>UEXM01001183.1_pt1 | contig 23209 bp, 40 predicted proteins | sample 1796661 | NCBI WGS metagenome assembly UEXM01 (sample SAMEA4772469, study PRJEB27181) | metagenome | reverse complement strand
TCTACGCCATCTAAACTTATGTTGAACCCTAAGTTCTCAAAGTTGCCTACAATTTTATCTATTAGTTTGTCATTGTAGAATGTACCGTTAGTGCTGAGAGTAATCATTATATTTTTGCTTACTCCCATGTCCACTAACTTGTCAATGAGTTTGCGAAACTCTTTCATATAGAACGGCTCGCCGCCCATTATTTCTAAAACTCTAACATGTGGTAACCAATCCTCTATATCTAGCCAAAACTGTGACTGTTCTAAGTCGTGTAAATCTATCTTAGAGGGTGGTTCCCAAAATTCGATATTTCTATCAATAGATTCTTTCCTCCATTTACTGCTGTAATTTGCATTACAAGTTCTACATTTCAAATTACATGCGTTTCCTAATATAAGTTGATAGTCCCGCGGCATATCGGGTTCAGCCTCGTAATCTATTCCATCTGGGTATCTCCATTCTGCGTATCCATTGTATAGTTGTCGTTTAGACTCTTTACCGTTGTCTTCGTCTATCCAACATGTAGCACAATTCTCTGGCGTCTTGCCTTCGCGAATTTCCTGCCTTAAATTTTTCATATAATCACTATGAAAAATATCCCTTATTGAATCTTCACCTAGTGTGTAGTCAGAACCATCTGGTCGTGAAATTCTTTCACGAGCAATACAGCAACTTCTACAAGTTCCGCCTGGTTCGTTACTGAGATGTGTCCACAGTAAACTACAATGCTTAGGTTCGTTCATATTCCTCTACTAGCAACTTTGATATACAAAGTCTTGTTAAATCGTTGCCTCTATTAAATTTGTCATGTTCGTTATGATTACTCTGAGCAAATATTACACAATTAGTTGGCTTCAGTTGTAATTTATTACATATAACCATTTGTGCTTTCATGTACTTGTTAGGTATATAGTCTGGTCCCCAAGCACTCATGGCAAACTCGCCTATCATAGCACCAAAGTTATTGACTATTCCATGTTGATTAGCAAACAATACAGCATCGTCTATTTCAGTACGTTGTAAACGTATACCTGCTCTTGCTCCTATAATAGGAAATGTTTTACCTAGACTAAATGTAACTTCTTCTACACAAGGTTGATCTACATTAATACTTATACCGTAGCACATTCCAAAGTACGCCATATCAATCAGTACTGGCACTTTTAATGATGAGCACCATTCTAGTAATTGATCCATATCTTCTTTAATACGACCAGTGTCACTAAAAGGACAACTAATTATTACAGCATCGTTTTCTTTGACTTGGCCATAATTAAAAATCCATTCCCATTTAGCATTCATGTTGTTACTGGCAACTTTGTGCATCATAAAGTCGCCTTTATAAAACTTAAAGTTTCTATCACTGTGTCTTTGCATAAACATACTAAATGCTTCGCTAGTTCCATTAGTTTGTGTAACATGTGAAAAAGCATCTAATCCGTCGACGGTATTTAATTCACTACTGCGAATCCATCTACCGAACATTTCAATAAACTTTTCTCTGTGATCGGTTACGCCATCGGACGCAAAGAACTCTTGCCACTCATAAGTACTCATACAAAAATCTCTTAATTCCCATGTAATGGCTTTATCCTGAATGGCATACCCACCGTTAAGTGGTCCAGTATACTTAAAATTACTCATCGTCTAACTTACCGTGTCCGTATTCATTTTCCAAATGGTATGGTTGATTCTTATCCTTGTCATACCAATATAAACTTTTGTGTGGTGGATCTCTCCAATCGTGCTTACTGTCTGCTATATAGTAAAAAGTTCTAAATCCTACTCTAAACTTGTCTTCAGGACATTCAATTGGATTAGGATGTCCATGGAAACCACGTTTGTGATATTTCCACACAACCACATTACCCATTTTAGGTGGATAACTTACAACTTTACCTGTTTTTTCAAAATCCCAAAACTGTAAGTCGCCGTGCCATGCTTCGTCCCATTCGGGTGTAAAGTATAAGATTAAACTTAATGCTCTATGTGTTTGACATTCTTCATTCCAGTTAAAGTCGGAATGTATCTTTAAACTATCACCTTTAAAACTTTTCATATAACCAGCACCAGTTAAATAAGGGTCTGGTAATAGATGCTTTACATCGCAAACTTGACTAAGCCAAGTTAAAAACTCTCTGCTATGTAACGCACTAACAACACCACGAGCCACTGGTGCCTCAGTTAAGTCTTTACACTCTTCCATGTAACTATCTGCTCTTGTAAATGTTGTCCAATATTTGTTAGGTATAGTCTGACTTTCCTCGTATAATAATTTTGCTACATTATAAGGTATAAAATCATCTAAAGCCAAAGTAGGGTAGGGAGGGGTATAGCGATACTGCTCGTTTAAAGCAAGTTTTTCACTGTCACTACCCCACTTATGGAATAAGTGATCAAGTATTTGTTGATCAATATTCATTATTTTCCTCTAGTGTTTCCATAATGTATTACGTTCACACCGTCTATGTCAGGTGTCTTACGCCATGGGTCTACTACAATACTACCTTGAGCAAAGTTAAGTTCTGAGCCATTACCAGTTGTTATAAAACTAGCCTCTTCACCTGTTGTAGTATGTTCACCATACCAATTTGGTACTGTGTCTAACTGATCACCGTATGTGATACCAGGGTTGTGTGCTAATAGATAAACTGCCGGATTGTCTAATACTTCTTGTGTAGGCATGTCGCCTGTTTGTTCGTCATAGTAATATAATTGAAATCCTGCTTTTTCAATGTAGTGTCCTACAAGCATACTACTAGAACCTGTTTCGTAAGGTACAAGTGGCTTGTATGCTTTACCTACAATTATAATAGGCATGCCTGGTACTTGACCAAATGCTGGGTGTGTTTCACAGGCTAGGTCAATTAACCTTTTTGCCATGTTTTCTGCTTGTACTTCTCTACTAAGCATCACAGCATCAAACAAGTCATATCCTAAGCCTAGGTTTTCAGCCATCCAACGTAAGGCAATGTTATCACGTGGGTGGCAAGCACCACCGTCTCCCATGCCTGGTTTCATATAACCTGGTCCCATAATACGTCTGTCTGAATTAGCCAACGCATCACACACAACCTCTGCGTTTATGTTGCCCGACTGTTCTGCTACGTCTTGTATCATATTTACTAAACTAACTTTTGCTGATATAAAGGTATTGTAAAAAACCTTAATACATTCGCATTCGTCCCAAGTACCTATAATATAGTTTGGGTCGTTCTGCATAATTGTTTTGTAGAAGTCTACTAGTTCTTTTGCGTCACCAGTTTCACTTCCATCTTCTGTGCCTATCATTACCATTTCTGGGTTTACCATATCCCACTTGACTGTGCCCATAGCAATTAAGTATGGATTATACACAAATCGAGTGTTGGTAATTATAGGAATAAATTCTCTTCTAACAGTACCTGGAAGTACTGTTGATATAAGGACTATTAATTGTTCTTGGGTTGCCACAGCATTTACTTTGCCAAGAATATCTTTAACTATAGTATAATCAAAGTCCTTGTTTGGTAAATGGCTGGTAGGTGCCTTGCCATCATATTGTGGATCATGTGGAGTAGGTACAGCAATAAAGACAATATCTTGTCCTCTTACAGCATCTTCCATATTGTCAACCATTGTAAAGTTTTCAGGCTCTACAGGGTTTACATCGTATCCAACAACATCATGAACCTCGGCGACCATTTCGGCGCAGGCTTGTCCTAACTTGCCTACCCCAATAAATCCGATTGAGGCCATCTTGTTCTCCTGTTTATGTCTCTGTACTAATTTCTAGTACAATCATATTTATCAGAGAATTGCGTATAGTTACTGGATAGTTGGTGAGGTTATTGGCTATGTCGAGAATATGCTTGAATTAGATCTTCGCCTATTAGTGCTTTGCCAAAAAAGTGTTTTGTACCATCTGATAAACGTCTTTCGACTACTCCACTATTGTATTCAATATCAGTCACATACTTACCTTCTGATGTATGTTCCGGATGATTGTCATACCACATACTGCTTAAACTATGAGCATGGATGGCTTTAACACCGGTTGCCCATTCTTCAGCGGCTAATAAGAGTCGTTGTTTTTTTACTGTAGAGTCGTATTGTGTCATAATAATATTTATAGTTTAGGGCCACCATTGTGACCAATTAAAGAATTTTTCTTTTGTTGCTCCCTCCACTTTAAAAAGTGTAGTGCTACTTCTCTTGTTGTGTGAGTTAAAGTGCTCACGGGTTTTTTGATTTTTACTTTCATATTAATGCTCCACATGTATTCCAAAAAAGTAACCTATTGCCAAAGACAAAGGTATTATAATCAATAAGTCCATTAACCAATGTAATGCCACTGCTAATGATATAATTTCTCTCCAATGTACTTTACATACATCTGCCCAATTTTTAATTTGTTTAATCATAGTCTGCTTATTTGTCCTAGTATGTTATCAACATCTGGGTCGCATTGGTGTCTAAGTACATCATCGGTGACTTCAGTTTCATAGCATAACTCACCAGCACCATCTAAAACAGCAATTTCCCACCGACCTTTTATTGCTTTCATTTTAGCAGTATCTTCAGGATCGAGATGCTCTTCATTTAGTTCATCTTCTAAAATTTCATATTCTGGGATAACACTTGCGCCGTAACCATTTGGGAATTGATATATACGTTGACGTCCACCAAAATGATGTTTGGTATCACTTTGTAAGAACTTTTCCCAATGCCTCATTGTGGTAATTGCTCCGGGTCAACTAATGTGTCGTCATCGTAATGCTCTTCCTCTAGTTCTTCTCTATGCTCGTCTAACATATCTAGTACTTCAAATGTTTCATCTAACTCCATGCCAATATCATCATCTGTCCAAAAACTACGAGGCTGATCGTACACACTAAAGTCACCATATTGATTAGACCCTATAAAATCATTAGCAGGCTCGTAATACGATAAGTTTATGTTTACATCTTCGTTTTCTAACTCGTAATTTGCTACTGCGTCAAGCGGTGGAGACCATGCTGATTCAAAGTAGCCAACAATAGCAGATGTTGTTTCATCCACTTTTTCTATTTGTAGATTAGAATCATGTATACTAACGTCCCACTTTGTTCCCCATTCGTCCACTGCTTTGTGATAGTCCCATGGGCCAATTGGGTGTAGAGCACTTAAGAATCCGTCGTCGCTTTCGTCAGTTGCTTTGCTCCATATTGCTTCAACCTTATCAGTAGGTCCTTCGATTACAATATGATTACTACACCAATTAGGCATCTTACAGTTTTTCTCCTAGTTCAAATCCTCTAAAGGTCTTGAACCTTGGGAACCTTAGGCTCCATGTATCATCTGCGTCTTGGCTCTGAGTTGCCGCATCGGCTCTAATCTCAACTAACTGACCAATCACATTGTCCTGGTCTGCCCAAATTTGCTCTCTGTTTTCGTCTGTAAGTCCACTACCAACATTGAGGTGGAAAAACTTACCGTCATCTTCGCCCTCAACAACAAGAGCACCAAGTAAGCCTTCATTCTTACCTGTGCCTTCTTCAAGTGCTACAACCTTAAGTGTAACTTCAATAAACGGTTTGATCTTTAACCAAGCATGGCTACGTTTACATTTGTAGCCTTGATCAATGGGTTTAATCATTAAGCCTTCGTAACCTTCTGCCAATGCTTGTTTGTTCATTGCTTTGAAACTTGCTTGACCGTCATCAGTATCTAGGTCTAACATCACAGCATCTACAAGTTGTAGCCTGTAACTAAACAATGGTTGATAACTGATTAATCTCTCACGTCTTTCAAATGCAGTCATTGGCGTGTAACCAGCATTAAACTCATCTATTGTTAGCATATCAAATACTGCTAGGTATGAATCTTCAGTTTGAGCACCTTCTTTCCTATGCACTTGCTTCATAAGTGTCTGGAAGTCCTCGCTCATTACTTCACCATCAAATACCAAGCCTTCAAACTCTGATCTGCTTAGTGCTTCATTGATGTGTGGAAAGTTTTCTAGTAACTTACCGTTACGTGAGTATAATGTAGCATCACCATTTTGTACAATAGCAATAACTCTTACACCATCATACTTGTATTCGATAAAGCATTCGCCTGCTATCTTCTTAGGATGTTTAGCACCATCATGTGCTAACATACAACCAAATAGTGGAATAGTGTCTTTTTGAACTTTGTTAAACAGTTTAGCACCAGTACCACAACGTAGGTCTTTGATTAGTATTCTTCTGTACCAATCGTTCCATTGCTCTATTGTACTGTGGTCTGCTATTGTTTGAATGGCATCTCTTGCCGCATGTCCAGTTAAGTCTCTAGCAATTAGTTTGTCTGCTAATGAATTAAATAAATCCCAACCAACACCTGGACCGTCTGTGTCTGTTGTTGGTACTTGCTTAACACCAAAAGTTACAAGAGGATCAAGACACATAGTAGCACCAGTGATAAACTCTTGATTATCAATGTTTGCTTTAATAACGTCTTGCTTGAATAGAGAACTGTTATTGCTCTCTAATTGTTGAATTATATTACAAGGATTCATTATGCCGCTCCTTGTATTTCTGCTCTGAGTTGAGCAGAGTTAGAATCAAACCAACCATTGGCAGTCTTAAACTGACAGTGGTAGTCTGAACGTCCGTTTTCTTCTAACGGAATCCATTGCTCTGCCTTGCCAATAATGGCAGGGTTCCAGCAAGTGTACTCTGGACTAGGTGTGTGATGGGTACGACATAACCAACGGTCCATCTTCCAATAAAACTCTATTGGAGTTTCCCATGGTTCGCAAATAGGACCTTTGCCGTCGCCATTTTTACCAAGGTCACGAATCTCCCAATCCAGGATATACTCTTCGAAATATTCATTGCTACTCTCAATCATTGCTGAGAGGGTAGGAATACCATGCTGGCCGATCTTGTTGATCTGCTTACCAGTAAGGCCAGTCACAAAGTAAGTGTTACCGCCCTTGAACTTCCAATATTGAGGACATTCACCCTCGCCATTCCAGTCATGAGCACCGTAGTTTTCTTTGTGTTGTGTTTGAATTACCAATGTTTGCATATTAAAAAACTCCTACCTTCTTTAAATTATATAACTATTATACTAAAAAAAGCGGTAATGGTCAACCTATTTTGCCACATTTTCTGATGTTTTTTTGGCGTTATAGTCAGCCATTGTTTCTTTGATCATCTTACGGAAGTCGCCCATTAATGCCCACGCTCTGTAATCGCCTGTTGCTTGAATGTCGAATCCATAACCTGACTTGGTTGGCTTACCTGCTCTGAACTCTTCAGTAACATTGCCGAACACTACTTTGAAGTACTTCTGCTCATAGAAGTCGCCTGTCTTATCGCCTCTGATCCAAAATGAATCAGTCTTATTAGCAACTGGAGTTAGTTTAGCACCTGTACAATGTACAAGGAATTTTTTGAGTTGCTCTGTGCTCTGATAGTCACTAGCAAGAACAGTGGTGTTTCTATCTTTAATCATTACACATTCCTCACTAAGTTTTCGTTACCATGGTCGATGATGTTACCTTGCTTATCTCTACCAGGAGATGAACTAGCATGTATAACACTATCAAAGTCTCTAATGTCAATACCAGTTCTGCTTAACACACTAGCAATAACTCTATCTCTCATCACCTTAAGATGAGGAACATTAACACTTACAGGATACTCAGAACCTTCTGGGTGGTCAATGTTTTCTTCATGTCCATACCACATTTCTTCTAAAGAAGTAAGTTGGATATTTACAGATTTGCCATCATCTTCGTTGGCATTGTAGCAAGTAAAAGAACCAATATGATATCCAGGTATGGAAACAATTTTGTCCTTGCTTTGATTTGTTGTATTTAAGTTTTGCATAAAGACCTCCTACCGTCTGTTTTTGCTAAATTATGTATATATTATAGCAAATTACAGGGTTGAGGTCAACCTTTTTACCGGTTTTTCTGGATTAATTTGTCTTTTATTACACCATTTATGTCAGTGTATTGTACACTAAAGTACTTTTTGGCAGGATATGCCGGAGGCATCCAGTCTATAACTATATCTCTTTTATAGATATATTTTAACCAAACTCTTCGGCCGTTTGTTAATTTTTTGGGTGTCCAGGCAAATATTTTGTACCAATTAGATATTCTTGGCTGAGTAGGATCATGGCTAACTGTCATCTCTCATCACAACATCATTAACCTTAAGTTTAGTAGTGTTTCGCAAATACACACTTCTATTTGCGCCATCGGGCATATAACTATAACTTAAACCGTCGTGTAATAAAGGCAATTGATGTTCACCAAAGAATTGTTTTAATGGCCAATCCTTCATCATATCATTGTAAGCATCTGAACTTGGTTTTGGAAATTCGCCAATATTACGTGAAGGCGAGTCATCTTCAGCCATCCAATCTTTATTGTAACCAAATGTTTCAAAGTCCCAATGATAAAAGTCACCAATAGACTTTAAAAGATTATCGCGGTCACTACTTTGTTGATACATCAATCGCCAATCCATTTCGCTTTTATTAAGTTTACGTTCCCATGGGATAGGATTTTGCATTGCTACATGTTTGACATAACTGTATTTTTCATGAAAACGTTTTTTCAACATAGTAAATATATTATCAAAGTTTTCGTATGAGCCGATATAATCTATTCTTGGCGATGTAGTACTATCTATCAAATAGAACACTTGTGGACATTTATTTAGTCCCCATAAACTTGTAACTGTTACTGGGTCTAAATATGTTAAAAGGTTTGATATATCTTTAGGTCTACCATTGTATCTCCAGTTCACCCATGTATCAAAATTCATATCAGATCCTGCTAAAGGACCATTTATACCTGCCCTCCATAGACTTACTTCTCTGCTATAAGGATTTCTTATCATTGAACATTTAAACAATGCGTCAGGATTATCCATAAAATGGCAAGCCGTACTCACAGGACTATGCTTATCAAATATTTCTATGTCGGTATTAGTACCGTAGTTCTCTAAAAATGTTTTAACAGATTTGCCACCAGTTCGAGGTATGTGTACAAACACTAGGTCTTGTTCTGGTAAGTAAAACATTATTTTAAATTAGCATCCTTAAAGAGTTTTTTGGTACCCTCTGTAATAACACTTTCTACTTTAGATAAATTTAAGTAAATTTCTACAATTTTAGTTTCAGTGTTCCATATTCTGGAAAGAGGCGATAAGTGATTAGGGTCTAATGGTACATTACCATCTAGATTATTTCCGGTTATCTCTGAAACGTTTCCGTCCGTAGTTGTTATTACCAACTTGTCAACATACTGTTTTGGAATTTCGCTGGGAAATACCTGCTTCAGCATTTTTTCGAAATTTGTAAGTTTAGAATTATGAGTGAGAATTATTTTTCTCTTGCTCATAATTGCTAAGTCTTAACTGCTGATTTTTTAGGCCTACCTGGTTTAGGTTTAGGCTTCAAATGAGGCGCTCTAGCATAGGCTTCCGCCCTTTTGTTATTTGCGTCGGTCATCATTTGCTGTTGAACATGCTCGATATCTGATTCAATTAAGTCTGCTTGTCTAAGTAAACCTACGGCAATATCAGTTTGTTCTTCTTGTTCTCTTTCACTTAATGCGTTAGGTCTTTTTACCTCATTAATCGCATCAATTTCAGATGTGTCAGCAAGTTGCGGTTTATCTGCATCTTTACCTTTTTCAATATCAGCAATAGCCGAATTAAGTTCTGCTAAAGGCACTCTATCTTTAGTAGTAGGTAACATTACAATTTCGCTTACTGGAGCCTTAGTAATCATTTGATCTTCGTGTAATGCTCTAAGCATTATTCTGCCATCACTAAAGTTTCTGCCGTTAAGTACATCAGCAAGATTATTATTATTTTGTGCTTCAAGTGAGTCGACTTCTTTGATTAGTTCATCATGTTGAGTAGTTCCTAGTTCACCTGACATTACTATTAATGCGTTTTCAGGTTCTCCTGGTACTTCTCTGAATAAAACTAAACATTTTCTGTCTTGCCATTCAGCAACGTGTTTCATTATATCAGCCATATTATTCCTCTACTGGCGCATCAGCGGGTACATCTGCTTCTGCTGTTGGTTCTCCTTCGGGTGCGTCGGCTTGTTGTGCTTCTGCTACTGCTCCTAAGAAAGAACTTAGTTTATCAAATACCGCACCAACTTGTGATACTTCATTTCCTCTAAAGGCCCCTCTTTGAACTGCAAGGTCTACAATCTGCATAAGCATACTTAACTCTTCCAGGCTTAATGCTGGGTCTTGTTGAGGTGCTTGTTCAGGTGCGTCTCCCACAATTTCTGTGTTTTCTGTATTTTCTGTGTCTGCCATTTTTTCCTCCAATGGTAAATTACAAGTATTATTTATTAACTGATGTTTTTATGTGAACGATAAAAAGGTGTCGATTGCAAGTTGGCCGAAGTTATTAAAGGTTAATTTAGCACCACTAAGTGTGCCTCCTTTACCACTTCCAGTATCTAGAAATATAACTCTTTCTTCCTTCTTGGTATAGTAAACCAAAGGCATTTGTAAGTTGTTTACAAAGTCAGGTTCGCTTTTTAAAGGTGATCTATCATGCCCAACAAACACTATTTGTCCTTTAGGAATTGCTTCTGCCCAGTCATACACTCTATGAGCATACGGCTGTCCTTGCCACATTACTGTTTTGCTGTTATCAACTTGTCCATACAAAAATGTGCTTTCCATAGACTTCTTAGTAATCTTCTTAGTTTCCCAAAACTCAGGGTGTACACCACCATGTGTAAAAAAGAAGTTTTTGTAAGTAGCATAGAAAGGTTGCTGTGGAGCAATTTCAAGTACAAGGTCTTTAAACAAGTCAACACCAAAGTCAACTCTTGCTAAAGTATCTCTTTGTGCTTTACCTAATTTAACATCATTGCCTTTTGCCCAACGAAACATTTTGTTATCGTGGTTGCCTTGAATGATTGTGCCATGCCCACTATCAAGTATTTCTTTTGCTAACAACATGGTTTCCAAAGGTTTTGGACCATAGTCAAGAATATCGCCTAACTGTAAATAGTATAAGTTATTCTTACGAGCATACGAATAGGAAGTAGCAAAGTCAGAGAATACTGAGTGAACATCGCCCACAACAAGTAAACCTTTGTAACCTTCTAAATTAAGTTCCACCTTATATACTCCTACCTAAGTGCATATATTATAACAAAATATAGCATGTAGGTCAAGCGATATTATCGCCAATAATGTTCTAATTTACCCTCTCTAACCAGGTCTGTACTCACACAATGTGGACCACCTGCTAGGGTTCTCATATGACGCATCTGTACAGGTACAGGTGTTATACCATGCTTCTCCATTGCTTTCATCAATGGAACTTCCTCACTTGGTACTAGAACATGCTGTGGATCCACACTTAGTACATTCATGCCTATCCAACTACTTGCTGGAGCATAATCTTCTAAACACGGTTGACCAACACACATTTCTTCTGTGTACCAAATCTTATCCCAACTTTCATATATTTTAGGTACCTTATCCTTGTCAACTCTACTAGCATTAAGGATAACTAGTCCAGGCCTCAATGGCATAATAGTACTATCTACATGAGCCCAACTATATAGATCATGCATCTTATGTACTCTAAAGTCGGGTCCTAGAGCGTTCTGTAACCACTTTGCACCCATTTCGTTGCCTGTATTGGATATCAAGTATAGGATATCGTAACCCATGCGTATAAGGTTAGCAGGGTCTAATATAGGTTCGTTGTCGTTTACACTAGGGTCTCTGCCTGGCTGTATTTTAAATAAATCATCTTGTAACATAGGCTTAGGCATCTGTAACCAATTAGCACCTTCCATCATCTTGTCCATAAAGAGGTCTCGGAATAGAAAGGTTTCATGATACCTTGCCCTCAAACTCATAGCACCTTCTATGATTTTATCACCTATCACAGTAACACTATCACGTGGACAATATGCTTCGTATTGATCTGACTTCCAGTGTCCGTTACTAACGTTTGCTGTAAAGTCTACAGCATTTAGGTTAGGCCTATGTACCTTAACACCGAAATCGTTGCTTAGAACGTTGCACATTGCGTCTAAATCCTCTTCTGCTTCGGTATATACATGCTCTGGGTATCTACCCTTAGGCATTTTAGCATACTCGTCTGGACTTAAATTAGCATAGTTGGTAGCATGGTGTGAAAGGTCGCCATGTGGTATATTGGCGTCTACGGCGGTGCCGATTATTACTTCTTTTAGTGGGTCCCATTCATTACAGGACCAAAGATCTTTATTCTGTGTCATGTGTAGTATTTACTACAATTGACTCAATATGCGGTGTTAGTTCGGTTTCTTTACCGGTTGCTTGGAATAGTTCTATAAAGGCATTACAGTCGCCTGTGTTTTCAAAATAGATACGCCAAATATTGTCGCTACTTATAGTGGCCATATGGAACACTCCTTGAGCATTTACATCAAAGTGATCAAGTAACTCCCAAAGGGTGTCGTCATCTTTTGTTGACTGAAACACCTCAAGTTTATTTTGTACCATACTTTCATAGGTTGGAGTACCAATTAACCCCTGGAACTCACCACCTGTAAGTTTTTTACTTCTTTTAATCATCATGCCTTGTACTTAACCGTTACGCCGTATGGTGCGACTGGAGTTCTTCCACCGTAGCCTGCGCCGTGTACAATAAACAACGTATCACAGTAGTCTTCGTCGCCCCAACTACCCCATGGGTATCCATCTGTAAAAACAATCAACTTTTGAGGAATAATATCTTCTGCTTTAAGCCTATCGAACATACAATCAAATTCTGTACCACCACCGCCTTCTACTTCGATGTCGTGTATTTCGTCAATGTTACTAGGATCAAACTCATGAATTGTATAAGTATCAGTGTCAAAGAAACATAGTCTAAGTTTAAAGTTAGTGTATTGTTCCATAATACCTTTTACTTCAGTACATAAGTCTCTAAGCATGTCGTCCATCATAGAACCGGAACTATCAATAAAGCAGAACACATCTAAGTCTGTGTCGTAGTCCATACCAGGAAGATATACTTGCTCAGCAATACCTTTTCTAGCAGGTCTCATAAATGTAAAGTCATTCTTTACAACACTTTGAATATTAGTAGCAAGTAATTCTCTCCAATCCAATTCAGGATTAGTTAGATCTTTCAAAAGGTTTCTAACACCTTTTGGTACATCTTTATTACCGGCACTCTTTGCCGCGTTCATAATTGCTTCTTTCATTTCGTCTTGTATCTGACGCCTTTCTTCTTCTGAGTACTTAGGTGGTCCTTTTTTCTCGTCACCACCATCACCGTCACCTTGAGCACCTTGTCCTTCGCCATCATCGCCTTCGCTGAAGTCTAAGTGCATGTCTAGTGTTTCTTGAGTGATATGTTCAGCATTTTCAAATAAGTCATCATATACTTCATCTGAAATCCAGTTCTGATATTTGTAATCAAAACAAATTTGTACTTTAGTAATCTTTTTACCAATGTTGTTTTCGACTAAGTCCATATTTACTACATAGTCATTTGCTATGTTCCACAAACGAGGATCTCTATTACCACGTCTATCCATATGATCGTAAACATTATGAAGAACTTCATGCCCGAATAAAAATATTAGTTCGTCATCATCTAACGAATTAATAAATTCAGTATTGTAAAAAAAGAATCTGCCATCGGTTGCGGCAGTCGGACACCAATCGGATGCCTCTTGTAATTGTAACCTAGTTGCTAAGTTACCAAAGAAACCATTATTAAGTAGCAGTTGAACCCTTGCGGTAATTAATCTGTCTACTGTTATATCGTTGTTATTCATATTGAAGTTCTCCTACAAACTATACTTATATTATACTAAAAAAACCGGGTATGGTCAACCTACATTTTACTTTAAAAAGGTGGGGGGACCTGTTAAGATCCCCCCGGGTCTGTGTCGCAAAGTAGGTTGTAGGAGTAACTGGCGACACAGGAAAACAAATTAGTTAATATTCATGTACTTACCGTACCTATTAACCCACTCATCGATACGATCAATATCAGCAAAGTCAACATCTATGTCGTACTCGCTAAGAGCAATTTTACAACCAAGTACACACATTTCTGGTTCAAAGTTATCCATTAAAAAGTTAATGAAGTTATTGAAAGAAAGTGTGAGTTCTTTGTCATCGCCACTATCTTGAATACTCTTCAACTCGTAACTCATTCCTACAGTAAGAGCATACTTGGAAGAAATTTCTAACTTCTTCAACTCCTTGACCTTACCTGAAAGGATTTCAGATGGCTTAGGAAGGTTTGCGGCATTCTTCTTATGGTTCATAAACTTGATTGCCATGCCTTCGCCTACCAAACCTGTAACAATGTCCATTTCCTCATCATGAGTCATATCACTGTCTTCTAGCATTTGGCTAACGAATGCCCAAGATCTAGGAGTAGCAAAACTCCTGCTTGAACTCTTTGGATCAAAGTCAAAAAGGTCTTGTTTAGCAAAAGCCAAGTAACCAACAACATCTGGAAGGATATCGTTATCAACTGCCCAAGTCTGCCAATCGCCGTGATCAACTTCAACTTCTAAGTGAAAAAACCTATTAGCAAGTGGACTAGGCATTCTGTATGTAACACCTTTATCAGTGTCTCTGTTACCAGCCGCCGCAAGTACTACATTATCTGGTAGTACATAGTTACCAACACGTCTGTTAAGGATCAACTGATAAGCAGTTGCCTGTACACTTGGAGGTGCTGAGTTAAGTTCGTCTAAGAACAAATAGACAGTTTCGTACTGACTAGCAAGTTCTTGTGAAGGTAGTTCGGCAGGTGCCGCCCACTTCATTTTGTTATCAACCTCGTCTCTGTACGGATATCCTTTGATATCTGTTGGGTCTAACAAAGCCATTCTTAAATCAATAAGAAGGTTGTTGCCCTCATCTGCGATCTGAGCCAAGATATCGGATTTACCAACTCCTGGAGGACCCCAAAGGAATACAGGACGCTTCTTAGCAAAGGCACGTTTCATGTGCGTTTTTGCTCTGCTTAATTTTACTGTTCTTACTTCTGACATATAATTACTCCTACGAAATTATTTAATATACAACTATTATACTAAAATTCTGGGTTGAGGTCAACCTCTTTAGCATCTTTTTTTACTTTATAGTTGAATGAAAGTTCTACTAGGTAACCTAGATCTTGTAATTCATCCAACTTCTTAAAAACATTATCATCTGAATATTCAGTTGGATCCATTACCCAGTTATGATTTCCCGCTCTAGCACTAAACTTATCTAGATACCTTAGGGTATAAACCATGGATTCAACAAATTTCATTATGCTACCTGAACAGCCTCGATGATTTTTGAAGTGATATCTTTGAAACCCATTCCAGCAACTATGTGGAAAGAACCGTTTTCAACATCTTGAACAATGTCGCCGACACTAAGTGAGTGCATGTCACGGTAAGTAACAACTTCTCCGTCCTTGCGAGTAATTGTTTTCATTTTGAAACCACTTACATGATTATCAAACACAACATCTTCGTTGCTGTCTTCGTCAAAGTATCTGCCGTTAAGAACAGCAAACACATCTTCTAAATCACGAACCAACCATTGCTCGCCATCACCGTCAACAAGTCCGCCGTCTTTCTTAACTTCACATACTTTAGTGAAGTGTTGGAAATCTGTTTCCTTGAACTTAGCCGCATAGTCGTTACCGCGTCCATGCATCAATCTCATATATGCTTCGTAGATTGGATACTTGGCTTCGCCACCTGAATGGCCGTTGCCATTGGTATTAACGTAATCTGAAATTTCGTTGCTGATCTTGATTTGAAAAATATTGTACATAAAAACTCCTACCTTTTTATTTAAACTATGTGCATATTATAGCAAAAATGGGGGTGGTGGTCAACCTTTACCAACGATTTTTTTGAATTATTTCGCCTGTTAAGTTATTGAATTGATTAGTAAAAGCAGAATATACTGTAACTCTTGTTAAATTTGAGGTATGATTCGCCATATTATGGAGTAGTTGACCCGGAAAAATCACTAGATCATTGTAAATGTTAGGTATGCTAAAGGCTTGATCATCACCTAACACCAAGGAACCACCAAACCTTTCTTCCCACTTAGGATTAGCAAACCATAACGCAATGGTGTAAAACTCACCTTCATCTAGTGTGTATCTATCTTTGTGTGGTGTAAAGTGCTGATTAGAACTAATAGCATTTATGTATGATTTTTGGTATGAGGATTTTTTACAATCAGGCGATATGTTCTTAGCATAATCAATAACATCATTCACAGGAAAAATATTAATGTAGTCTACTAAGTTAAGACCTGCTGTAAAATAGTGCATAGCATGTTGGTCTTGTCCGCCGCCGCAATTGAAGAAAGGCACACTAGTATAAAAGTCTTCCCATCTACGTAGGACATCGTCATTAAAAGCATTAGGTATATGTAATACTTTTAACCCATCTACGGTGTGGGTATTCATTTTTTAAACCAGATATAAATTTTGTCTTGTTTCTTTTTGCCTGTTTGCTGACCTAATTGCTGTTTAAGATCTTCTTCGTCCTCGCATACAGGAAGACCAAAGGAAACAGCATCATCATACATCTTAGGTGATATATTAAAACATATAGTGCCGCCTTGTTTGATGTTATCAATACACTTCTGCCATAACGGAATAAAGAATTCAGTATAAAACTTTTCATCTGATTCCCATGGTTCCATGTGTTCGTATATCTCTAAGTTTACATAAGGTGGCGATGTAAGTACAAAGTCGTAGTCTAGTTTACTAAAGTCTACATCTAACGCACTTTGCCATATCATTTGTAAATTAGGCTTTTCAAAGATAGCAGGTGTTTTGTTATCCAGTACGTCAATCATGCTATCATAAGCAGGCTTCATGTTTGTGTTTGTGTCAATGCCTGTGTAGTCAATACCTAATGCCCACGCACCTAACATTCTACCGCCCCAACCTGCTGTAGGGTCTAATACACTTGTGGCATTGTACTTTTGATATAGATACTTAGCAGTTGTACTCTTGAACATCACAACAGAGCCTAAGTTTATTCTAAAGCATTCGTAAACATTACCTGCGGCAGTTCTACCACCCCTATTACGTTTTCGTGCTGAGTCAATAAGTTTATCCCATTGCTCCCCATCGTTGTATATATCGTATATAGTCTTGCCACCTTCGCGATGACATTTGATTAGGTTCTTAAATTGATAGTGATATAAGAATGGATTACCATAAAAGTTATTTCTATTTTCGCTGGCATCAAACCCATACAAGTTTTCTAAATCCTTGTTTAGTTCTGCTTCACTTATAATCTTATGTTCTTCAATCTGCTCGATTGTAACATCTTCTATGTGTTTATTTACTGCCTTCAGTTCCATTAATTCTACGCATCACCTGTAAATACTGTAAAGCAAGGTGTGGCACCACCCTGACAAATGTTTTTCCATGTAGTAGAAAAACGTAAAACTACTTTACCATGTTGGTTAAGCATTTTAATACTTTGTCCTGAGTTGACTACTTTACTTACTACACTATCCATTTCTGAAAAATCCTTAAACTCAACTGTTTGTTTTTTAGATTCATAATGTTTAACAACACAATACATTAACTCTGAATCTGAACTAAATTCTGACGTTGTGTTGTCGCCTGACAAGATATCTTGTACTAAAATATTTAGTTGTTCCAAGTTATTGTTAAGTTCAGTTGCGGCATACTCGGCGTATGCTGACTGACCTGGTGTAGTAATACTAGCAACTTGTTCTAATACTGCCGGATTAGTCTTTCTAAACTCACGTAATACACGACCCCAATCAGCACCACTTTCAATGCTTCTGCCTATTAGGCCTTCTACTAGTTGATATCTTTGATCTAGCAAACCTAACTGCTTGTCGTAGTCTGAGTAACCAAGGATAGTATTGCTAACTTTTTTATTAAACAATGCCTGTGAAGGGTTTGCTTTGGTACCACTGCCACCTTTGTAGGAAACTTTAAGTTCAACAGGTACTTCAGTGCCATCCGAAAGGTACACTTTAATATCACCTTTGTCATCGTATGCTTCAGCACCTACCCATTTGGCATCTACAATTTTAGCATTAGAATATAACATGCTAATCTGAATTTGAATAGCATTAGCAATTTGCTGATTATACTCACTGTCAGAAGTGCCCATGATACCTTTTGCTGTATCCTTCTCGGCTTCTTCTGCCCAATCTCTACAATAAATTCCCATGTTATGATCTCCTACAATCTTTTTAACTTATACATGCATTATAACCTATTTTTCATTTAATGTCAAGTAAAAACAGGTAAAAGGGGCACGGTTCTTGCTACTATATACATATCCGGTGAGAGTGTGTGGGATTTTCAACACTTTTTGACACTAACTGCGGTGATTTGGCAATCCTTCTCACCGGATACCTATTAAAACCGACAAAATTTTGACGGTCGTTCACAACTCATTTAATGATGTGTTAATGAATGATAAATAATTCTGTAACACGATTGTAACATACAGTTTGATTACCTGTAACAGAGCCCAATAGGGATGAAGTTACTGCAAACGTACTAGCAGTTAGGTTATAATATCACAGGAGAATAAAATGGCGAAGTCCTTAGGAATAGTAGCCAGTGCAACTCATCGTTTAGCATTGGACTACTTTAGAAAATTTGATACCATGATGAAAAGCGGCAGAATAGAAACTGTCTCTAATCAATTCTGGGCATCATAAAACACAACCACTAAAAAAGGGTCCTCGTGGACCCTTTTTTTCTATACAAAAATTACTTAACTTCAGTTACGAATTCATAAAGTTTTTCTGCTTGACCAATTACTTGCTCAGGGGTGATCTCAATGATAGGGCAAAGTGTGCCTTCTCTTTGTTCATCCGTTTGTGCGTAGAATTGATTGGTAGTCTGTGCTCTGTTTTCTTCCAACATGCCCATTGCCATACCTAGAATTTCGGTTCGTAGTTCGAACCCGCTTTTGCTATTACTCATTTTATTCTCCTGTGTGTGTATGTGTAATGTAACTTTCTGTTACCTTAATATTTACTCAGAAGAGTCGTTACTATCAGGTTTTTTTGGTTCTCTCAAACCATTTAACCATTTCTCCAAGTTCTGACCTTTCAATTTTAGTATCACAGAGTCCTTTTCGCTAAACAGTACTAACTTCTTATTATCAATATAGTATGGCCATTGCATAGTCCTATCCATTTTGACTACTGCTTTATTTGTTAGTAGGAAGTTTTCTAATTTGAATGGATAAGATGTAAATGATTTTTCCATCAACTTTAAACCAAACTTGGATAATCGTACACCTGATATACCATTAGGTCTAATTCTACAGTTTTTAAATAGAATAGCAATGAGTTCTGTAACGTCATATTCCGCTATATCGAGTTCTTGTTTTAGTGTTGCTACAATTTGATATTGTAAACTATCTTTTAGTCCCATTGCGAACGTCATCCTCTTGTACCACTGGGCCGCCTTCGAGTCTGACAACACAAAATTCTTCTGTATTAAATTGTGCGTTTAGTCGCTCTGCTAAATTGAAAGCATGTCCTGGATTTGAAAAACTTGTTTTCTTATACTTAGGCCCTGGGTAATTTAAGTACGAATGTTGTGTTCTAAGATTTATAGGAGCACCTTGAAAAAATACACTATAAACACTAGCCGCCGCTAATACTTGCTCTGTTTTATAATTGGTTGTATCGTGATGTTCTAAAATCACTGTAGGTTTTGGTCTACTCATGTATGTCTCCTGTACTTTTATTTATCAAAAATACAGTTAAAACATACTTTAACGGTTTAAATTATACTAAATCAGTTCTAAGTAATTGGTCAAAACCACCAACATATTCGCCATCTATTAGTATCTGCGGTAATGTAAACACTTTAACATCATATGTAATCTCTAGTGATTCATACAGTCCTTGTATATCATGTGGGCCATTTAATACAGTTTCTTTGTACGCATAGTTATTAATGTCTAACCATTGCTTGGTCATACTGCAATACGGATTCTTTGTCTCTGTATAAATTTCAATCTTCATTTTGTTTTAACATATACCATACAAATTTAGCATGGTCCTCTTTTGTTTTAAAACTAACATAGGCTCTATCATTTTCATGTGGTTCAGTTACATACGGTACTTCTCGTTTAAACCACCAACCATATCCGTTTAGTATGTTATTCTCGCACCACATTAAGTGTCCATGACCAATACCATGCGATTTCATTTTATAATTATATTTATATTTTTGATTGTACTGGCCTAGTTCAAATCCAGATCTTCCGTGTTGGTTGGTCAAAATATAACCTTTAGAAGAACCCACTATCGACATCCATTGCGATAGTGTTCTTGGGTTCCACTTGTTTAGTAGTGGGCACTTCTTCTAGTGCTGTCAGTAGTTCGTCTATATCTAATGACACCACACTAGAGCCTTGCTGTTTATAAAATTTTAGATTCTCAATCAGAGTTTTTAATTTCATTTCTCTTGATCTTATTAAGTTCTTTGAGTCTGAATCTTAATTCATCTTTAGTTTTAAATGGTCCTTCGTACCCGTATTGGAATAATGTTGTTGCTTTAGGACAATAACCATGTTTCCAACCTTTCTCAAAGTTAATAGCATACCAACCCGCGGCATACAGTACATCACTATTAGCAGTTTTGCTAAACAAAGGTAGGTCTTTGTTATATTCAGGGTGGTCTGAACTAACTAGTTCGGGTGCCGGAAAAGGAATCTCAAATCCTGCTATAAACATTTTATCAGGTGTTACACTATTTTCAGGAGTGTTTTTAAACACCTTTGCTCCAAAGAACTTTTCAACATCATGATCCGAAACAAAATCTTCTTTTATATCATTGGATAGATATTCGTATTGCCCTTGAATGGTTTGATATAGTACACCAACATTACCTCTTTGCTGATCGATAACTAACCAACTACTATCGTCAACCTTTTTAATTGTTGCTTTTTTACTCATCATTTTCTCCTTCTTTAATCAACTCTCGTTGTCTTGTTATTTGTCCTGTTCGTTTATTTGTAGTTGAAGTACATTGGAATACTGTTTTACCTTTATCAGGTGATTCAAATGTAATCAACTTCTCTTCTGGTCCATACTTAATGGCGTCCCAAATCTTTCTTATTGTTTCTGACATGCGTTAAGTATTTCTCCAAATTCTGTTGCGGCATCTGTTAGTTTAGGCATGTTCCATTTGTTACAAAACTTCATAAAATGTATGCCTACGTTTGCTACTTTCTCTTTATCTACAGATTCGCTAAACACTTCGCGTACACCGTCTTTAATCTCATCAGGTTGTTGTGTGAGATCAATTAAAATTTTGTTACGTTCATAATCATCTATTACTCTGTGCTCTTCCTCATTATGATCTACCCAACGTTGTAACATAAAGTTGTTAAAATCAAACCCACCACGTTCCATATCAGCAAATGCTTCTTGCATACCTGTCTTGTTCTTACTGCCTTTCTTTCTAGCACCTGGAAAAGCAGAGAAGATGTTATCACTTGTATCACCTCTAACACACTTTTCAAACAGTAGCCATTTAGGATCAGGTATAGGCTTAGGCTCTTGTGTTTTCTTATCAATAGCACGTTTCATAGTCTTTGCTTCAAATATACCATCATGCCTAACAATCTGATCAGTTACACCATTGTACTGACTAACATTCTCTTTAACCAGTTGATAGAAGTCACTGTCTGTGCTGACAATCACATGATCATCTTGTGGATGTTCTTGTGTCCACATAGCGATCAAATCATCTGCTTCTGCTTGTGGGTGTCTTAATACAGTACAATTAGTTTTAGTTTTTAAGTAATCAATAAAGTGCTCGTATGCTTCAAAAAATATTTCATCTTCTTCTTGTTGATTAGGAGACCTTTGATCCATTGTAACCTTTCTATTCTTCTTGTAAGGCTCATAGAAGTCTTTACGCCAACTCCTACCCTCTAAGCAGAATACAACATGATCACCGTCAAACTGTTTCCATGACTTCTTAACACTATTAAACATAATGTGCATTGCCATACCAACCTTCATATCAATGTCGCTTGTACGAGCAGTTACATGCTTTGCTCTAAAGAACATGTTAAGAGTATCAACTAGAATATATTTCATTACTTGCCTTTTTTGTTTTGCTTAACTTTTGCTATATCATCATCAGTAACTTTGATTACATCAGCCGGTGTATTATCGCCACCATCTAGACCAAAGTCTTGATCTGCTAACTCTTGTTGTAGTATAGTTCTACATAAATCGTTAAACCATGTGTTCACTGTATCTTCGTCACTGTTTCCTGTATAACCATTGCTTTGCAACATTGTAACAAAATTATCATTAAAGTCAAGTTCTACAAAGCCTTTTTTAGGATTAATTGGATCAACGTCCATTTGTAGTACATTAACATACGGTTCTTCGTTAATTGTTGCTAGTTCTTTTTCAAGTTCGGTACCCTCTAGGTCTCTATTAGCAATAGCGATCTTCTTATCCTTCTCGCTTTTGAACCATAACCTAGGGTCCATTGTATCTTTTATTTTATTCGCCATCTTCTTTCTCCTTTAATTGTTGATAGTATGTAAGGCTACAACTAGCACCACAAAATATTTTAGTTTTATCAGCAGTATGATATTTAATATCTAAGTAATTAACTACATTACCACATGTCGCACACTTATACATTATGCTGGCATGACCTCTGTTATATGTTTAATAGTACAACCTCGTAATGAACTAGTATTCATAAAAGTTATAGGAATAATATTATCGCCTTTACCTATACTGTTAAATCCGCCCCATGTTTTAAATTGTAATCCTGTAGCATAAGGCATATCAAAACAGGTGTTAAAAAATTGTATCTCTACCTTCTTGTTTTTGTTAAGTGTGAGAACTAGTGTTTCTGTTTCCTTTATCCACTCCCAACTTCTAATACTATCAATCCTGATACTTCTAATTTTTAAGTCTTCTTTAGTTATAGCAACACCGTGTTCAGAGTACCCTACTACTTCATCTGCCATTGCCCATGCTACCCATAAAGGTAGTGTTATGATCAATGTAAACTTAATTAAATGTTTGTGAAAAAATTCTTCCATACTATTTTCCTATGGCATTTCCATATATGTGTACATGTACTCTGCTTGTATAATTATAGCCACGTTGTATTGCTTCATCGGCTATAGTGGCTTCTGTTTGTACTAAGCCTTCAAAGGTGCCGCC
>UEXM01001182.1_pt1 | contig 23214 bp, 16 predicted proteins | sample 1796661 | NCBI WGS metagenome assembly UEXM01 (sample SAMEA4772469, study PRJEB27181) | metagenome | reverse complement strand
CCAATTAAAATATCAACGCCTTTTTCTAGTTGTGCACGTTGTTTTTCGTAATCTTCGCCACCATATACTAAACCTAAGTTAAGATTACAGTGCGGCGCTAAAATTTTTGCATCTTTGTGTATCTGAATCGCAAGCTCCCGAGTTGGGGCCATGATCAGGGCTCTTGGATGTTTACTAGGTGCTTTGCTAGATTGTAATAACCGGTGGCATGTGGCGGTTAAAAACGCCAACGTTTTGCCTGTACCTGTTTGTGCTTGGCCCGCAATATCGCGCCCTTCACAAATAAACGGTAGGCATTTAGCTTGAATGGGTGTGCAATATTCAAACCCACTTTCGGTTAACCCGGCAACCACTTCCGGTGCAATAGCAAAGTCTGAAAACTTTTTATCGGTCAAATGTGTCTTAGTCATAGCGTTTAAGCATAACGTTTAAACTTGCAATAAGAAACAAGAGTGTTTAAATACGCACTAAATATTTCGCCTAACTAAACCGGAGAGCGCAATGAGCGAGAAAATAATCCAAATTACCGACGATAGCTTTGAAGCTGACGTATTACAATCAGACAAACCTGTACTAGTAGACTTTTGGGCTGAATGGTGCGGACCGTGTAAAATGATCGCCCCAATTCTAAGCGAAGTTGCTGAGGAATTTGATGGCCGTGTAACGATTACTAAATTAAACATTGACCAAAACGCAGGTACTCCACCTAAATTTGGTATTCGTGGTATTCCTACACTACTACTTTTCAAAGATGGTCAAGTAGCTGCAACTAAAGTAGGCGCACTATCAAAAACACAATTAGTTGAGTTTTTAGAAAACAACATCTAAGTTAAGTGTAAATTTATAAAAAAAGGGCGCTCAGCCCTTTTTTTATTATTTATTTTACAGAAGTACTGGACGCTGCAGTAATGACCTGCTAACTTATAAAGCCAACTAATCCTTAGTTATATTCAACAAACCTCACTCAACGATCTAATAAAGCGATTTTGAGTATGACAACTGTAATAAAGAACCCACCAATATGCATTTACGCGAATTAAAAGACAAGTCTATAAAAGAGCTTGTAAACTTAGCTGAGTCCATGGGGCTCGAAAACGTAGCCCGCTTAAGAAAGCAAGACATTATTTTTGCTATTCTCAAATCCCATGCCAAAGGCGGAGAGAATATCTTCGGCGGTGGTGTATTAGAAATTTTGCAAGATGGTTTTGGCTTTTTAAGATCATCAGAAGCTTCTTACTTAGCTGGCCCAGATGATATTTATGTATCTCCAAGCCAAATTCGCCGTTTTAGTATGCGTACTGGCGACTCTATTTCAGGTCTTATTCGTCCGCCAAAAGATGGTGAGCGTTACTTTGCTTTACTTAAAGTAAACGAAGTTAATTTTGATAAACCTGAAAACTCTCGCACTAAAATCCTTTTTGAAAACCTGACACCACTACATGCAAACGAACGTTTTCGTATGGAACGTGGTAACGGCAGTAAAGAAGATATTACCGCACGAGTTCTTGATTTAGCGTCACCCATTGGCCGCGGCCAACGTGGTTTATTAGTAGCACCGCCAAAAGCGGGGAAAACCATGTTGCTACAAAATATTGCGCAATCAATCACACATAACCACCCTGATGTTACATTAATGGTTTTACTTATTGATGAACGTCCGGAAGAAGTGACTGAGATGCAACGCCTAGTAAAAGGTGAAGTTATTGCATCAACATTCGATGAACCAGCATCTCGCCATGTACAGGTTGCTGAAATGGTTATCGAAAAAGCAAAGCGCTTAGTTGAGCACAAAAAAGACGTGGTGATTTTACTTGATTCAATCACACGTTTAGCACGTGCTTACAACACCGTTATTCCATCATCAGGTAAAGTATTGACCGGTGGTGTAGATGCTAATGCATTACATAAGCCTAAACGTTTCTTTGGTGCTGCACGTAACGTTGAAGAAGGCGGTAGCTTAACAATTATTGCGACTGCGCTTATTGATACCGGCTCTAAAATGGATGAAGTTATCTACGAAGAGTTCAAAGGTACAGGTAACATGGAACTACACCTTAACCGTAAAATTGCGGAAAAACGTGTATTCCCAGCTATCGACTTTAACCGTTCTGGTACGCGTCGTGAAGAATTACTTACTAAGCCTGATGAGCTCCAAAAGCTGTGGATTTTACGTAAGATAGTCCATGACATGTCAGAAATTGATGCCATGGAATTTTTAATTGATAAACTATCGATGAGTAAAACCAACGATGAGTTTTTTGATTCGATGAAACGTAAGTAAGCTAAACGCTGGTGAAATAAACATTTTTAAATAAAAAAGACACCAGATGGTGTCTTTTTTATTTTTAGAGTAAATCAGCTTATCCGTATTGCTTAAGCAGTACCAGCAAGCCATTTACTAATGTTGTTAACTTTTGAGTGTTAATTTGTGACTGAAGTAATTCGTCATCTAGTGCTTTTGCCACTAATGCTATTTCTTTAAACTCAAACATTTGTGCCGCACCTAAAACTCGGTGGCTATCTTTTTGCAGCGATTTATAATCTCCAACTTTAAAATGCTGTTCAATTAGCTCACTTTCTGTAATCAGGCTTTGTTTAAAACTCGCTACTAAATCACTCATATCTACATGGATACTTTCTGTCGATGAATCCTCATTTGCTGAGCTTAAGTATTTAGCTAAAACAGTGTAAAAAGATTCTTTGTCTATTGGTTTTGCTAAATAATCGCTAAAACCAAGTGATAAGTAGTGGTCAATCTCGTGGCTCATGGCATTGGCCGTTAACGCTAAAATAGGCGGCTCATAGCCACATTGTTTGAGTAGTTCAAACGCAGAAATACCATCCATAACGGGCATTTGAATATCTAAAAGCACCAAATCCGGATACAGTTTTAAACTTTGCTCTACGGCTTGCTCACCATTTTCAACGGCAATCACTTCAAGTCCTAGGGAGTGTAAATAACGACTGATCAGTTTGCGGTTATCACTGTGATCCTCAGCAAGCACCACCTTACCGGATAACAACCTATGCCCTGCAGCCGATTTAGCCTGCATATCATCGTGGCAAACTTGCTCTTCAACTTGTATACAGGGCAAATAGAACGAAAACTCACTGCCCTTTTTAAACTCACTCTGCACGCTAATATAGCCACCCATCATCGCTGCCAATTGCTGCGACAAACTCAAGCCCAAACCAGTACCGCCAAAACGTCGGCTAATGCTGTTATCTGCTTGGCTAAAGCATTCAAAAATAAGCTTAAGCTGTGAGGAGCTCATGCCAATTCCGGTATCTTGAATACAAAAGAGCAGCCCTTGATCCGTTTTGCTAACAGCAATTGTTACGTGCCCCTTATGAGTAAACTTAATGGCATTGGCGCATAAATTAATAAGTATTTGTTTTACTCGAGTTAAATCTAGCCGCGTAAAATAGGTATCACCTAACTGACTCTCTAATATCAGTGACAAGCCTTTCGCTTTAGTTTGTGGAGAAAACATAGCATGAACATCGTTGATCAATCGCACCATATCAAAACAGCTAATGTTAATTTCTAGCCTGTTTGCTTCGATTTTACTTAAATCAAGCACATCATTAATCAGGCTTCTTAAATGCTCACTTTGTCGTTGTATTACCCTAAGCTCATCTTGTAATTGCTCAGCCTTGTACTGGCCACTAATAAGATCGTCAGTTTGCGCCAAAATAGCGGTTAATGGCGTTCTAATTTCATGGCTTATATTCGCTAAAAACTGGCTTTTAACCTCGTTAGCTTCACGCAGTTCTTGCGCCACACTTTGCAGCTCTTTGGTGCGCTGTTCAACTTGCTCACTCAGCTTTAACTTCGCTTGTTTTTCTGTTCGGCGTTTATAAACAGCAATTACCGTAATTAAAATTAATATGGCAACAATCACCAACAAAAACGTTAACTGTGAACGTTTAGCTATTTGCAATTCTTGTAAGTATTGTTGTTGTTTTAATTGTTTAATTTCTTGGTTTAGCTGATTTGATTCAAACTGAATTTGAAATTGACTGACCGCTTTTGAGGCTTCTTCGGTATTAACACTGCGCTGATAATCAACATACTGTTGATGCAAACTTAACGCTTTTTCATAATCCCCTAAGCTAGCATGGATAAGCGCTTCAACCCCCAAACCGTCTTTTATGCGCATGCCATTATTGTACTCTTTGGCAAGCGTAATTGAACGCTCTGAGGTTTCTTTGGCATTTTCTGTATTGCCTTGCACAAATTGAACAGTCGATAACACGTGTAAGGCAGCCGCTAGTAACGACTTATTATCAGCCTCAAGTGCAAACTGTTGCCCAGCATTAGCATGATAAAAGGCAACATCAAATTTATTTAGCTTAAGGTTGATGGTGGCCAAATTGGTGTGCTTAGTCGAAAGCTGAAAGGCGTTATTAACACTTTGATAGTAGCGCAAAGCTAATTGGTTGTAATGCAACGCTAACTGGTACTGCCTCGATTCAGTGTACGCCACACCCATGTTACCGTATACCTGTGCAACGCCATCGTCATCACCAAGCTCTTGAAAAACTTTTAAAACCTCACGATACATCTCAAGCGCGGACTCATACCGAGAGAGACGAATATAAATACCGGCGATATTATGTAATATATCGGCTTTATCTTGTGCGCTCCCCTCTTTTTCATAAATGACTTTGGCTTGCTGATAATAATCGAGGGCTAGTTCCATGTTATACATATCAAAGTAAGCGAGCCCAATATTACTGAGTAAGTTAGCCTGTTTAATCGGGCTTTTAAGGGTAATGGCAATGTTTAACGCGCGATTATAATCAACGACCGCTTGTTGCACTAACCCTTGATAATAAAGCACCACGCCTTGCATTTTAATTGCACGAAAATAAAGTTTTGGCTGTTCTTTAAGGGTGCTATTCGCCTCTAGTAATTTAAAATACTTTAGTGCATTAGCTAAATCACTCTGTGTAAACGCCAGCTCCGCTAAGCCACTGTAAATGGTCACGCGTTGTAAATTTGGAAGATCAGGGTTAGCTAATATGTCTGTTGCAAGGCGGTGCTTTTTAGTCCATGTTTGCTCAAGATCGAACTGCTCAAACAAACTTGTCTGCTCATTGGATAAAGCGTCGTTTGATGCACCACTCAGTACAACCAAAAGACCAATAAAGCAGATGCGCTTTAACCGAGTCAGCATAAAAATATCCTTTAATCCTTGCTAGCCATAATAAAATGACACCCAAACAATATGTAAACATCTAATTTAGACCAATATAAAACAGGCATTCACGCCCACTCCTTGGGGTTTAATGTTACTTATGTGTATGATAATTTGTTCAAGATACACCAATTAATAGATTGTAAACAATGCTTAACCCACTGATAGATGAGATTTTTGAACTATTAATCAATAATAAAGTGTGGATGGTTCATACTTTAGCATCGGAACTAAAAGAACGTGGGTTACTTGATACCTTAGCAGCTGATCCTGGGCGTGATTTATTTAAACGTAATTTTTTAATTATGAATGCACTTTATCAGCTACAGCAGCAAGTTATGCCAAAACAGCAGCTACTGATTAAAAGTTTACACATTGAGCTGGTAAGCGACCCTCGCCAAAACCAACTTCACCCAAACGATCCGCTGCGTGACTACTACTTAAACTGGCAAAACTTTGAAACATCAACAGCAGAAATTAACGCATTATTAGATAGCTTTTGGCAACGTTTCAGTAAGCCTAAACAACATGAAGCGCCTTTAAGTGCTCAGCAACATCAGCAATTAATCGCTCGCTGGCAATTAGTACAACCAATTACCTTAAAAACATTACAAAAGCGTTGGCGACAACTAGCCGTTCAGCATCATCCAGACAAACAAGGGGGTGATAATGAAGTGTTTAAACAATTAAAAATGGAATATGAGCAACTCAAGGCGAGCTGCTCATCTTAAAACGTAAAACTAGCGCGTCAGGCGACGAGCACGGATTTTACGCCCTTTAATATTGCCTTCGGTTAATTTACGTAACGCGGGTTTAGATGAGTTACGCTCTACCGCGACAAAAGCCACGTTATCAAGTACATTAATTTTACCCACTTGGCGCCCTGCTATACCATCTTTACCTGTTAATGCCCCTAAAATGTCACCGGCACGCACTTTTTGTTTTTTGCCTGCATCAATCATCAAAGTCACCATTTCTGGCTTGTAAGGAGGCTTATCAAGTAGGTTATATGATGGCATTGGCTCAGGGGTAAAATCACGCTCATAGTGGTCACCAATTTGCGCTACTTTAAATTGCTCAGCATCACCGTAAATAGAGCACGCAATGCCTTTTTTGCCCGCTCGCCCGGTACGCCCTACACGGTGAACATGCGTTTGTGGATCATGCGCTAAGTGATAGTTAATTACCATGTCCATATCATCAATATCTAAGCCCCGTGCTGCTACATCGGTTGCCACTAAAATAGACGCACTCTTATTGGCAAAATGAATCAGTGTACGCTCACGGTCACGCTGCTCTAAATCGCCATGCAATGCAACGGCGCTGAAGCCTTCATCGGCTAAATCATCACATACTTGCTGTGTTTCTACCTTGGTATTACAAAACACCACACAACTTTGTGGGGTAAATTTAAGTAATAGTAATTTAAGGGTTGGATAACGTTGCTTATTATTATCCATTTTATAGAAGTATTGCTTGATAGTGCTTTTCTCTTGCTGCTCTTCTACTTTAATCATTTCAGGGTTGCTCAGAACACGCTTTGCAATGGCTTCTATTGATTTTGGAAAAGTCGCGCTAAATAACAATGTTTGACGATTTGTTGGAATACACTCAATTATGGCATCGAGGGTGTCTTGAAAACCCATATCAAGCATTTGGTCAGCTTCATCAAGTACCAGCGTTTCAACATCATCTAAGCGCAATGTACCTTTACGAATATGGTCGTCAACTCGCCCTGGTGTACCTACAATAATATGCGCACCATGTTCAAGTGAGCCAATTTGAGGACCAATTGATACCCCGCCACACAAAGTTAAAATTTTAATATTATGAATACCGCGTGCTAATTTGCGCATTTCAACCGCTACCTGCTCTGCAAGCTCACGGGTTGGGCACAGCACTAACGACTGAATACGAAAGCGTTTAACATTCAGCTTGGCTAAAACGCCTAAACTAAATGCCGCTGTTTTACCTGAGCCTGTTTTGGCTTGGGCAATAATATCTTTGCCATTTAAAACGGGTGGTAAGCTTTGCGCCTGTACAGGCGTCATTTGGGTGTAGCCGAGCGTTGATAAATTATCAACTAACCCTGAAGGTAAGGCCAACGATGAAAAAGCAGTTGCAGTCACAGTAAATTCCATAGCAAAAAAATAACTTGAGAAAAGTCTCAATAAATATGCGGCTAATAATAGCAGATTTAACAATTAGCAACCATTAACAACGCACGATAAAAAGTGCAAATAAAGATATTGCAAATGATAGTTATTTTTATTAAGATCCGCAGCGTTTTACTATTCTAATAACTCTAAGCCGGAAGCTACTAATGAAATTTAACCCACTTTTTATCGCACTTTTAGCCAGTACCTCTGCAAATGTATTCGCCAACACCGCAAATATAGAGCGCATTGAAGTAAAAGGCAGTTACTTCAACGACTACAAAGTAGATAATGCCAGTGGGCCAATGAGAACCTCAACCTCATTACTCGATACCGCACAATCAGTCACTGTTATTACAGATACAATTGTAAATGAGCAACTAGCAACCACCTTAGGTGAAGTACTAAGTAACGATGCGAGTTTAACGCCAGGATCTAAGCAACGTAATCGTGAAGTATTTAACTTACGTGGTTTTGAGTTAAGCTCATCAACCGGCTACCTGCGTGATGGCCACCAGCATTGGTCGCACTATCAACAACCCATTGAAATTTTAGAGCAAGTTGAAGTAATTAAAGGACCATCGAGTATTTTGTACGGCCAATCGGGCCCTGGCGGCTTAGTAAATATGGTGACCAAAAAACCGACTGCGCAAACGTTATTTAATGCCAGTGCCGATGTTGATCAGCATGGTTCAACTCGCTTTATGCTTGATGCTGGCGGCGCACTTACCGAGGCTGAAGATCTACGTGCCCGCGGTGTATTAGTAAAACAAGATGTTGAATACTGGCGAGAATACCAAAACGGTGATAACCGTGAACGCGATCGCTTTTTAGGTGCCTTAGTGGTTGATTACGATATTAGCGATAACGCCTTAGTGCGCGTGCATTATGATCGCACTGATGACGAAGCAGGCTTAGATACTGGCGCTTGGATAGATAATGATGCCAATATCATTGGCGATGACAAAACAATTCGTGATATGTCATGGGCCTTTACCGATATTACTGTTGAAAACATGGGTATTGATTTTAAGGTGTTTTTAACCGACCACTGGCACGTAAATTTAGGCTACAACGAACAAACATTTGAACGCCAGCGCTTTGAGTCAGCACCACGTAAGCCAAGTGACTTTATCGAAGGCGATAGCTATCAGTCACGTCCTTACGATCGCTTTGATGATTGGCAGTTTAAAACTGCTTTTATTGACTTCATTGGCGAATTTGAAACCTTGGGTGTGCATCATCAATTACTTGTAGGCGCTAACTCACTGGATTATTACTACGGCCAATTACGTACATCTGCTGATACGATTAATTTTTCTGCCGGTCAAAATGAGCCTAATCGCCCTAATATAAGTTACAAGTCAGATGACACTATTAGCTCGTCTGCTTACGACTATTACGGGATTTATATCCAAGACTTAATTTCATTCTCACCAGAATGGCAACTATCACTGGGTGGTCGTTACGATAAACAAAGTAAAGAAAACAGCAATAACGAATCGTTCGTACCTAAGGTTGGCGTACTTTACCATCCTCATGCCTCTGCAACTGTTTATGCAAGTTACTCAGAAGGGTTTGAGCCACAAAACGAAACATTGGTAAATACAAGTGATGTTAATAATGGCATGAAGCTCGATGCTATTACCTCTGAGCAAAAGGAAGTTGGGGTAAAATGGCAACTGTTTGATGACCGATTAATGCTTAGCGGTGCCTTATTTGATATTAGCAAAACAGGTACCTTAGTGAACGAAGATCTGATTAACCCTATCGGTGATATAACCAGCATCACCACACAGGCAGGTGAGCAACGCCATAAAGGCTTTGAGCTTGCAGCTCAAGGTGCCGCTACTGACCGTTTATTTGTTATGGCATCAACCATGTATTTAGATGCTAACTATGAGCGTGATGAAGAAAAATTAGAGGGCAAACGCCCAACTGATGCACCAAAGTGGTCAGCCTCTTTATGGACACGTTATGAATTAAATGACGCCATTGCTTTTAATGCCGGCGCTTTTTATGAAGGTGAACGTTTTGCCGATAATGCCAATACCGTAACAAAACAGGGATATACCCGTGTTGATGTTGGCGCAACATACGCACTTAAGGTAAGTAATACAGATATTAACCTGCGTTTAAACATTGAAAACTTATTCGATAAAAACTACCTAGCTGGTGGTGGATTAAATAACGTGACGGTAGGTGAAGGCACAAACGTGCGTTTAGCAGCGCAATTTAGCTTTTAAATACAGACTTTAAAAATCCATAGCCCACCTCAATTTGGGGTGGGCTTTTTTTGAACTGACTTTTGAACCCACTGAATAGCCTACTCATCTCATCTATTTTTTATCCTGTTTGTTACATGCTTTAATGGTGTTAATCATTACAAAGGCTCTCTGAATATGAAACAATTGCTCACAGCACTCCTATTTACCACCAGCATGACGGTAAGCGCCAACAACAGTGAATTCACTGCAAAACAGCTACAACAAGTAGATGAGGTGCGCACCACCGCCCTTAAAAGTGATTTAAGCTATCAATTACTAGAATCACTCACCACAGAAATAGGCCCGCGCCTACCTGGCACCGAAAACGATAAAAAAGCCGTTGCTTGGGCAAAAGCAAAGTTTGATGAATTGGGCTTTGATAAAGTCTGGTTAGAAGAAGCAACCTTCCCTGAATGGCGTCGCTATAGCGAAAGTGGAAAAATACTCACTCCAAGCGAGCAACCTCTGCATTTAACAGCACTTGGTAACAGCATTAGTACACCAAAGGAGGGGATCAGCGCACCTGTCGTCTTATTCGAAACCCTTGACGAATTAAAAGCCGCACCGGCTAATAGCTTAAAAGGTAAAATTGCTTATATTAATTACCGTATGAACCGTGATATTGACGGCAATGGTTATGGCCCCGCGGTAAAAGCCCGTGCTACCGGAGCAATTGAAGCGGCTAAAAAAGGCGCTGTTGCCTATATGATGCGCTCAGTTAGCACTGGCCACCATCGCTTTGCACATACCGGCGGTAGCTATTATAAAGAAGGGGTAACTAAAATACCTAACGTGACTATTGCCAATCCTGATGCTGACCAAATAGCACGATTAGTCGCATTAAACAAAGACGTGTCGGTTAATATTAATGTACAAACCGAAAACCTAGGCGAGGGCACTGGTTATAACGTCATTGGCCAATTTAATGGTACTGAAAACCCTGAGCAATATGTACTTATTGGTGGACACTTAGATTCGTGGGATTTAGGTACTGGCGCTCTGGATGATGGCGCTGGCGTTGCCTTAACCATGGCAGCAGCAAAGCATATTAGTGATGTAAAACGTCCTAAGCGCAGTATTCGCGTTGTGCTTTTTGCAGCTGAAGAACTCGGCCTTTGGGGCGCAAAAGCGTATTTTGCAAAGCATAAAAATGAGCTTAATAACATTGTAGCTGCTGCAGAGTCTGACTTTGGTGCTGATGTAGTTTATGGCTTTGAATCAAATGTAAACGCAGCTTCACTGCCAGTAGTGCGCGCGATTGCCAAAGAGCTTGCGCCATTAAATATTGAATACATTGGCCAAAATGAAGCTAAAGGCGGACCCGATCTCATCCCATTTAAAAATGCAGTTTCTGCACCTATTTTTGAACTGGCACAAGATGGTACTGACTACTTTGATTACCACCATACAGCGGATGACACCCTTGATAAAGTGACACCCGCTAAACTTCGTCAAAACACTGCTGCTTATGCTGTATTTGCGTTAATGGCCGCCGACGCTAAAACGACCATTAAACCAAAAGCACGCACTAAAGAGTAACTGACATAATTACTTACAGTTTGCTGCTTTAACTAATACGCTCATTGTTTTAACTTAAAGAGAATTAAAACAGGGAGCGTATTTTCATGCTGCTTTTCAATACCAGTCAGTCTTTTCCTCATTTTACACAAGTACAGTGCTGCCCTAATTGCAAAAGTAACAGCTATCACTTAGTTAACCAAAGCCGCTTTTTGCGCTTTACTATTCTTCCTATAGTTCCGATAAAGTTGAGCTATAAACGCGAGTGCTATCAATGTGGACATTGTGAGCCTACAAGCATTAAAAAGTTACCCCTGTTCGAAAAGCTAAGCCTACCCAAATACTGTATTGGGTTAGTTTTATTGCTGTGGGTATTGTTATTTTTTTACCAAAAACACCTTAATGCTGAGGCGCTAAAACAAAGTTATTTAACCAACCCCAAAGCCTACGACACCTATTTAGTAAAGGCCGATAAATTCACTCATGAACCGTGGACACTGACTAATTTAAAAGTCGCGCAAGTGCTGAGCTTTGATCAGCAATTTATAACGTTTCAGGTGAGTAATTACAGCTATAAGCGCAGCAGTGCTATAACCACAGCAATGCGTGCAAGTTTATTAGTGCAAAGAGATTACTTTTCGTCTAAAACCATCACCCTACCTCGTAATGAAATAAAACGCTTATACAAGGATGACATTATATTCGACGTGCTGCGCCCCTATGCAAATAGTTTATATGGTGGATTTGTGATGTTTCCGCCACAGCCAAAACCTTTATATAAAGGAGTAAAGCTCGATAAAAATAATCAACAAGGAATTATGTACCACAAAGATGGGCAATACGATGAAGCGCTAGAAAGCTTTACTCTTGCAGCGCAAACAGGTTCTCAATGGGGGCAACTAAATCTGGCGCAAATGTATCGCGACGGGCAAGGCACAGAGAAAAACGCCCCACAAGCTATTTATTGGTATAAAAAAGCCATTGCTCAAGGTAATAGCAAAGCTAAACACGAGCTTGAGCAATTATGTAAAAGTACACAATGTGAATAATGTAAAGTAGCGCGATTACGCCGCGCTACTATGGGTTTTAAAGAGCTTAGTATAGATTACATGCATAATAACAATAATCAAACCCGCAACCACACCAAGTAAGCCATCAAATACTAAAGGGGCTAGCATCTCACCTACCCCACCTAAAGTTGACTGGGCGTAATGTGTGATATCAATCTGCGTATGATGCAGTAACTCAACACCATGCACTAAAATTCCACCCCCCACTAAAAACATGGCGATTGTACCTGCAAAGGCTAAAAACTGCATAAGTCGGGGAGCTGCTGCAAGTAGGCCTTTACCCAGTAATTCTTTAAATTTATTTGCAGAGAGTTTTGATTGGTTAAGTAAATACAATCCAGCATCATCAAGTTTTACAATTCCAGCTACCAGTCCATAAACACCAATAGTCATGATGATGGCAATAACACTTAGCACCAGTGCTTGATTCATTAACGTAGCCCCAGCCACAGTCCCTAAGGTAATTACAATAATTTCAGCAGACAGAATAAAGTCAGTACGAATAGCACCTTTTACTTTTTGCCTTTCATATTCAACTAAATCTAACTTTTCATCATCATCTATCGTTTCCTCATGGAGAGGTAAAAAGCGAGCAAATACTTTTTCAGCGCCTTCAAAACATAAAAATAAACCACCCATCATTAAAAGTGGCGTAATTAGCCAAGGCAACCACACACTAATTAATAACGCAGCAGGGACTAATATCGCTTTATTTAAAAACGACCCTTTTGCCACCGCCCATACTACCGGCAGCTCTCTATCGGCAGTGACCCCTGTAACTTGCTGCGCATTGAGCGCCAAGTCATCTCCTAGTACGCCTGCCGTTTTTTTAGTCGCAACTTTACTCATAGTCGCAATATCATCAAGTAAGGTCGTTATATCATCAAGTAATGTTAAGAGGTTAGTGCCAGCCATGATATTCCCTAGCTAAAAATAAGAGCTTAAACATAACGTAAAGCCTTATTTTCACCAACGGTTAATTTAGCTTTGCTAAGCTCATAATTAACCAAGCGACTAAATAAGTAAAACACAGACTAATGAAACACTACGCCATTACTATTGCTTTAATAGCCCTGGTTGCATGCAATGAGCAACCCATTACAACAAACTACATGTGCGATAACACCGCTGCACAGCTAGATATTATTAGCAACAAACAGGCGACGCTCCGCTTTAATAAGCATGATTATTTATTAACTCATGAGGTGAGTGCCTCTGGTAGCAAATATATTAATACCAAGGTACTGTTTTGGAGTAAGGGCGAGCAAGCTATGCTAATAATTAACGGTAAAAAATATCAATGCACAAGCAATTAACCACTAACTAACAACATATTAAAAAACTTGCTACACTAACAAAAGTCTTAATACTGTTGATAAAGTTATGCATTCTATCGCTATAAAACATAAAATAATTTTAGCCTTTTCAGCTATTGGCCTGTTAATGCTTACCAGCTGCATATTTTTTTACTGGTCACTCCATCAAATCAGTACCACTAACTCGCGCATAGAAACGTTAGCGGTTCCGGTACAGCAAGCGAGTAAAGACCTGCGTTTATCGCTACTTTCAATTACTAAATTTAACGCCATTGCTTACAGCCAAACTAAACTTGATTTACTACTGCAAAATAAAAAGCAAGCACACGCAGAGCAAACACAGTTTTTTAATAAATTAGAGACGCTAAAAGCACAAGTTGCCAAGCAACAAAGTATGCAAACATTACTTGTTACTATTCATAATGACTTCACTAAACTAAATACTATAAGCAACGACATGCTTGCAACAAAAGAGCAACGCTTTAAGGCGCAAAGTACCGCCGCAGCACTGACAGTTACCTTTAATGAACAGCTTCGCGATCTGAGTAACCAATTACTTGATATAGAGCTTATAAACGTAGCGGGCAACCAGCAATCGCTTTTAAATGCAGTCTTTGGCACAGCGACTCGAATTGATGATTTATTATTTACTCTAAACAATAATGTCAAAGGCATTGGGCAAGTAACCACCTCTGAAGATATCAATGCCCACCAACAGGACACTTCTTTTTTACTCGATAATATTCAATCTAATCTTAGTTATTTAGAGCAACAAGCCTCTCCTATTGCAAATAAGCTCAACGCCAATAAGTTAATAGCGGCGTTTAACGATTTAAGCAGCCTATTAAATAATCCTGATGGGCTGTATGCATTGCAGAACACTGTACTCAATAGCAAAGACAAGGTTGATCAGCGGTTTGAAAGTTTTCAACATGCCTTTATCATTATAGAAAATCAGCTAATTGAGCTTAATAAACTTGCAGACACGCGCTTTGACTCCCTGCAAGAGAGCGCTAAGTCAGCAATCAATACCGGCTCTAGCTTAGTTATTATTATTGCTTTTGTTTTAATTGTTTTGCTGGTTATTATTTCAGTGTTTACTACTAACGCCATGCTAAAACCACTTAAAAAGGTGAATAAAGAACTCGCACGCATAGCCTCAGGTGACTTTTCACGGCGTAGTAATCCTCTAAGTAAAGACGAATTTGGTACCCTACTGCATAATACCAATAAGCTTTGTGATGATTTAACTCACCTAATAAAAGGGATCAGTAACGACGCCTACGAACTCGATAATTCAGCCATTCAAACCAGTGAAAAAGTGCAACAAATGACCATCGTTGCTAAGCAACAGCTGGAACGCAGCGCACAAGCAACCTCATTAGCGCAACGTATGCTACAAAGCTCACAAGCCGTTTACAAACAAGCGCAGAGTACCTCAAATGAAATAACGAATGCCTCGCAGTTTGCAAATGATGTCAATGACATTGCAAACAACAATAGCCAAAGTATTGAATCTCTTTTAAGCCGCCTAGATAAAGCAGTTAGCAGCACCGAAGAGCTTGCACAATACACCAAACTGATTGGCGCTATTGTTGATACGATTAGCAGTATTGCAGAGCAAACCAATTTGCTAGCGCTTAATGCGGCCATTGAAGCAGCAAGAGCCGGTGAACATGGTCGAGGATTTGCCGTAGTGGCTGATGAAGTGCGTTCGCTTGCAGCACGAACACAAAGCTCCACTAGCGAAATAACCACCATGATCAACACACTACAACAACATACTCAGTCTACCCAAGCTGAAATAAATGATGGTCAACAACAAGCCAAACATTGTGTTGAAAACAGTACTGAACTAAATGCAGCCGTTGAGCGTATCAAAAGCACGTTAGTATCGGTCAATGCAATGAGCAAAGACATTGCCCATGCATCGCATGAACAACTTGCAAACAGCACTGATATCCAACAAATAATGGCTAAGGTAACCGATCATGCCACCTTAAATGCCGACAATGCGACGACCCTAGCAAGCGAAAGTGAAGATGTTAATCAACTTGCACACTCTTTAAAAGGTGCGGTAGAGCGCTTTAAGTTTTAAGTGCAAGTAATGACTTGGCTTGCATGAACTGGGTATAATACTTTTAACTTTTTGCTAAGTAACGGCCCACAATGAAATACAAAGATCTACGCGATTTTATCGATTTACTTGAAAAACGAGGCGAATTAAAACGCATCAGCCAAGAAATCGACCCGTATCTTGAGATGACCGAAATTGCCGATCGCACACTGCGTGCTAAAGGCCCCGCTTTATTATTTGAAAACCCGAAAGGGTATGACATGCCTGTTCTAGCTAACTTATTTGGTACACCTAAGCGTGTAGCAATGGGTATGGGCCAAGAAGATGTCAGTGAATTACGAGAAGTTGGTAAGTTATTGGCATTTTTAAAAGAGCCAGAACCACCGAAAGGCATTAAAGAAGCCCTTGGACAAATTCCGGTATTTAAGCAAGTCCTTAATATGCCAGCCAAAGAAGTAAAAAAAGCGCCCTGCCAACAAGTTATTTTACAAGGTAACGATGTTGATTTAACCAAGCTTCCTATTCAGCATTGCTGGCCTGGTGATGCTGCGCCTTTAATTACTTGGGGTTTAACCGTTACCAAAGGGCCTTATAAAAAGCGTCAAAATTTAGGGATTTACCGCCAGCAGTTACTTGGCAAAAATAAAATTATTATGCGTTGGTTATCTCATCGTGGTGGCGCGCTTGATTTTCAAGAGTGGTGCAAAGAACACCCTGGTGAGCCGTATCCGGTATCAGTGGCATTAGGGGCTGATCCTGCCACAATTTTAGGGGCGGTTACTCCGGTACCCGATACATTAAGCGAATATGCTTTTGCCGGTTTATTGCGTGGCAGTAAAACGGAAGTGGTTAAGTCTATTTCGAATGATTTACAAGTACCGGCCAGCGCAGAAATCGTGCTTGAAGGGCATATTATGCCAGGTGAAATGGCACCTGAAGGCCCTTATGGCGACCATACGGGTTACTATAATGAAGTCGATGACTTTCCCGTTATGACAGTCACTCATATTACTCATCGTAAAGACCCTATTTATCACAGTACCTTTACGGGTCGTCCGCCTGATGAGCCAGCTATTTTAGGGGTGGCTTTAAACGAAGTATTTGTGCCAATTTTACAAAAACAGTTTCCAGAAATCGTTGATTTTTATTTACCACCAGAAGGCTGCTCGTACCGTATGGCCGTGGTTACGATGAAAAAACAATACCCCGGGCACGCCAAGCGCGTAATGATGGGGGTTTGGTCATTCCTACGACAGTTTATGTACACTAAATTTGTTATTGTCTGCGATGATGACATTAACGCCCGAGATTGGAACGATGTAATATGGGCTATTACCACCCGTATGGATCCTGCGCGCGACACCACGTTAATTGAAAACACGCCAATAGACTATTTAGACTTTGCATCGCCTGTCTCTGGCCTTGGTTCAAAAATGGGCATGGATGCAACCAACAAATGGCCTGGCGAAACAACCCGTGAGTGGGGTGAACCTATTGTTATGGATCAAGCCACTAAAGATCGCGTTGATGAACTTTGGGATAGCCTAGGTATTCTTTAACGACTTTGGTCTAGGCTATAAACTCACCCTGCGGATATGCTACTATTGCTCAAATAAAGTGCGTATCCGCTAATTTAAGGTAAAACATGCAAACATTACACGCTGACGTTGTTTCTATCAGTCCACTAACAGAATTTGTTCATAAAGTTATTTTAAAGCCGCAGCAACCCGTCACATTTGAAGCTGGCCAATATTTACAATTGGTTTTAGGTGAAAAAGATAAACGTGCGTTTTCAATTGCAAGCCGTCCTTCACAAACGGATGCTTTAGAATTACATATTGGTGCTTCAGTTGCTGACTCATATGCTATGCAATCGCTAGAGCACCTTCGTTGTGCCCACAATAATAATCAAACCGTGACTATTGAAGCGGGCTTAGGTGTTTCTCAACTACGTTTGCAGTGCGAGCGCCCTATTATTTTACTTGCTGGCGGCACAGGCTTCTCTTATGCAAAATCAATGGCCGATCACCTTGCTGAAATAAATTGTCAGCGCCCAGTGCTATTTTATTGGGGTGTTAAAGAAGAGTCTGCGCTGTATGCACACAGCGAAATGAAAGCTTGGGCAGATAGTCATAAGCACTTCGAATTTATTCCTGTGGTAGAAAATCCTACTGACAGCTGGACTGGCCATACTGGTTATGTGCATAAAGCGGTAATGGACGATATCATCTCGCTTGAACCTTATGATATTTACATGGCAGGTCGTTTTGACATGATAGGCATAGTGCGCGATGACTTTATTAGCCACGGTGCCATTCGCGAAAACATGTACGCGGATGCATTTGCTTTTATAAAATAACAGCAAATGCATCATTTTTAAGGCACCTTAGGGTGCCTTAATTGTTTTTATTGCCCGCCATTACCGCTGCGATGATTGTTATTACCTATTAAACTCATCAACATAAACAATTTCCTAAAATCCAATCTATAAACCATACTTTGTATAGAACATTCAGCGGGAGAAACCTAAATGCTAAATACAAAAGTAAAAGATTTTATGCAACACAAGTTGCCTCATATCACCCCTAATACAGAAATGACGACCGCCATTGCAGAACTACAAAAATTTAAATTGCTTGGTGCCCCAGTATTTGACGATAACAAGTTGCTAGTAGGTTTTATCTCTGAGCAGGAGCTACTTAAACCCCTAATGCAAAGCAGTTATTTTTGTGACGGTATGGTAAAAGTATCGCAGTTGATGCAAACAGAAGTTGTAACGGTCAGCGGTGATACCAATATCATGGAATTAGCAGAACAAATGCAACCCGGTAAGCCAAAGAATTACCCTGTGGTTGATGGTGACGTTGTAATTGGCATGATCAGCCGTGCCGATATTTTAAAAGCACTTTATGATAGTTACGTTAGCTGTCAAACCCACATATAAACAAAAATGCCACTGTAAACAGTGGCATTTTTTAATAGTACAGGTGATTAACGCTGTGCGACTTTGGTTTTGAGTGCCTGTTTATCTGCATCACTTAAATACGCAATTTCAAGTGCATTGGCTTGCGCTTTTTCCATATCAGCTTGCGATAAACCAGCTTGTGGCGCTGCCACTGCGTACTCGTACTCAATTTCAATCCCTTCAACAGCCGGATCATCGGTATTAATGCTGGCCAAAATGCCATGATCTAAAAACTGTTTAAGCGGATGCTTCGTTAAGTCATTCACTGTGCTGGTTTGAATATTGCTGGTTAAGCACGATTCAATACCAATACGGTTATCACGTAAATAATCCATTAGCGTTGAGTCTTCAATCGCTTTAACGCCATGCCCTATTCTGCTTGCGCCAAACTCGTTTAATGCTTGCCAAATACTGGCAGCACCCAATGCTTCGCCAGCATGCACGGTAACCGCTAAATATGCATCGCGTACTTGTTTAAAGTGATCAACAAACAGTTCACCAGGGTAACCAATTTCGTCACCGGCTAAATCAACCGCGACCAAATCATTTTTAAAAGCAAGTAAAGCATCCAGCTCGTGTTGACAGGTTTTAACACCGTAAGTACGAGATAAAATACCAATTAAGTTTGCTTTAATATCAGCATCTTTTGTTGCACTTTTAATACCATCGACCACGGCTTCAACAACGCCCTGAGGATGTAAACCTTGGCTTTGTGCCATGTAGTAAGGGCTAAAACGTAGCTCTACGTAATCAAGGCCTTGCGCTTGTGCATCTTCAATGTTTTCTATTGCAATTCGTCTACAGGCATCGTAATTACCCAGTACCGTGACCCCCCAATCAAGCTTTTGTAAAAAAGCCATTAGGTTTGGCTCAGGATCAATAACTTGAACATGAGGAATAAGTGCCTCAACATTATCTGCTGGTAAAGCTATATTAAACTGACGACCAAGTTCTAGTATGGTTTGCGCACGTACATTCCCATCTAAGTGACGGTGAATATCTAGCAAAGGTATTTTTCTATTAATCATAGTAGCTACTCGGTTGAGTTAAAATTGCGCGAATGATACGCAGGTACAGTAATATTTCAAGTGTAGAATATTTAAAATGGCGCTTGGAGGTCTTATGTCTGCCTTTTGTACAAAAATACGTGTTACTTATCTAAGCGAGATAAATAATACCAAAGCGTTTTAAATAGCTCATCAGCTTCAATAGGCTTGGTCATGTAGCTATCCATTCCAGAGGCAATCGCTTTTTGAGCGTCTTGTTCGTGAGCGTTGGCGGATAAACCAATAATAGGTAAATCAAAAAAACCTAACTCATTACGAATCACTTTTGTTGCTTGTAAACCATCCATATTAGGCATTTGAATATCCATTAATACTAGGTCGTAGTTTTTTTCGCTAAGCATCGCAATCGCTTCTAAGCCATCATTTGCGATATCAGCAATACCGTGTTTAGTTTCTAAAATAGCACTTACAACATGTTGGTTTAATGGGTTGTCTTCCACTATAAGTAATTGATATTTTTCTAAAGAAATATTACTCACATCAATTTTTGATAAAGCATCAGCACTGTATTTGGCTTTTGGCAGCGATGAATGAACTGGTAAGCTAAAAGTAAACGTAGATCCATGCCCCTCACTGCTTTTTAAATCAATAGCCCCTCCCATCAATTCGACCAATTTTTTACAAATACTCAAACCTAAACCAGTACCACCGTACTGACGTGACGTTGAGCTATCTGCTTGAGAAAAGGGTTTAAAAAGCTGTTTTTGAGCTGCAGAGCTAATGCCAATCCCGGTATCGTTAACACTAAAATATGTCATTTTTGATGATTGCCAAATCTTTAACGTAATACAGCCCTTTGCGGTAAATTTTACTGCATTATTTAATAAATTAAGCAGAATTTGCTTTAAACGAATAGGATCGGTATTGAGAATTAAATGCGCATCGCTGTCATACTCTAATTTTAAAGAAAGCGATTTACTCTCCACCTCAAATTGCATTAAACCGACGATGTCCTCGGCTAATTGCTTGAGGTTCACAGGCTCTTGCATTAACTCAAGTTTACCGGCTTCCATTTTAGAAAAGTCGAGTACATCGTTTAACACTCTTAATAATACACTTAGAGCACCATCAGCTTGCTCTATATAGCCTTTTGCTTGCTGCCAATCCTGTTGTTGTAGCGCTAGATAGTGCATACCCTTTATGCCATTTATTGGCGTGCGTATTTCATGACTCATGTTGGCTAAAAACTGACTTTTTATAGCACTGGCTTCATCGGCCTTTTGTTTTTCTTGGCGTAGCGTGAGTGTTTGCTTTGCCACTTGTTCGCGAATCCGAATATTGGTAGCCGTCACAGAGATCAAAAATATAATCAACAACCACACAAATAACATACCCACTATTTGCGCTAGCCAGTATATGAACCACGATGATTTTAAAACGGGTTGATGCAGCTCAACGCGCCACATTCGCTGACCAATTAACAACTGATATTTTTTTAGTAACACCATAGAATGATGCTCTGCAATATAAAGTGCCTGCTGTTTTTCAGCATTATTAATATCAAAAAAACTAATCGCAATACGCTCATTAGAGTCAAACGACAGCGACTTAGAAAGTTTAGCTAAGCTAACCACGGCAACAACAAATCCTTTAAAATCGCCTTCTGTTACCACATTTCCAAAAACGGGATACATAAAGAGTACACTTAATCCATCGTTATTCGGTATCAGTGCTGTCGGTTCACTGATCACCAATTCATTAAGTACTTTAGATTTAGTGAGTGCTGTGCGTACTTGCTCGTTTGAACCTAAATCAAACCCAACAATATCTTTCATTCCCCTAAGTGGGTTTATATATTTTACGGGGTAATAGAGCTCTCGATAGGGGACTTTTTGCCATTGCCCATTCGCTGATTTTTGTTTGATAAACGGGTTTTCGCTATCAACTTGCTCAATCCATGATTGATACTCGGCACGAGAATCATCAGTAATCGCAGGAATCCATTTAAAAGCGAGTATTTCTTCACTGTAGCTTAATTGTTTAGCCGTAAACTGCGTAAACTCACTAAAACTAACGTCTTCACTATTTGCTAAAAAACCACTTAATAAAGATAGATGTGCAATGATCTCATCTAACTTTTGATTTATCGCGCTTTGAGTTGCAAGCACTTTCGTTTCTTGCTTTTGAGTGTCTTTTTGTTTTTTTACGCTCGCTGCACCATAAAAGCTAATACTAATAATCGCATAAATAAGTAATGCAGGAACAATAACTTGTAGTCGATGGCGCATCTCAGAATAGTGAAATACAGCTAATAGTAATGGGGTAAAAATTAATACGCCAATGCTGTCACCTATCCACCAAGTAATAAAATTATCCAGCGCATTCGCAGCAGGGATGATCTGGTTAAATACTAATAAACTCGTGCCAGCAATAGCGCCTATAACACAGCAGACAGGACCTGCAATTACTAAGCTTTGAATACTTAATTTTAACGATGAAAGGTCTAGAGGGGCTTTTATTACTTTTGTAATTATTTGCGCGCCAAGCCATGCTTGCAAAAAAGCAGCGAAGCTGAGGCTCACTGCATGTAACAAAATTTGCCAGTTTAAAATATCTGTAACATGGTCTAAATGAATTAAATTAATCAGTAAAGAACCAGCAATAATGCCTAAGTAAGCGCGATGGCGCCATAATAAAAAACTGGCTAGTGCAATGCCTGCAGGTGGCCAAGAAGCCACGGCATAACCGTCAACTGCGAGTAATAAATTACTAAGATAACCAATAAAAAAATAAGCGCATGCAAGACTAAAAGAGAGTGTAAACACATTTTTCATAGCCTTCGCTCCTGCGCTTTTAATTATTGATTTATAAAATATAATCCATTATTGATAGAGCACAAGCGCCTTATCTAATTGTGCGCTGTGTTTATAGCTTAGTATAGCTTGTTGTCGATACTGTGATTTGTTATCACTATTGAGCGCTTTGTCGAATACTCGTGCAGCTAAATCATAATCACCTTGGGCATTCGCTAAACACGCCAATGCTAATAATAACGCGTTATTGTGCTCATCTTTTTTCAACCGTTCTTGAATACTTGATTGCAGCTTGTAAGCATTACTTGGCGCAGCTTCACGTAAAATGTTGGCAAGCTCAGTGTGGTGCTTAGCGTGTTTGAGCATTTTAATTAACTCGTTTTCAATACTCGCCAACTGCCCTGTTTTTGCCATTTGAGTTAAGTACGCAGTGTACGCATGTGCTTGCAATTTCTTACCTAATTGCTGGTACTTACTGGTTAGCTCATCACTCGCTTGAGCAGCAAAATAAGCTAAAAACACCTGCTGCCACTGCTTATCGCTCAATACATCTTTACGTAATAAGCGCGGTAAAAAGTCTTCTAATATTTTAAAGTGCTGCTGTTGCACCAACACTTCAGTGTACAGTTTAAGCTCAAGTACCGTGGCTTTTTTAGATTCAGCCGCCATCCGTATTTGCGGTTCAATAACACTGCTGTCGCCACTAGCTAACCATAACTTAGCCACTTTAAGTTGTTGCTCTGGGCTGATTTCAAATAAACGCTCAAGCGCTTTATCTGGCTGATTATTTGCAAGTGCGGCTTTTGCTAATAATGCTAAAC
>UEXM01001181.1_pt1 | contig 23232 bp, 25 predicted proteins | sample 1796661 | NCBI WGS metagenome assembly UEXM01 (sample SAMEA4772469, study PRJEB27181) | metagenome | reverse complement strand
CAGACAGAATAAAAGTTAAGAAAGAAAAACTGATGAAGTGGAGTTTATTGTTCAGTGAAGATTGATTTTGATGTAGACATCGATATGGAGAACAGAGATAATCTGTTGTCTGTGCTTAAACATGTCAAGGGTAGTATCAAACGTCCAGGTGGTATGGAAAAACACAACACAGGCGTTTATATACAGCCTATACCCCATGATCCAGCAACAGGGCTCAGCACTATTGATCATAAGGAAGCAGAAAACATTGGTTACTTTAAACTGGATGTGTTAAACAATAGTGTGTACAAAGGTATTAGAACCGAAGGGGAATTAAATGATCTTTGTTCCATGGAACCAATGTGGTCATTGTTTGGACATAAAGAAATTGTGGAGCAACTATTCCATATTAATAATCATTATGATATAGTATCACAGCACATGCCTACTAATATAGAACAACTGGCAATGATACTAGCAATGATACGTCCAGGTAAAAGACATCTAGTTGGTAGAAGTTGGAAGGACATAGAATCGCAGGTTTGGTCAAAGCCTGATAATGACTCATACTTCTTTAAAAAGTCACATGCGTTTAGTTACGCAATGGCTATAATTGTCCAATTAAATAAGATTGTTACCGATCTTTCTTCACCAACTGAATAGTACGTCTTTTTATTCTTTTCTTAACTATTTTCTGAATACTAGTAACTGGGCCGAACTGTATCTCTACATCTTTATTATTAAATGTTCTTAAACATCTTCTAAAGTTTCTCATTTCTTGAAATAAGAATATATCGATTGGTATTTGTCTATTAGATTCCCACCACCAAGTTTCTGCCAATGATATAAAATCTTTCTTTTCTATATCTGAGCCTAGTTTATTATAGTCGTAAAATGTTGTAACAGAATTATCTTGATTTTGTACTATACCAAAATAATCCTCGCCTCCTGACGTTATCATAGTGAAAAATGGAAATTTTTCTTCTATCTCTTTTTGATCCTGCATAAAACTTATTTATAAAGAAAATGATAAATATTAAGGAAGGAATGAGCATGTATGAGCAGTATAACACTATATTCTTACAGAATAAACGAATTAGCACTTGTAAAAAGGCAAGACAACCTATTTTTGGATAATAAAACAATGAACAGAAAAGAATTTGTAGCACATAAAGGAATGGACAATAAGTTTAATATTGTTCTTAGAGATCAAGACAGAAAACCACAAAATGTGTACAACACACAAATTCGAGCAGATATTATTAAGTATGCTAACAACGAAAGAGTACTAACAAAATATGCTACACCAAGTTTAGAACAAGGAATGCTCGAACTATTAATTGCTGAAGCAGATCTAAATAATCTTAGTCCAGGGCAGTATAAAATATCATTTAAATTTATTGATGATGATGGCACAACATCGCCTGTATTTTCTGATTATAATGGCGGTGTACTTTGTACATTACTTGTAAAGGACGATGCTAATCCTACACCGGTATCAACACAGGTAGCAAATGTTTGGAATCAAACTAAAAATACAAACTTTGGTCATGACGCAAATGTATTTACTAGTGGCAACTTTATAGGTAATAAGACATATAACTTTAACAACTCAAATCATACTATTGGTATATATGCTACAGAATTTACAGGTAACGTATATGTCGAAGGAAGTTTGGGTATCGAGGCACCTTCTAGCGATGACACTAACTGGGCAACCATATCTATTATTAATAATTTAGATAGACTTCCTTTATCTAATACAACAGGTCCTGTATATTATAATTTTACAGGTAATTTTAATTATTTACGATTTAAGTACTCGCCTAGTACAACAAATTCAGGAACATTCGATAAAATTCTTATAAGAAATTAAATACATGTATGCACTTTTTAAACAATGGCAAACATGCGTTAGTATTTCCACCTAGATGCGGTACCAGATGGATAGCCTCCCAACTATATGATACCAATCTTTTAAATACAAAAGCACCGAATCACGAGTTCATATGGCAGGATAATGTTGATGTCAAAATATTTATGTTTGTTAGAAATCCTTTTGAAAGAGAACGGAGCCTACATAGGTGGTTATCAGAAACAAAACAAAAAGACATCATGGCGTTTACGTTTGAGGAATATGTTAATAGTGAGTGTTTTGAAATAGAACCTAGTTGGTACACTAGATATGGCAATCTCAACAATAATGTACAGCATATCCATTTAGAAAATATTCATAATTTTTTCACAAAAGTGTTAAACTTAGACATACCCCAGTACGATAATTCGTATCATTTAGCAGACGATAATCGAGACGACTCAGACATTTTTGATAATCCTATTATTGTTAATAAAATCCTAGACAAATATAAAGAAGATATAAAACATATACAATTTGACTTGACAAAGTACATCTAATACAGTATAATAACAGCAATGGAGCACTCTGAAGCAATACAACAGGTACACGAGTTACTAACATCTCACATACCGCATAAGCATAAGAAGACCCCCGCGGGTTGGGTAACATTCAGTTGCCCGATGTGTAATGATAGAAGAAACAGAGCAGGCGTAATTGCTACTGGTCCTAAAATAGCATTTAATTGTTTTAACTGTGGCTTCTCTACAGGATGGAGTCCTAGTAAAAAGATTGGTAAAAAATACAAAGACTTAGTTGTAAAGTTAGGCGCAACTAACGAAAGTGTAAAGAAACTTGTACTAGAACTCATGAAGATCGAAGAGTTTGATAACGAAACAGAAGATATTGTAGTAAGTTATGAAAAATTTAAACCAGTAGAAATTCCAAATGCTGTCAGTTTAAATGATATTCCTCAACTACCATATAATAAAACACATAGCGATATATTAGAATACGCATACAGTAGAGGATTGTTAAAAACACAATATGATTTTTTTGTATGCGACAGTCTAATGTTGAAAAATAGATTGATCATTCCGTTCTACTACAACCAAGAAATAGTAGGTTATGTAGGAAGACATATAAATCCGCCTTCAAAAGAAACACCAAAGTATATAAACAACAGTCAATCGGGTTATGTGTTTAACATTGACAAGTACATTTACTCAGATAGAGAAATTGTTGTTGTTACAGAAGGTGTAATAGATGCTATCCTTATAGACGGAGTAAGTGTGCTAGGCAATAGCATGAATGAAAGACAGATACAGCAGATAAATTCATTAAATAAAAGAGTAATACTTTGTCCAGATAGAGATGCTCCGGGCAAAGACTTAATAAGGCAGGCCGCTGAACTAGGGTGGGAAGTAAGTTTCCCGCCTTGGCACACAGATTGTAAAGATGTTGGTGATGCGGTTACCAAGTATGGCAGACTTTTGACATTATCTAGTATAATTAAGTATGCTGTCGCAAATAAAATTAAAATTGAAGTACAGAGTAAAATGCTATGAGTGATATAAAAGAATACGGCGAAGATATGCAAGAATTGTTTCTAAGATTCTTAGTTACAGATCCTGATGTGTTTGTTAGAGTGAATAATATTGTAGAACCGTATATGTTCAATAGGAAATACAGAGACGCAGTAGAGTTTCTCAAGGATCATGCTAACAAGTATGCGAGTATTCCTACACTCGAACAACTAGAAGCAGTAAATGGCATTGAATTAAAACCTGTCGAAAATGCTCATGAAAGTCATATGAGTTGGTTTATGGATGAGTTTGAAACTTTCTGTAGACACAAGGCATTGGAAAAAGCCATACTAGACAGCACAGATTTACTAGAACAGCACGACTATGGTAGTGTAGAAGCACTTATCAAAGAAGCAAGTGGTGTTGGATTAGTAAGTGATTTTGGTTTAGATTATTATGAAAATCCCAAAGAAAGATTACAATGGATCAAAGACCAAGCAGGTGCTATTAGTACAGGATGGAAAAACTTTGATCAAAAATTATTCGGCGGTCTAAACAGAGGCGAATTAACAGTATTTGCTGGGGGCTCTGGAGCAGGTAAAAGTTTATTCCTACAAAACTTAGGAGTTAATTGGAGTCAAGCAGGACTTAACACAGTTTATCTAAGTTTAGAACTTAGTGAACAACTGTCAAGTATGCGTATTGATGCTATGGTCAGTGAGTATGCTACTAGAGATGTTATGAAAAACATGGATGACGTCCATTTAAAAGTAATAATGAAAGGCAAAGGTGCTGGTAAATTCCGTATTAAACAGATGAGCAACGGTGTTAATGCCAATGATATACGTTCGTTTATAAGAGAATACGAAATACAAACAGGTATTAAAGTAGATTGTTTGTTAGTTGATTACTTGGATCTTATGATGCCTATAAGCGGTAAAGTATCAGCCAGTGACTTGTTTATTAAAGACAAGTATGTATCTGAGGAATTGCGTAACTTAGCAGTAGAACTAAACATACTATTAGTTACAGCATCGCAGTTAAATAGGGGTGCTGTAGAAGAAATTGAATTCGATCACAGTCATATTGCTGGTGGTATTAGTAAAATACAAACAGCAGATAATGTTATAGGCATATTTACAAGTAACGCCATGAGAGAGCGTGGTAGATATCAAATACAATTTATGAAAACACGTTCTAGTAGCGGTGTAGGTAGTAAAGTAGACTTAAAATTCAACCCTGAAACATTGCGTATTGAAGATCTTGATGACGATGACGAAGCATATGATACTATGCAAACTGCTACATTGGTTGCTGACCTACAAAGAACATCAGCAATACGCACAGAAGATAACGATAATACAACTTCTTCAGTAGACGAGACCAAACTACAAGGATTGGCGCTCAGAGACTTACTCAAGAAAAAGTGATATTTAGATAAATATGCTTAATAGCAGGAATAAGAGTATGTCAATAAATAGAAAATCGATATTAGAAGAATTAAATTCTGTAGTATCAGAAAGAAATAAATTAGATGTGGTCGCTACTAGAGGCAACCATATAATTAAAAGTGCTATTAATCTAATAGATTTGATAGAAGAAAATTTTGACGACTCCCAGGCTTTGGATTTACAACGTAGATTAGTAAATTCCATAAAAGGCAGAAAGCCAGAACGTTTTGCTAAAGGCGTTCAGATAGTTAAAGAGTCAAAAAATGAAGATATTTGAAGTAGTAAACAACATACAAACTGAAAATAAAGCAGATACGTTACCGGATCAGTTTGATAAAGGTCAAGTAAAAAAATTATTTCCTAAAGGCGGAATTGTACCATTAGGGTCAACTGACGCCGCTGATCTAAAATACAAAGGAATGCCAATAGGAAACGTGTTTGTTCCAGTATATGATCCTAATATAAAGGTAACATTACGACAAAGTCCTGCTTTCTACATGGTGTTTAATAAAACCACATATATCAAAATAGACCCAACAGAACCAGAAGGCAAAAAAGTTAGCACAGCAATAGTAAACTCTCTTCTTAAACAACCTCCTAAATTAGGAGTAATTGGCAAGATGAAAGATAAACTAAGCAATATAGTAGATCCAGATGATCCAACATCATCGGCATATAATATTACTAGCAACCCAAAAGCGGCAAGAGGCCGGATAGCGACTGCTATCACTAGAGGCGTTGCCAAAGCAACTAATCCTTTATTTGGGATCGATAAATGAGAGCAGTAGACCTAACAAAAAGATATCTTAAAGAGTGTATAATTTACCATAGACTGGACGAAAACAAAAACACTCATTTAGAACACTTAGAAGATTTAATATTCAACGATGGATTACCTGGAGGTAAGGCCGCAATACAGCATCTTGTAGGATTTTATGAAATGCTGAAAGGAAATGCCAAAACAAGTTTTAACCTCACAACAAAATGGGACGGCGCACCGGCTATATTTGCTGGTATTGATCCTGCTGATGGTAAATTTTTTGTTGGTACTAAAGGAGTATTCAATAAGGATCCTAAACTGAATAAGAGTTTAGCGGACATAAAAGCAAATCATCCAGACAAAGTTGTAAAAGGTGAAACTAAAAGTGCCGAAGGACTTAGAAAAAAACTAGCAACAGCATTTACCAATTTACAAAAGTTAAACTTCACAGGTGTTGTACAAGGCGACATGTTATTTTCTAAGGAAGATATACAAACAGCAAATATCAAAGGTGAAGAATACATTGTGTTTAAACCAAACACTATCATATATGCTGTACCTAAGAACAGCGACTTAGCAAAAGAAATTTTATCATCAAACATAGGCATAGTATTCCATACAGAATATGTAGGTGGTCCAACATTAGCAGATATGAATGCCAAATTTGGTTATGACGCAAGTGCTTTGGGTGACGGTAGTAACGCCGGTGTATGGTACAGAGATGCCATTATCAAAGATTACTCCGGACAAGTAACAATGACAGCAGACGAATCTGCTATGCTTAAATCAGCAATAGAAGATGCCAATAAAAATTTATCAAAAATGGGCAACTTAGAGTTTTTAAAGAATAACGAGTTTGGACAAAACTTAAGAGAAAGAATAAAGACCAGTGTTAATAAAATTATCAAAGACCAAGGCCAATTTGAAAAAGACCCAACCGCATTTGCTACAGCATTCATAACTGATTATAAAAGTGTTATGAAAAAAGCAATTGAAGGTGTTAAATTAGATAAGACCAAAGTTGCTAAAACAAAATTAATGCTCGACGGAATCAAATTTCTAGAGGATAACACGCCAGAGATAGTAAGTGCGTATGTAGTATACTTGGATCTTATCAGAGCAAAAGAAATGATTGTTAAAAAATTAGCAAACGTAAAACAAATTGATACGTTTGTACAAAACGCCGAAGGTGATTACGACGTAACTGGCGAGGAAGGCTTTGTTGCTGTTGATCACATTGGTAACGCAATTAAATTAGTCGATAGATTGGACTTTAGTCTTAAAAACTTTGGTTCAGGAAGGCCCGGCGCATAATGGACTTACAACTATTACCAGAGTTAAATGAAAGTAGATTGTATAGAGCAACTAACGGGTTCAAAGCATATAATCAGGATGATATTACAGAATTACTTTTTGTGTTTGTGTTAATAAACACAATGTTTGTACTAGATGCTAGTACAGTCAAGTTCGGTAGAAACTATTCTAAAAAATCAGCATCATATGGCAAGTTTATGGCTAATAGAGTAACTTCAACTGACTTGTATCAAATGGCATACTTTGTTAATAAGAAATACGACGAGTTACCATCCGGTGCTAAAAAGAAAAAAATTAATTTTGATGAAAGAAGATTACACATGTACCTACAACAGTTAGGTAAAGGCAATAAACCTAATGTGACATTCTTATTAAGATTACAGTATCAACTAGGTATTACCAGTACTCCATTACTAGCAGTGAGACGATTGATATCTGATTGGCCAAGATTGAAATACAGATCAAAGCAATTAGCAGTAACAAGATTACTACATCTTATGAGAGCAAAGGCTGTACGAAGCGAACTGTATAAGCCATTAAACGACTTAGCAAGAGAACGAAACTATCTATTACCAGATGCCAGTAACAAAGAATTAGATAAAGCAACAAATCAAAGCACACTTAAACGTTTAGCAGTAGCAGGCGCAACGGCTTATGCCGCACACGAACTAGGTCCTAAAATTACAAGAGGTAGGGTAGGTCCAAAAGCATCAGCAGGTTTGGCTGGCATTGCCGCGTATTGGGCCAGTAAGAAAAAGGCATAAATAATAATATGAAGATATTTGAAGTATTACAAGAAGCAGACGAAAGGACAGGTGCCGACAAACTAGCCTATATGGCAAATATTTCTAGATCAACAGGCGCAAAACTATCTGGTAAAGATGTAGCAGACATGGTTGGAAAATCCACGTACGGTACTTTAGATCCTGAGGAAGTATTACAAAAAAATAGACGTAGTCAATCCGACGCTCGGCAGAATCAAATTGCCAAACAACAACAAGATCAAGAAAATGCAGAAAAGAAAAAAGAGCAGGATCAAAAAAAACAAGATGCCATCGATTATAGGAACAAACAAAGGCAAGACCGACAAGACGATCGCGATAAAGAAAGAGAAGAAAACGATAAAGCACAAAAAGAAAAGCAAGGGCGTCGTGCTCGAATACAACAAGCAGACGACGAGGCCCAGAATTACAAAAAAGACGCCGCTGGCAGGACTCTAAGAGCCCCACGTTATTATGGTAAGGATGATCCTAGAAGTAAGCCACGTGGTGCTATTAAAAAGGGATTAGACCGATTAGTAAGGAATCCAGTCGACACAGTTGCTGATTATTACATAGATAAAGTCGATAGTATTAAAGATTTTCTAAACTCTGAGTACACTTAATACAATTTAAATCAATATAACTGGGAGTTTATGCTCCCTTTTTTTATGATTTTTTGATAAATAAAAGTAACCAAGTTATAAAAGATAACTTTTATAGCACAGAATAATTAGGAGAATTACAATGGCATTAGTAAGATTAGAAGCAACAAGCGCCGCGGCAGGCGAAGGTAATGGTTTAGGTTCACAAACTCATATCGTAACATATGATGACTTAGACTTAGCGATTGCTCAGTGTACAGCAGGCGGTTCTATCGCAGGTGTTGATGTATCAGCAACAATGTTAGCAGTTCAAACAACTCAAACTGCGGCAGAAGTATTAGCATTTGCTAACATCACAGCCGTTTCAGCAACATTTACACTATAAATTTTAGTTTAAATTAGAAACATATAAAAGCACTCTTCGGAGTGCTTTTTTTTGGCCGTTGAAAATAAAACTCAATATTACCAAAAAAAGATAAATATGCTTATAGAGAGACACACGGAGATATTATGGCACAAACAAAAGCAGGTGGACTAGTTACATCAAGTGAGACACTCACAGGTGATGTAGAGTTTTTTACATTGTTCACTAACATAGATATAACAGCCACAGATAATTTTACAGATGATACACAAAAAGATTTTGAAAGTTTAGTACAGGTAATAAGTTTAAGAGCACAACCAATGCTTATGAATACACCAATTGTAGTCGATGGAGTTTCAGCAGAATTAGACGACTACGGCGCACCTACTTTAACAGGCGCAGGTTGGGTATTTAAATTTGCTTTTGAAAGACAATTTGCTCACACATTAGACACACTGAAAGATGAATTAGATGGTATTGTCCTAAATGGCGGTACTATTGATACTAAAAGTTCAGTAAATACTGAATTTTCTAAACAGGACGTATTATAATGGCAGACAAAGATCTAAATAAAAAACCAGGAGAGCAATTATATGCTAATGATCCTGATTTAAAAACGCAAGTTATTGCAGACATGTTACGAATCGAGCAAGTAACATCGGAAATAAAAGAATTCAAAACAGAAGTAAAAGAACATTTTTCTAAGATTGAGAATTGGTTAGTAGGAATTATGGCAGGTGTATTTGCCACAATGTCCAGTTTAATTATAGCATTAATATTCAAGTTATTCTAATATGAGAGTCGACGAAGTACAAGAAATTATGGAGGCCAAAATGGTCTGGGCCAAGCGAGGCAATAAGATTGTTCGCAAGGTCAGATGTACTAGTGGGCCAAGAAAAGGAAGACTAGTTTCTAATAGTGGTCAGTGCTCAAAAGCAATAAACTTAAAAAAGAGATTTACACTTAAAAAAACAAGAGCAAAAATGGGAGCAAGGATGTCTAGAAAGGCCGCAAGGACCAAAAGACGTAATCCTGTTAGTCGTAGAGTAGCCGCTATGAATAGGAGGGGCCGATGAAGTTGTCCGACCTATTAGAATACAATATGGGTATACAAGGCAAAGATGCTAATGCTAAAAGCAAAGTTGATGACGCCGAGATAGATGTACCAGGTGAAGAAATACCAGATCCCAAAGCAGACAATGATGTTGAAAAACAATTAAGCCAGGGTTCACGCAAAGTTGGTGCTATAGCAGGCAAAAAAATTCAAGGCACTCAATTTGCCTCAGGAGCAGGCAAGGTATCACAAGGCAAGATGCCTAACAAAACAGAATTAAAACAACTAGCACCTATTATTGGTGATGTTACAAAAGCAATGAGTGATCCAAAGTTTGCTAACAGACTTGGCGCAATATTAAAACAAGCAGGCAAAGAAGGCGTAGACGAAAGTACACTTGCTAAAAAAATATTAAAGAAACTCACAAGTAAAAAGCCGGGCAAAGGCATCAGAAAGAAGTCAAGACTATTACAAGAGATAGACGAAAATCTATTTGAAATTAACTTTAACAAAAAAGGATTAGCCAAAGAAGCATTAGATCTACCAATTAGATGTGGGTTCGAAGCAGAAACAGTTTGGGATTCAATATCGGGTGGTGGTAGTGGTCAAGACATTGACGACATGGCTTGGTACGAAGTAGAAGAAACACTTTATATCAGCAACAGAGACGAGGAATATATAAACGAAGGCTTTAATGAATGGGTAAGAGAAAATAAAGTAGACGACTATTACAGTGATGTAATGGACAGGTACTTAGAAAACGAACGCGACAATGACGAGTCATACGAACGTTTCATGGAGGACGGGGACGGACCTACTGCTGATGCTGTTAAAGAATACAAGGATAATTTAAAGGACGAGGATCCTAACGAATACGAAAATCGCGAAGAAGACGGATGGGAATTTATCAATTGGTGTAGAGAATACATTGACGAGGAATACGAAGATGACTATCTAGATTTTGTACGCGAATATTTAGACGAAGATGGTGAGGTTTTCCAAGAAGCATTTGACGAGGCTTACAATGAAACGTCAATTGACGAGTGGATAAGTGAAGCATTTTACAGCATGAGTTCATTTTGCGATGACTATGGTATTGACTATTCCGAACTTGGAAGTGGCGATCTTGAAGAAGTAGCAAATAGTGTATACGAGTATACTAAGAACACACAATTTAATAATCATATCCAAACAGGCGAATATGGCGAAACATCCGGCGACACAGATGAATGGGCAGTAGAAACAGATAGCAGTATTGATGCCGGCACTGGTACTGGAGCAGAAATTATTTCACCGGTGTACAGCACACCCAGAGAGATGCTCGAAGACATGAGCAAATTCTTTGACCACATTAAAAGTGATGCTAGTACAAACAGTTCAACTGGACTACATGTTACAATGAGTTGGAATGGCGAAGCAGGAGGCTACGAAGGTTCCAATAACGCCGAAGCAAACAAATTAAAGATGGCTACACTATTAGGTGATACTTATTTGTTAAGCACGTTTGGCAGGGAAAATAATAGTTATACAAAACAACAAAGTAAGAATGTAAAGAAAAAGGCCGCAGATGCGGTAAAGGCTTCTACAAAAGGCACTGACGGAATTAAAGATGTAGAAGAAATTTTAGGTGCTGGTATAAGCAACGACAAGTTTTCCAGCATTAATTTCAAAGATATAAGAGACAGAGATACTGGTACTAAACTTATAGAATTTAGAATAGGCGGTGGCGACAATTACCATTTAGACCTGCCTAAGATCGCAAAAGCAGTTGTACGTTATGCTACTATAATGGAAGCAGGCTACACTGACAAATACAACAAAGACTATGTTAATGCTATGTACAAAATAGTAAATAACGCAGGTAAAATAGACAGCAAAGATCTTGAACGTGCCAAAGAGCGTTTTGATTTAGATCACATCAAAGAACCATTAGTAGAACTTTTTAAAACTGTACTTAGTAAGGATAACTACTTTGACGGTGTAGGACAAATAGCAAATGCTTATAAAAATCTTAGAGAATCAGAGAAAGTAAAAGAAGCGGAAAGAATTGGAGTAGTACAACCAGAAGGTTTAGAATTAGCACAAAAATATTACATTAAAGCAATGGCATTTTTAGCCACAGACGTCGCAACTGGTAAACACAGAAACCGCGTAAGTGCTCAAAACATTGGTGTGATTCGTAAAAGTTTAAAAGAATTTAAACTCACTGAAAGCGAATTTAGTGATAAAATTATGCGTTCGCTAAATGATATCAATATTCCTACACAAAATGATCAAACAAAGCAAAAAGTAGGAGTAATTAAAAAAGGTATCGAGGTATTATTTAAAAAAGAAATATTAGAAGAACCATCATTCCTTAACATACCAAAAGCAGAATTTATTGCCAAAGGCTCATGGAACGCGATACACAGCGATAACTGGAGTAAGCAAGATCAAGAAAAATTAATCAATCTACTAGTAAGCCTGAATTTTGGCAAAGGCGCAAATAAGGACGATGATAGAGTACATAATATGCGAGTTAGCATATTACAAATATTAGACAAAAAAGAGTTTAACTCATTTTACTCAGGAATGGTTAGATCCAGTTATAATATTACTAACCCTCCTGCTAAAACAGGTGAACCTTATTATGACGATCAATGGAAAGAGTTATCAAAATTCTTAAAAAGTTTTAAAAACTATGATGAACCAGTAGCAAAAGACCATAACGCAAATATCAGCGGTGACGATTCTTATATTGAAAATTTCTTAAACAGTTATGTAATGAGATTGCGTAAACGTTTCCAACATTTTAATGATTTAAGAAATGATAACCCACAACTGTATTACGACTCACTGCCAAAGTTAGCAAAAATGACCGAAGATTTTATAAAAGGCACACAGGAAATTGGTGAAAATTGGGAAGAAATAACAGGTATAAATTCAGATGATCTAGAGGATTTTCACAATGATCCAAAAGTAAAAGACGCATATAGGATGTTATATAACGAAAACGATGGTAATAAATTCTTAGCCATAGGTGAATATGCGACTGAAAAATTAAATGGGGCAATAGACCGTATTGTTAAAAAAGATTACAGCGACCCATTTGGTGGCACACCAGATTATGTTATAGGCGAAAGAGTTACAGACTCTATAAGGGACATGCTGGGTTCTTACTATAAAAAGAAAGGATCAATGCCAACATTATTCACACATATTCCAGAATTAAAAGATCTAATAAGCAAACGTTTTAGTGTTATTAAAGATTGGGCAAAAGAGTTTGACGCATTATCGCAAAAGATGGGGTTTGAAACCCAAGCAGGCGAAATTGCTGATAAGCAAGTAGTTGATAAAAGAGAAAAACAGTTTAATAAAAATGCTCAAAAAGATGTACTGACTTTAAACATACCTAGCCATTCATCAACATATATGCGAACAGATTTATATAACAAATTAACAGACTCGGACTACAGTAAAGAGTCTAGAAAGAATGCTCAGATTCAAAATAGAAAATATTTTACAACAAAAATAAATTCAGAACAAGTTTTTGTATTGCCAGCGGCACATTGGAGCCAGGCACATGACGCTCTTGAAATACAGAGATCAGACTCCTTGCACCCAAAATGGAGACAAGGTGCCGCCCAAAAAGTAATGAAAAGTTTTTATAAAACGTATGGCAAGAGTTACAGCGATATCAACGGCGCAAGTGAATTCACTCACCTAGGTGCTGAAGAATTACAATCTTTAAAGAAAAACGGAATAGCAATAACACATGATGGTGATTCGCGTGAGCCACACGTTGAACCGTTAGTTCCAAACAGTGAAACTGAACAACCAAACATAGGTACACCGATGTCTATAACAAGTGCCGCGGCATGGCATGTGAATAATCCAGAATTAAGTAAAAAAGCAAGAGCAGAAGATGATAAAGACAGCGAAAAGAGAGGATTATCTCTTATAAAAGCGGCTGGTGTAGAGTCTAATACCAGAGAATCGTCTAATAGCATAGCAAGAGAAACAGATTGGAGTAACTTAGCAAAACATTTAGGCATAGAGCCTGGCGTTAACGACCAAGGCATAAAATTATTAAAGCAAACATATGAAATGTTTGACGGTAACAGCCAAGGGAATTATGCCGCTGAAGGTTCGAGTATAGAAAGATGGGTAGATGCTGTTAAGAAAGCCAAAAAATATATTGAAACAAATTATAAAGTAAGTGGCGGTAACTATTTTAGAAACGAAGATAAGTCCAATGTAAGTGCTGTATACAGCACCCCAGATGAAGTATCAGAAACAGACTATGAGACAGCCAGAAACAACTATCCAGCATTTGATAATTTGATGCGTAGAGGTATAGGCAACTATATAAAACGTAACGATGTAAACGACGTTGTTGCTTTTTTAAACAGTCCAAACACTTTACAGGTAAAAACTGCTGTATTAAATGCTTTAGAAAAAAACGGCGAGGATGGAAATTTACCTATCGATCTAGCCTCCGCAAAATCAATTGCTGGTATATCAGAAAGTATGATAAATATTACTATGGCTAATATTTTTGAAAACTTTGAAGAGTTATCTCTAGAAAAACAACTAGAAATTATTCGCAATGAAAGAATCTCAGAATCACTGGGCGACATTGCCGCGGCAAGACTTCAAAAACAACGAGCACAACAACAAGATTATAAGCAGGAAATGGTCACAATTTGGGATAGCCAACCATGGCCACTACCAGGAAGTTGGGATAATAAAAGACTAGCAGACGCAGGCTTTAAAAGATTTAGTAAAGGTTGGAAAATATCAAAAGATAAGTTTGATGCTATAGCCAATCCAGTTAGAAAATCAAGAATCGAGTCTTTACAAGTTACAGAAATGCTTATTAAAGCAAAAAGACTTTCAGAAAATTTACCTAACAATAATAAAATAGATATCATAAACGACATACTCAGTAAAGAATTTCCAGTAGGCGATATTGATATACAATTCAAAGCATTTACGGCAATGCCTATTCCACGTATGATGACAGACTTTAGTCGATTGCATTCGGCACAGCCAAACGCAGACGGCAGAGACATTGTAAAGCATTATGCTGAGACTAGATTATCAGATCAGGATATTAAGAAATTAAAATTAAATGAAAATAAAAACGATTTAATTGATAAACTCAATAACTTACCAGACGACGAAAATACAAATAAACTGATTAATTATGTAGAGCAGTTAATTGATGATATGGGCGTAGGTGGAAGAATTAAAAGCCTCAGTAAGGAAATCGAAGGTATACCGGATGAAGATGTTAAAAAAGCAGTTAGACAAATAGCAAAAATTGTAGCAAGTGTAGAAATGAGTCCACAAGAAAGAGCAGAACTTTTTGTAAACTGGAAAGCAGATAAAATAGTAAATGTAGACGCACTTCTTAACACACAAACTGTAACAATGAGCGACATCTATATAGGCTATGGTGACAAAGGTGAAAGCCACATAACAGAATTAGTCGATGATTTAAATCAAGTTGTACAGTACGGCATTGGCCCAGGCGAGTTTGCTCTTGCCGTTCTTTCACAACGTATATCAGGAATGGGAGCATCATCGGGCGAAGACGGTGGTAAAGGTGATTTAATAATCGACGGACAACCCATTGAACTTAAGACTACAAGAAAAAATGCCGCAAGATTTAATGATAGAGAAGTTACAATATCTAATGATTATAAAACATTAGTAACAGATTTTTTTACAAAGTATAAAGATAAAATTGCTGAATTAGAACAAAGCGGAACAAAAGTTAAAGTAGGCTCTGGTATGCAACAGGCACATGTTGCCGCCTTCTTAAAAGCAGTACCAGAAGCACAAGATGAAGTTGGAAATATTATTAGTAATATATTTACTAACTTGGCACCAATTGGCGGCAAGATAGCACAGTTATTAAAATCACAAGATATAAACGGCGCAATGCAATTAATAGCACAGTCGAATGTAAACAATTATCTTGCTAAAAAACGTAGCAGTGGCAACGTAGCAGGCATACTTTTTATAGACCTTAAAAAAGAAACATTTAATTTTATTAAGGATGTCGCAGATTTAGAGGGCACAGGATTACGACTACACGCCAAAACAAATTACTTAATTACAACAAATGAAAACCCATTTGCTAATACATCTATTGTACCCGGTACATCAAGAATTAGCGAAGGTAAAAAACATAATTCATGTCCACGTACAAAGGCACCAGTATGCCATTGTGAAAGTATTAATAAACTTACTGAATCAGAACAACAAATTAAAGCATTATGTGAGTTCGAACATTCGAATGGCAATGTTAAAGGTCTAGTATATTTAGAACAGAACGCCGATAACGGTACCACAATACATGGAAATATCACAGGACTTGAGGAAGGCGAACACGGTTTTCACATACATGAGTTTGGCGACCTAAGTAAAGGTTGCGAAAGTGCTGGAGGACATTATAACCCAGATAATGTTGATCATGGTGATTTACAAAATGGCCACATTGGCGACTTAGGTAATGTAGTAGCAGACAGCGACGGTAACGCAAAGTTTAAAATTAAAGCAGAACGTGTTGAGTTATCCGACATTGTAGGTAGAGCATTAGTTATACATGCCGATGAAGACGACTTAGGCAAAGGCGGTGATGCAGAGAGTTTAAAAACAGGTAATGCGGGTGATAGATTAGCATGTGGTGTTATTAGGCTCATGAGCAATAGCACAGACGAATCAATTACTGAAGTAGACGCTGGTACACAACAAGCAAAAACAAACAACTCAATGACAAGGAGAGCAGAGCAAGAACGTCTAGCAAGAATGCCGCAAACTGCTAAATTTAAAAGAGCACAAATGCCACAATTAAAAGACAAGCAACTGTTAGATCCCAATTTTAGAAAAAAACATGATTTAGAGATTAAATCTGGTACTATTGGATTAGATAGAATTAAACCGGCACAGGTGGATAGAGTTGCTGGATTATCGGATAGTGCTAAAAAATTCTTTGCTAAAGGGCAAACACCTAAACCGTTTATTATAGACAGGAACGGAATGCTAGTTAACGGACATCATAGATACGATGCCGCATTAATGCTAGGAGTTAAACGAATACCATTTATCGCAATAGACAGAACCATTGACGAACTTGTAAAAATGTTTGGCCCAGGCAGTGAGTATAATCTTGCTTCAAAAACAGGCGGTGTCGATGGCAGAAAAGTAAAAGGCTTTTCCGGCGTAAAACCAGAAGACGTGCCACTTAGACCAATAAACAAAAGAAGTGTTGCGGCAATTAAAGCATGGCAAAAGAAAAAATATGGGGACAGTCCTTCCCAACAAGAATTTAATTTTGACAAAGACGAAGTATAGATATGCGTTTATACGAACTACTTAAAGAAATGTACGATGAAGACGATTTTAATAAAGTTTTTGGTATATGTCCTACATGTAAACAAAAAAAATCTAAATGCCAATGCGAATTGGATGAAGGAGTTTCCATGTACGGAGCAGAAGGCAAGCCAGAATGGTTTGATCGTGCTGTAGCATTAAAGAAAGCCAATCCTCGTATAACTGCCGCAGAAATGGGTAGACAGTTAGGTGTGAATTCGACCTCAATATTATATTGGTTGACAGGACTTAGCGGCCCGGCTGGTTTGATGAAAAGGCCTAAGGATAGTTTTCCTTTTGAACCAGGTGCTTTCCCCACTGGTACTGGACAACTAAAATACACAGACGGAGCCAAACCCAAATGGTATGATCAAGCATTACAGATGGCCAAAGCAGGTATGTCATTTATCGCTATAGGCAAAAAGTTAGGAGTCGGTGATCATAATATAGGTAATTGGTTAGTTAAAGGGAAAAAATGGGTAAATGGCAAAATAGTAAATCCAGATGCTGAACTAGAACCCAGAAAGATAAGAGGTAAAAAGTTAGACGTAAATCTGTTAATGGACTTTATTAGTACTGGATATACTGATGAAGATATAATAGAACTAATAGTAGATGAAAAAGGTCCTAAAATAGCCAGTCAGGTTAAAAACATGTTGCCCATACTACGCAAAAAACTGAATCCAGGCACACAAGTAATAGATAAAACTGCTACAGGAATCAACAATCCCGATATATCCTCAGTAGTACCAGAATCCCGCGAAAATTTAGATGAAGACATAGGCGATGACCAATATCCAGACATCACACAAAGCAAAAAAGAAGAAATTATTCATGCTTGGGAATATCAAGAAGATCTCATAGATATCGGCAATGGTTATCAAATACTTAGTGGCGAGAACCACGGCCGAGCAGACAATGTAGCATTACTGATAGGCCCAGATTACAAAATTAAAGACGAAGATACTGACATTGAAAAATTATTAGACAACAATTTTGGTATCATTCAAGGCGAAAACTTTGCTGACGGTAAAAAGAAAGGCAAGAGTCGTCCAGGCAGAGTAAAACGTAGTGGAGCAAGTTGTAATGGCTCAGTCACAGCATTACGCAAACGTGCTAAAAACAGCAGTGGCGAGAAAGCAAAGATGCTTCATTGGTGTGCCAACATGAAGTCTGGCAAACAAAAATCTAAATAAATACTAGCATGACACAACTACAGATCGTAAAGCACGATAACTGGTTCAGAGACTTTGTTATCGACATGGGGCGCAGAGGTCCTGAGCATTTAAGAGACATGGCAAATCATTGCCCACAAAATAATAGAGATAATGTATTTTGTTGGCTTAACAAATATCATACACAAACGCATTATAAACCGTATGACGAAATAGACAAAAATAAACCGTTTACTTATATTATCAGTATTGACGGTTGCGACGAAGATACTCTAGAAGAATTAATGTATTACGGTAGAGAAATGTTACTAAATGATTTAGTAAGATCGCCACTTAGCGAACAAGCAAAAGATGATCTTATAAACAATAATCTTGCGTCGTTAGTAATCGAAAATACAGCAGAAGGCCATGCTAGTTTTAAACTATTTAACTCAATTCATGTACTTGTAGGACTACTTGGTATACCGTACAAGAAAGTATTGTACACAAACAGTACAAGTAATATAGAAGAATGCTATGAAAGATATCTACTAGAAAGACCTTATGCCTTAATAGAAAAAATTGTGGTGTTTGGAAGCGGCGAGTGGGACGAGCAAGTTCCACAATTGATGCTACAAGATGTATACGAACTAGAACAACAAGACGAAATGTGCGAATGGGGGAATCCATTGCCAGAGGAACAAACTAGACAGATGAGTGTTGATCCAATTTGTACTAGTTTTTTATCTAGTATAAAGCCAGATTTACATAAGCCACATCTGTTTATGTTCAAACATATGAATGCTAAAAGAGGTCATAGAACAGCATTCATGTGTGAATTAGAATCGCGAGGATTATTAGAAAAAAATCTATTTAGTACACCTAACGACTGGCCATCAACATTTGCCGGTGGTGAAGATTATTTACGCAAAACATTCTGGGATAAAAATCAATCATTATTTTATAATGATTACATAGCAAAATTAAAAAATATAAAACCAAAAATTCCAACATTTATAGACAGAGAACATAACATGTTAGATTTTGATCCTAATACCAATTTTAGCAGTGATCAACAGATGTATTTTAATGCAAGACGTAATTGTGATATTGAAATTATTGGTGAAAGTGAATTCAATGGTTCGCGGTTTATTACTGAAAAGTTTTTTAAAGCAGTAATATTTAAGCAACCATTTATCATGCTAGCCACAGCAGGTAGTTTAGAAGAAATTAGAAAACATATGGGATATAGAACATTTGCGCCGTATATTAACGAAGGCTATGACGGCAATGACGATATAAAACAACGTATAGATATGATAGCAGACGAAGTTAATCGACTTACAGAAATCAAAAAAAATCCTGAAGCATGGCGAGAATGGAACGAAGGCATCCAGCCTATTGTAACATTTAACTATAATAACTTTGTAAACAATCTTAGAAAATTAGCACAAATTGATTCGTTTGAGTCCAAGATATCTCGTAAAGGCGGCCTCCAAAAGGCACACGATGAAATGGTTCATAGATAAATATAAACATGCGTATTAAAGAGGTTGACAAAAATATAGATTTGTTTTATAATAACATCAATGAAACTGTAGCAGGTGGAATTGCTAGTGTGGCAATGCCTATGTTTGCTGAGCCAATTAAACGTAAACCAGCAAAGAAGAAAAGCAAGAAGAAGAAAAAATAATGCGTAGTATAGAAAGCAAACACGGTTTAACATACATAATGGGTCGCGAGATACAGTTTGTCGAATCATTAAAAGAATTTGGTACCCTATATAAAGACAGGCTAGACGAGAATCAACTCTATATTGCCGAAGATTTAAGACGTAGAGACATAATTAAACTAGTAAAACTAAAAGATGGAAACAGTGGATACAGACTATATGCAACAAACAAGCCTATCTGATATTGATTTATCAGAACAACTACAAGATGTACTTTCGGGTATCATATCTAAACTTGACGTATATGATGTGATAGACGACGGTATTAATTATAGTGTGATAAATCTTAAAAACAACAACATAGTTTTTGAAAACCTTAACATAAGGTTGGTAGGTAATGTTATAGCGGCCGCACTTAATACCGGAGAACAAGTTAGTTTTAATGCTATAGACAGACTCATTAAGCACGAACATCAAGCGGTATCCAAGATGGTAGAAATTAATCTATACGAAGAATTAGTCGATAATACAGAAGACTTTGAAAAGCAAACATTGTACGAAATCAAGTTACAAGAAGCAGAATTAAAGTGTAAAAACGCAATAGATAAACTGTTACACAACGCCAGGCAGATAATCACCTCGTAAAATTGCTCTCTTTGATAAATATAACTATTAGAAGGGACTACTATGAAAGTTAATCAATTTAATTCAGACAATATTAATAGATTAGTCAAAATTCAAAAATATCTTAATGAAAATTATGATATAAACGTTGGTAAAATTTTACCACAGAAAAAACTAGATACTGCTTATAAAAACGTTGAGCAGAGAATTGCTAATCTAAGAAATAAAGGATCAAAATTCCAACAAGATCCAAATTACGGAATGAACATCATGGTCAGAGATGCGTTAGGCATTATGATCAATGAAGGCATGTACTACGAAGGCGAAAACTATCGCAAACTAATGGACGAACTATACGAGTACGGTTGCTCACTGGCAGAAAGCGGTGACGACTATGATACTGTTATGTCCAGTTGTGGTAAGAAGTACGAAGTTATGCCAGCAAGATTCCCTAAGGAAATGGTACTAGCGGCATTAGGAGAAAAGATAACTCCGATGTTCGAGAATCCAGCATTACTAAGTATTGCTAGAGCAGGTGCGGCAGGCGCCGGATTTGGAGCGGCAGGCGGACAAGTTAACGCATCATTATCACCAGCAATGGCAACAGTTACAGAATTAGACCAAAGCAGTAGTGACCCTGAAGATGTATTTGCTAAACATTTAGGCAAAGCACTTAAAAGAGAAGATTGGGAAAGCAGAACAATTGGAGAACTTTTTTCTGAATTAGAAAGTCTTTCAGTTGATATGGCAGATAAGTATCATGCTCAATATGAAATAGCAATGAAAAAAGCAGGAAAAGAACCAATGAATTTTAAAGAATCAAAAGACGAATTAGACTCTTTCTTAGACGATGTTGTTGAAGGAATGGTAACAGAAGAAATTGCCGGAACATCAGTAGAAGAAGCAGAAGTTGTTATGGCGGCAAGAGCATTAAGTAATGACATCCAGGATCACATTGAGAGACTTGGTAGAATGGTAAACGAAGACATACCTGCTATTGCTGACAGCATGTCACATGAATTTGGCTTAGATAAAGCACAAAGTTTTAAAACTGGTATGGAAGAATTATTAGCAAGTACATTAGATGCCAACAAAGCATGTAAAGATGGAATTGATAATATTCTAGGCAGTATTACAGGCGAAGGTTCTGTAGCAGATGACCCAATGGTAGGCAACGATGACATGGGTGCTATGGACGAACCAGCATTAGATGATGTACCAATGGATAATTTTGATGGAGCAGATGCCGAAGCAGGACCATTAGAAGAACCATTAGGTAGATTAGAAAAAGAGTAATAAATGAGAGCCGTTCAATTCATCCTTACAGAAGGTGAAATAGACGAATTAACTTCTGATATTGCCGATATAGTTTTCAATAAGAAATTTCAAAACGTTCAAAAATTGAACTTCGATGAGTTTCTTAGCGATTTAAGAGAACGCGGACACACAGAAATATCAGCACAATTACTAAGAGACATACTTGAAGAATTACCAATAATTCAAAATGTATCAGCAGATACTATTGAATTCACGGGCAATATGCCCGACGACATGGACCAAGATAGCATCGAGGACATGGGAGCAAAGGTCAGTTCAATGGCTGATCAAGAAGCAATGAAAGGCATAAAGGCGGAACTATAATATGGCGGACATTTTTATAAATGCCACAGAGGCAAGAAAACAAACTAGAGATAGTGTTATTGTTCTTAACGAAGTTAGAGCAATTGAAGCCAATGTACTAACGCAAGTAAATTCCGGTAACTTAGACGTCACAGTCTCAACAGGTACTACTATAACTAGCGGTACTACATATTATCAAGCATATAACAACATAACATCCAATACTACATTAACAGATCAAATTTCTACTGTCAAAAAGTATTTTACCGACAAAGGTTATTCGGTAAATATCAGTACTAACTCAGGTACAGGTAATACTTTACAGTGGAAAATTAAGTGGTAAAAAATAAACTTCATAAATTCGGTTGTAGTTTTTCTACACATAAATTCTTTGATCTAGAACCAGGTGACTATCCACATGACCCTTCAAACTATGCCAGCATTGTAGCAAACCATTTAGACTTAGATGTCGAAGGTTATGCTAGAGAAGGCCAAGGCAATAGTTTTATATTAAATTCTTTAAACAACAATAAGCATCTATTTAAGCCAGATGATACCGTATTAGTACAGATGACAAACCCAGACCGGTTATATAACACAGTCCAAGGTTTTGACGATATCAAACTGCACGAACTGTTAGAGCCGCCACAAAGATTTATAGAATTAAGTGGACTGACCGCTGAAGAATTAAAAACTGCTGGATATGTTTATACTGAAATTTTTAAAGATTACGAACACACTCATCAAATATACTGCGATGCTGTAGTAAGTACCTGCTTAACTTTGCCATGTAATTCTATAGTACTGCCAATGTATAACAAAAATAAGTACATTGAAAAGTTTTCTAAGTTTGATAATATAAAGTTTGGTAACAACCCATGGTCTTTTATGCCATTACACGAGGACAATGAACGTTTTGATCATTTAAATGACCATCTACACAATCAACTAGCACAAGAAATTATTCAAAGTATAGGCTAATGAAACTTGGATTCTTAAAATGGCCTTTCGAAGGTGTAAATGTTACAAGTACTTATAGTGTTTACAATTTTTCTATATTAAAAACAAAGCAACCGCATAATAATTTTTTTAGCCATCCAAAAAAAGATGTCGTGTTTTCGCAAACATCTTTAG
>UEXM01001180.1_pt1 | contig 23266 bp, 30 predicted proteins | sample 1796661 | NCBI WGS metagenome assembly UEXM01 (sample SAMEA4772469, study PRJEB27181) | metagenome | reverse complement strand
AATTCGCACCGTCTGAATATTGGTCTGGTTTTGGTACAAATATGGCCCCAGAAGGATTAGATATCAGTGAAAAAAGCGTGTCTTTTCAGTAGTTTAGCAGGGATTGTAGGCCTTTTTTCAGTATAGCAGAGGGGGAGGGGCGAGAGCCACGCCGCCCCCCTACGTTATATATATATACACAGCTACACACACGGGGTTTTTCGCACCTATGTGCATTTCTACACAGTAAACCATCAGATATACACACGGAATGCGCAACACGTAGTACGAGATACAGCACGATAGACGGTTGCAGAACCGCAACACAGCCAAACTATTTTGATAACTATGTCGATTCCCTATTGACACCCTACTTTTTCTGAGTATAACTGCGTAGCAGGAACCCTAAGTAATACATATAAATGTTAAACGTCTATATGATAAACTCAAAGATAAGTAAAACATATATATGCTAAACATATAAGGTAGTTTACACAAAGATATTCAACTTAAAGAGTAGTATCGCATAATATGTTTAACATATATATGTTTAACGTAGGTAAGCTTCCTATTATATCTGTTTATATCTGTTTATATCTGTATAATCCGTACATATTGCATAATATGTTTAACATATCTGTTGACGCCCCTTATATATTTGTATATTCTACCTTCATACGTTACACAGCACAGCATATATCAGCTTAACAGATATATGTATTACATATAACATCTGTGCTGTGTTGACTAAGGTGTATACTGCTAACGCTAAGTTAACATAGAGATAAGCTGCCCTCTCCCAGCTACAGCCCTCTCCCTGACTTTGTGTTAAAAGCGTTAGCAGTATACTCCTACTGTAACCTCCGTACATTTAATCCCATATATTGTGTTGACTATCATGAAAAAGTCAGTAAAACTATACGCACACGAAAATGTCCTAGAAGAGTTCTACTCTGCTCTAGCTGACAAAGACGGTAAGCGTATACTTGAACAGGTCCATATACCTAAGAGTGACGTATTCTACGTTCGTGCTGCTATCGAAACAGACACGGGTGTACGATACACTCTAGATCGCGTAGAACGTGCAATGTATTTAGAAGGTATGCTAAATCGTAGGGATGTCTTCGAACCGGATGTCCCCCGTGAATGGGAAACGTAATAGATATGGCTACCACGAAAGACGTAGAACGCTTGCCTAGCGGTAAGCTGAAGTACCGGGGCGAAACGTATCCCGGCTACAACAAGCCAAAGCGCACACCCGGCGGGTCAAAGAAGTCAGCGGTGCTAGCTAAAAAGGGTGACCAAGTTAAGGTCGTGCGCTTTGGTGATCCCGACATGAGTATCAAGAAAGACCAGCCCGGTAGACGTGCAAACTTTCGTGCTCGACATAACTGCGACACAGCCAAGGATAAGTTCACGGCCCGTTACTGGTCCTGCAAGGCTTGGTAGTCAGTAACACTACAGAGGTAACACATCATGGCAGTTAACGCAGCAGGTAACTACACTAAGCCCGGTATGCGCAAGAAGCTCGTAGCGAAGTACAAGGCAGGCGGCAAGGGTGGTAAGCCGGGTCAGTGGTCTGCACGTAAAGCTCAGATGGTTGCTAAAGAGTACAAGGCGAAGGGCGGAGGTTACAAAAGCTGATGTCCTTAGCTAAGTCACAAAAGTCCCTCAAGAAGTGGACAGACGAGGACTGGGGTACAAAGTCCGGTAAGCCGTCTACGCAAGGCAAGAAGGCTACCGGTGAGCGTTACCTACCTAAGAAGGCCAGAGATGCTCTCAGCGACTCTGAGTACGCTGCTACCTCTCGTGCTAAACGTAAAGGTACAAAGGCTGGCAAACAGTTCGTGAAACAGCCTAAGAAGATCGCAGAGAAGACAGCTAAGTTTCGTGCTAACGAAGGAGGGATGACCCCCATGAAGAAACCTATGAACGAGGGCATGAAGGCTCTCAAGAAAGCAGCACCTGCAGTAGCCAAGAGTATGGGCTACAAGAAGGGTGGTATGGTTAACTGTGGTGCGTCTGTTCCAGCTACACAGAAGCGAACCCCTAATAAGTAACACAATGCACCCCGTCGAGGCTGACATTCGTGAATGGTCGCAGAACTTTCTGGAAGTACCATCTGAAGCACTCGGCGGCTTAGCCCCCTGCCCCTACGCACGAACAGCCTTCCTGAATGACAAGGTAAAGTTCAGCATCAATACGGGTGTCGGGGGTTTGTCCTTAGAGGTAAGTGCCTTTAAGAATCACGACTACGACATCGTAATCTGGGCAGATGAGACGCTACCAGAGGTCGGTTATCTAGATGGTTTCTGTGATGCTATCAACAGGACTATGGCAGCATCCGATATGCACCTTATGATGTTTCATCCAGACTACCCTGCAGATGAGGCTGGCCTAGACTTTCTGGTTGATCATTCGGTAAGTGAAGACAGTGACCTAACGTACTGTATGGTGTTTGTGCAGAACTTGTCTAAGGTAGACGATGCTTCTGTTTGTTTAGAGAAGACAGGGTACTATTCGTATTTCCCTGAAGATGTACACAACGAACTCGTTCTAGAAAGAAGGAAGCTAAGATATGGCAATGGGTAAGAAACGTATGCCAGCTAAGAAGATGATGCGTGGCGGTATGACTGCTGCTGCTGGTAACAAGAAGAAGCCCGTTAAAATGCGAGGCGGTGGTATGGCAAAGCCTATCAAGATGCGCGGTGGCGGCATGACCAAGAAGGGCAAGAAGTAATGCAGAAGGCTGTTGTCCTCTTTTTCGCTATGCTGCTGTTGAAGGCAAGCAAGCCTTTCCAGTATGTAGCGGATAAGCTGCACAGCAAGCATATGCAACTCTTGGATAAGGCAAACCAGTAATGCCCGACCTGTCAGCATCAAAGTTTCACACAAAGGGCTTCACGATAGCGGCTACTGCAGCGGACGCTAGTGCTACAGTTGTGTATACGTGTCCGAATAACTTTGGTGCCGTCGTTCGGTATCTGCACCTGTCAAACAACAATCCGTCTACGAAGAAAGTCTATGTGCAGTTCTATCACGCTGATGATGGAGAGTACCACTACATTGCGAATGGCCTATCTATGGCAGGCCACAGCGTAACTAATCTTGTGAATGGCGGGTACTTTAACTTACATGCAGGTGACAAGATCCTCGTGTATGGTGAGACGACCAACACCATTGAGGTTATGGTATCCTGTGAGGAATACTTTAACCCTACACACGGGACGTAGCGACATCATGAGCATAGCTAACGCGAGCCTTATATGGGCTATCATTATTGCTGTAGTAGGTGGGGCTTTGTGGCTAGGTCAGGAACAGGGACGCCTTACGTCTCAGGCTTACGCTCTTGAGAGTCGTGTGATTATACTGGAAGACCGCAGGGATGCCCTCGTGAAAGTACAGGCAGACGTAGAACATATTAAACGTCAACTGGATTTGATTATGGAAGAGATGCGTAAGGTTAAATAGCTACTGCATAGCGGGGTTGCATTTATACCTTGCCATGCTGCATTGCAACATAAGTTTATCTGAATATAACTATCCTCGTGCCAATAAGGCATATCAACAATATCTGACGAGGATGGATAAACAGATGACGAAGTTTATGAAGTTTCTGGAGTACTACACAGACCTGCGCTCAAAACATGCAGCATACCGTGTGCTTAACGAGATGAGTGACTACGAACTGAAAGACATGGGAATCTCTAGGTGCGAGATCAAGCATAAAGTATACGGCCCCAAGTAAACAAACGGGGCTAGGGAGAGGGTTGCTATGATAGAAGGTTTCTTGCAGACGTGGTGGCCGCAACTAACCGCTTTCGTGCTGGTTATTGCATGGCTGAATAGAGAGAGTATGCGGATGACCGTTCGGGTTGAGATGCTCGAAAAGAAAGTCGAAGGCCTCTACGTGTTGTGGAATAAGCAGGTAGATCGAATGCTAGATAAAACGGACACTAAGTAAGGGTTACTTATGGCACGACAGCTAACAGAAAATCAGCAAAAGTTCCTCGAAGTCTTGTTTGACGAAGCAGGGGGCGATGTCGTGCAAGCTAAGCGTCTCGCAGGTTACAGCGAAAAGACACCCACACGTTTGATTGTAGAGGCCCTGAAGGACGAGATTGCGGACGCTACACGTTCGTACTTCGCTCGTACTGCTCCAAAGGCTGCTATGGCAATGATGGGCGCTTTGAATGACCCTACAGAACTAGGCATTCGTGATAAGATGTCTGCTGCTAAAGACTTGCTTGATCGTGCAGGACTTGGTAAAGTAGACAAAGTAGATGTATCCTCTAGTGGTGGCGGTGTGTTTTATCTGCCACCTAAAGAAGGCAAGAACGAGTAAGACAACGTGTCTTTTGACTACAAGAGGGACTTGGGTTTTTGGGAGTTGCCTAGGCCACACAAAGGCAAAGAGAAAGAGTGGCACGTAATAGCAAGAGTTCAGGGAAGCGTAGTCCCGTTTGGGTATGAAGTACACCCTGAGAATGATAGGCTTCTAAATCCTATTCCACATGAACTGGAAGCACTAGAACTTGCGAAGCGTCACTTGAAGCAGTACACTTTAAGGGATGTATCTCGTTGGCTGACTAAACAAACTGGGCGCTACATTTCTCACATGGGCCTAAAGAAGCGAGTAGAGATTGAGCGACGACGTAAGAAAGCAGCTACTATTAAATACAACCTTGCCAAGCGCCTCGAAAAAACCCTCGCGGAAATCGAGAAGCTCGAAAAAGGCAGGGTCGGGGCGTACTCAACGGTCACGCAAGACTAAGGAAGCTGAAACAGTTGCCACCCCTGAGACTGTACCAGCGCAAGTCGCACCTGCAGAGTACGATGTCGAGGCGGCACAAGACGTAGTGTTTAAGCCAAACCCCGGCCCTCAGACACTGTTCTTGTCTTCGTCTGAGCGTGAGGTGTTGTACGGTGGTGCTGCAGGTGGTGGTAAGTCTTACGCTATGTTGGCTGACCCCCTACATGGACTGAACGACCCAAACTTCAGCGGGTTGCTTGTACGCCACACTACCGAAGAACTTAGGGAACTTATTCAGAAGTCACAGGAGTTGTACCCTAAAGCTATTCCGGGCATCAAGTGGTCAGAGCGTAAGTCGCAATGGACCTCGCCAAGGGGTGGTAGGCTCTGGATGTCGTACCTTGATAAGGACATGGACGTCACTCGATATCAGGGACAGGCGTTTAACTGGATTGGGTTTGACGAACTTACACAGTGGCCTAGCCCTTTTGCATGGGACTACATGCGCTCTCGTCTTCGTAGTGCCTTTAGTCAAGACTTAGGACTCTACATGAGAGGCACTACGAACCCCGGAGGATCAGGGCATTCGTGGGTTAAGAAGATGTTTATTGATCCTGCTCCTGCTGGTGACTCTTTCTGGGCTACCAACATTGAGACAGGAGAAGAGATTAAGTTTCCCGCAGGTCATAGTCGAGCAGGGCAACCTCTGTTTAAAAGGCGATTCATTCCCGCAAGCCTTTTCGACAATCCTTACTTATCTGAAGGCGGTGACTACGAGGCGATGCTTCTTTCGCTGCCTGAACACCAAAGGAAACAGCTTCTAGAAGGTAACTGGGACGTTAACGAGGGTGCTGCATTCCCTGAGTTTAGCAGGGATAAACATGTAGTAGACCCTTTCAAGATTCCCGGATCGTGGACGCGCTTCCGTGCTTGCGACTACGGATACGGAAGTTACACAGGCGTTCTGTGGTTTGCTGTATCACCATCAGAACAGCTGGTTGTGTACCGGGAAATGTACTGCAGTAAAGTCACCGCATCTGACTTAGCTGACATGATACTTGAGGCAGAAGCCGAAGACGGAACGATGCGGTACGGTGTGCTCGACTCTTCTCTGTGGCACAAGCGAGGCGATACAGGACCGTCCCTTGCAGAGCAGATGAACATGAAGGGCTGTAGGTGGAGACCGTCAGACAGGTCACGCGGATCACGAGTAGCAGGTAAGAACGAGATACATAGGCGTCTTCAGGTAGAAGAGTTTACGAATGAGCCGGGGCTTGTGTTTTTCTCTAACTGTGTTAATACTATCGCTCAAGTACCGGCAATACCTTTAGACAAACGTAACCCAGAGGATGTTGATACAAACGCAGAAGATCACTTGTATGACGCTTTGCGTTACGGCATTATGACACGACCAAGAAGCTCTATATGGGACTATGATCCTGCGAGTCAGAGGTCTGGCTTTCAAGCACAAGATCCTAAGTTCGGATACTGAGAGTGTATATGCAACTTGAAATGGACTTTGAAACACCTGTTATGAGGCCCGGTAGCCTAGCGAAAGGTGTTCCTGACTTAAAGGTGTGCTCTACTTGTAAAGAAGAGAAACCACTTAGTGCCTTTTACAAAGACCGTTCACGCAAAGACGGATTAAGAGGCGCATGTAAGACTTGTCTTAGTAAACAATTTGCAGAGTATTATCAAAAAAATCGGGCTGCGTATATAGAATATTCTAGAAATTATCATCAAGAAAATCGGGATGTAATTTTAGAAACAAAGAAAATATGGAAGAAAACAAATTCTGAATTGGTAAATGCAATTAATGCATCTCGTAGGGCGCGAAAAAAACAAGCGCAACCTGCTTGGCTAACAGAAGAGCATATCAATCAGATAAAAGCCATATATAAACATAGCAAACGTATGAAGAAGCTTACTGGCATATTGCACCACGTAGATCACATAGTCCCTTTAAAAGGTAAAAACGTATGTGGATTACACGTACCGTGGAATTTGCAGGTGATACCTGCTAAACATAATTATGAGAAGAACAACCACTTCGATGATTGGAACCTAAACGATGGCTGAAATAGATGATCTCTCTTTTGAGACAGATGAAGTAACTGCTGCAGAGTCAGATACGGATAGTATCTTTGAGAGCAAGTCCAGCGTTGTGTCTTTCGTTGAAGAGCGATACAACCGTGCTGAGACTGCCCGCTTTGCAGATGAGACTCGCTGGCTTCGTGCGTACCGTAACTACCGGGGGCTGTACAGTTCGGACGTACAGTTTACGGATACTGAAAAGTCTCGCATCTTTGTTAAGGTAACCAAGACTAAGACGCTCGCAGCCTACGGGCAGATTGCAGACGTCCTCCTTGGCAACAACAAGTTTCCCCTGACCGTTAACCCATCTGTACTACCTGATGGTGTTGCTGAGTCTGTGCATATCAACATTGACCCCAACGCTGAAGCTGCAGGTGATGCGCTCCGTGGTGTCACAGAGGATACTCCACCTAAGCCATTCGTAATCGGGCCAGACACTGTACTGCAGCCCGGAGATACGATGACTACGCTGAAGGATCGTCTCGGCCCTCTGCAGAACAAACTAGAGCCTATCAGCGATAAGATCATCGAGGGTGACGGCACTACACCTACTACAGTCACGTTCCACCCTGCTATGGTTGCTGCCAAGAAGATGGAGAAGAAGATCCACGATCAGCTGGCAGAGTCCGGCGCTTCTGTACATCTTCGTAGTATGGCATTCGAGATGGCGCTTCTAGGCACAGGCGTAATGAAAGGCCCCTTTGCTGTAGACAAGGAATACCCTAACTGGGGTGCAGAAGGCGAGTACGACCCGCTTATCAAAACTGTACCAGAAGTGAACCACGTATCTCTGTGGGACTTCTATCCTGATCCAGAAGCTACAAGTATGGAAGACGCAGAGTACGTTGTCGAACGGCATCGTATGTCTCGCACCCAGATTCGCGATCTGAAGACGCGCCCTTACTTCATTGAGTCCGCACTGCAGACTGCTATTGATCGTGGCCCAGACTACGAACAGAAGTACTGGGAACGCAGCATGGAGGATGACGACACGCAGCCTACATCAGAGCGTTGGCAGGTGTTGGAGTTCTGGGGCTACTGCGATCTGAAGATCCTCGAAGAGAATGGCATTAACGTGCCTAGCGAGTACAAAGATCTGGATGAGGCTAACTGTAACATCTGGGTGTGTAACGGCGAAGTCATCCGCTTTGTTATGAACCCGTTCAAGCCTGCACATATTCCGTACTACGCTGTGCCTTACGAGCATAACCCATACTCGTTCTTCGGTGTAGGCATCGCAGAAAACATGGACGACACGCAGACGCTGATGAATGGCTTCATGCGTATGGCTATTGATAACGCGGCACTGTCAGGTAACTTGATCATTGAGGTAGACGAAACGAACCTCGTCCCCGGTCAAGACATGAGTGTGTACCCCGGTAAAGTATTCCGACGACAAGGTGGTGCTCCCGGTCAGGCGATCTTCGGTACAAAGTTCCCGAATGTCGCTGGGGAAAATATGCAACTCTTTGATAAGGCACGGGTACTCGCAGATGAATCGACAGGCTTCCCAAGTTTTGCACACGGTCAAACAGGTGTATCAGGCGTTGGTAGGACCGCAAGCGGAATTTCTATGCTCATGTCTGCTGCTAATGGCAGTATTCGTAACGTGGTTAAGAATGTTGACGATTACCTGATCCGTCCTATCGGTAAGGCTTTCTTCGCGTTCAACATGCAGTTCGACTTCGACTCTGACATCAGGGGAGACCTAGAGGTACGTGCTGCAGGTACAGAAAGTCTGATGGCTAACGAAGTACGCAGCCAGCGTCTCATGCAGTTCTTGCAGGTAGCACAGAACCCGACGCTTGCCCCGTTTGCTAAGATGGACTATATTATTCGCGAGATTGCTAAGAGTATGGACCTCGACCCAGACAAGGTTACCAACTCAATGCAGGACGCAGCTATTCAGGCTGAGATCCTCAAAGGCTTCCAGCAGCCTGCTCCGCCACCTGAAGGTGCAGTACCACAGGATGGTGCACCCCCAACGCCAGCCCCCGGAACACCAGAAGGTCAAGGGCCGCAAGGCGTACAAGACATGGGCGGTGGCGGCGGTAGCCAGATTGGCGTAGGCGCAGCACCTATTCCGGGTGAGCAAGGATTTACAGGTAATGTCGCTTAAGCAGTTAGTTAATAACAAAGCTACTTGGGATGCGTTCGTCGAACATCTTGATGAGTGCATCTCCATTGAGAACAGTAAGCTTGCTGTATCGGAGAGTTTAGTTGATGTGCATCGTGCACAGGGTGCAGTTCAAGCATATCAGCGGATGAAGTATTTAAGGGATAAGGTCAATGGATGAAGAACAAATGATGGCTGCTTTGCAGTCGGCTGCACAGAGTACAGGCGCTGCCCCAGATACTACAGTCGGCGTAGATCCAGTTTCCGGTAATGATGTGCCTATGGGTGCATCTCCTGAAGAAGTACGGGATGACATCCCCATGATGATGAGTGCAGGCGAGTATGTTGTACCAGCAGATGTGGTTCAGTATTACGGCGTGAAGTTCTTTGAAGATCTTCGTACATCCGCAAAGATGGGTTACGATAGTATGCAGCAGAACGGGCGTGTTGGTGGTGAACCAGCAGAGGAGATGCTTCCGTTTGATATTTCTGAGTTGCAAGTTATGGAAGAGCCAGCACCTGCTATGCAGATGAATATGGGCGGTCTTACACAGCGAGAGTTGCATAATCTTACGGGTTCAACTAGCCTGCCTAATCCATTCCGTGTAGTTACAAACGATGACGGCCTGTCTATGACTGTCAGGGCGGATGAGCCGGTACCTGAAGGTTTCAAACGGTTAGACGCTGAAGACTACAATGATGCGAGCCGACCCGAAGATGTAGAATTAGACTTTTCGCAAATGTCTATAGAAGAGGCAAGAGACGCATTAGATGGGATGTCTGCTGTTAGTTTAGGCCTATCGGCGGGGCTGGGTCCATTAGGTAGTATTGCAGGGTTTGCGAATGTCGTAGGGTCAGCTTTAGCGGCAGATACCTTTGCTGATAGAGCCGCTAATACCAGTCTATCTTCTGCGCAACGCTCTGCATTAGCTGGTTTTAGTAGGGAGGTTGACCCTACAGGCGTCTTAGGCGCTTTCAGCAGCGATTTCGGATCAGCGCAAGAAGGAACTGCATCTGAGATGGGTGATGTAGGTGCCTTCTCTGATCCCGGTGGAGATCAAGGTAGCATAGACGCACCGGCTCCCGACTCCGACTTTAGTCCGCCGGATGATGGCATGTAATTAAGGATACCTGATCATGTTCTCTGCTTTAGTATTTGCTTGTACGATGGCTGCAGGCGATGTACCTGCTAAGAGGTGCACTAACTTTACAGGTCCAAATCTGTTTAAGACACGGGAGTCATGTGAACTAGATATCAGGACTAATGCCGTTCGTAATCTGGAACTACAGGGCTTCTGGATAGAAGACTATACTTGCTTCGAATGGGGTAAAAAAATCTAATTTGACAACTCCTGAGAATAACTATAAGGCTACCCGGCTTAAAAAGCTGGCCCCAACATAAGGAAAACAACCATGCAAGAACAAGAGCTTTCAGTAGATTCATTCACGCATAACAAGAATCAGGCTAAGATTGCAAAGGAAGAAGCGGAACTTGCGGCGCTGCTAAAGGGTGACGCTTCTACGGAAGACGATGAAGAGCAAGTCGAAGAAGCCAAATCCGATAGCAAGGGATCTGAGACAGCCGAAGTACAAGATGAAGATGATCCCAAACAAGAAAAAGCCGCAAAGGAAAAGCAAGCATCCGGCTCAGATGATTCTGACGAAGGAGAGCTAAGCGCGGAAGAAAAGACCTTCAAGCAGCGCTACGGTGAAATCCGCAAGCACATGGCAGATAAAGAGAAGGACTGGAAGTCTCGCATTGAGAAGCTTGAGTCCCAGCTAGAGAAGTCTGCGAACAAAGAGTTTACTTTGCCTAAGACGAAAGAAGACGTCGAGGCATGGGCTAAGAAGTACCCTGACGTTGCAGCTATTGTCGAAGCTATCGCAGAAGACAAGGCAATGAAGCAGACGTTGGATCTGGATGATCGGTTGAAAGAAGTGGAGGCTATGCGCCTAGATGCGCGTAAGCAGAAGGCAGAAGCAGAACTACTGTCTCTACATCCAGACTTCGCTGAAATTCGTGCGGATGAAGTATTTCATGAGTGGGCCAGTAATCTGCCTAAAGCAATGCAGAACGCTTTGTATGACGATGAGTATGACTCAAAGTCTGTCGCCCGTGTTATTGATCTCTACAAAGTAGACAATGGCATCGACTCCAAGCCGCAGAAGTCAACCGACAAAAATGCGGCGTCCTCAGTTAAGGCTCGTTCTTCTGCTAAGCCAGAGGAAAACGAGTCAGCAAGTTTCCTGCGCGAGTCTCAAATCGCTAAGATGAGTGCTAGGGAATACGAGAAACGTATGGATGAAATCCAAGAAGCCATGCGTTCTGGTAAGTTTATCTACGATATGTCAAACAAGTAGTTGACAAAAATAAATAAGTAGGTAAAACTATTAGCACAAAGAACCAAAGCTAGGTTCTTAGTGTTTTACACACATGCTACGTTAAAGACTACCCGACTGTAGAGGCCCAGAGCTTGAAGGACGGCCATCCTGATAGCACCTGACCACCCTCAAACAAGCGGCCTCTTTCGTGGATATGAAGTGTTTCTTAAACATTGCCATATCTTAGGAGGAAACAACTATGGCATTCGCTAAAGCAAGTGGATACGGTAACCTGCCAAACGGCAACTTTTCACCGGTAATCTACTCCAAACAAACGCAGATCGCCTTCCGCAAGGCGGCTGTTGCAAACGCAATCACCAACTCTGATTACTTTGGTGAAATTGCAAACCAAGGTGACACCGTTCGCATCATGAAAGAGCCGGAAATCTCCGTCTCGACCTATGATCGTGGTACTTCTGTCACCGCTCAGGACTTGGAAGACACGGACTTTCAGTTGACCGTAGACAAAGCTAACTACTTTGCTTTCAAGATGGATGACATCGAAGAGGCCCACAGCCACATCGACTTCATGCGTCTCGCTACGGATCGTGCTGCTTACCGTCTTGCAGATCAGATGGATCAGGAATGTCTGGGCTATCTGGCAGGCTACAAGCAGTCCGCTACACACGGCGCTGCCGACGCGGTTAACGATTCTGTCTCCGGCACCAAAGCTGTTTCGACGGCTGGTTCTGACGAACTGCTTACTTCAATGAAGCTGACCAAGGGTTCCTTTAACTCTATCACGACGGCTTCTTCAGGCGAACACTCGGTCCCTGTTGCTATTCGTCTGCCGGGTGCAACTGCTGTCCCGACTGCCACTGTCTCCCCTCTGCAGATCGTTGCACGTATGTCGCGTCGCCTTGATCAGCAGAATGTTGACACCCGTGGTCGTTGGCTGGTCCTCGACCCGACGTTCATCGAAATGCTGAAAGACGAAGACGGTCGTCTTCTGAACGCAGACTTCGGTGGTTCGGGCCTGCAGAACGGTCTCGTTCTCAACAACCTGCACGGCTTCCGTGTGTACGTCTCGAACAACCTGCCGTCCGTCGGCACTGGTGCAGACACCGCTGGTTCTGCTAACCAGAACGCCAACTACGGTGTGATTGTTTCGGGTCATGATTCAGCTGTTGCTTCGGCAGAGCAGATCAACAAGGTTGAAACGTACCGTGACCCCGACTCGTTCGCGGACATCGTTCGTGGTATGCACCTCTATGGTCGTAAGATTCTGCGTCCAGAGGCAATCTGTACCGCTAAGTACAACGTAGCTTAAGAGGAGAAAGACTTATGGCTGCTTATACTGCTGCTGACCTCCCTGCACAGGGAAAAGGCTCTCGTGGTCCTGCTCCGTATCTTGTTGAGCGTGAGTTGGACATTGCTGCTCAGATCACTGAGAACGGTGCTGACTATGCCGCTGGTGATACCGAGACGATGATTAACGTGCCTAAAGGCACTGCGATTCTCGCTTCTGGTATTGAAGTTCTGACGTCTGCTACTGGTACTACTGGTACTGTAGACCTCGGCTTCACAGGCGGTGTTGTTGATAAGTACGTTGACGGTCTTGATATTGTCGGCGCTTCGGATGGTGACTACGGAAGTACGCCTTCCGCTGAAGCTGCTCAGATCATGATCACGACCGCTGCGGACACCATCGACCTTAAGTTTGTTACGGAAGATGCACTCACTGCAGGTAAACTGCGCGTGTGGGCTGTATTGATGGACGTTAATGCAATTGGCGACAAACATGCTGCCATTGCTGCAAACGACGTTGCTCCGGCACAGACCTAATCACTAGACTTTGGGGCTGGCTTTATGCTGGCCCCTTTGTATCTTTAAGAGGACATCACAATGGCAACTTTTAATAAAGTGAACGACTTCGTAAAGAATGCCGTTCATAATATGGACTTGGAGTCGGATCAAATTGTGATTGCTCTCACAAATACTGCTCCTGCTTCCGAGTCTTCGAACCCCGCTTCTGACGGGAATGGCATTCTGGGAAATCTGACACAGGTTAGCTACAGCAATCTGTCGGGTGACCGCAACGTAACTACGTCTTCGTCTACGCAGGCGAGTGGTGTATACAAGCTTGTGTTAGCTGACAAAACACTGACTGCCTCTGGTGGTTCTATTGGTCCTTTCCGATACGTTTATCTATTTAACGACACTGTTACGTCTCCTGCTGACCCGCTTATTGGGTACTACGATTATGGCTCTTCCCTTACTCTGAATGACGGTGACAGCTTCACTGTTGACTTTAGTGCAGCAAACGGTGTCCTTCAGATTACGTAAGGTATTACAATGGTCGATTTTGCAAACCGGGTAAAGGTACCAACAAGTACGACAGGCACTGGCGCTATTACGCTGGGGTCTGCTGTATCTGGGTATCAGTCTTTTTCTGATGGCGGTATCACTAACGGTCAGACCATTCATTACACTATCGAAGACGGCAATGCGTTTGAGGTAGGTACAGGTACTTATACGGCATCCGGTACTACGCTCTCTCGTACACTTGTCGAAAGTTCTACAGGTAGCTTGCTCAATCTAACAGGCAACGCTGTAGTCATGATTACTGCACACGCATCTATATTTGATAAGCTAGACGCTATTGAAGCTAACGCTACAGCTGATCAGACAGCTGCCGAGATTCGCACACTAGTTGAATCTGCTACGGATTCGAATGTGTTTACGGATGCAGATCACACTAAGCTTAACGCTATTGAAGCTAATGCTACTGCTGATCAGACAGCTGCCGAGATCCTAACAGCTATTAAGACAGTTGATGGCACAGGATCTGGCCTAGACGCTGATACCTTAGATAGCATTCAAGCCACAAGCTTCTTACGCAGCGATGCTGATGATAGCTTCAGCGGAACAATTACAAACGGTGGTACATTTGTTTCGTCTCACAACGCAAGCACCCCGTCTACAAATTTAAAGCTTGGTAGAGACGTTGATCAGTATTACACTTTCCACGGCTCAGCTTCTGGAAACTTTTTAACTAGTGTATCTCAAACTAGTAACCAAAAACCCAGCCTAAAATTTGGTTATTCAATAGACGGCGGCTCAACCCTCGCTAACAACTACACTCTCGATGGATCGAGTGGAACCATCTGGCATACTGGTAACGATGGTGCAGGATCTGGCCTAGACGCTGATACAGTAGACGGTATTGAAGCAAGTGCTTTCTTACAGACATCTGGCGGCACTATGACAGGTAACCTCTCCCTCGGCGATAACGATGAACTGCGTTTTGGTGATAGCAACGATCTGTACATTACACATAACGCCAGCAACGGGGTAATTTTTAACAATACCAATCATCTCTACATACAAAACGCGGCGAACGACAAAGACATATACCTCCAGACTGACAACGGTTCCGGCGGCGTTACAGATTACTTCGTTGCTGACGGCTCTACTGGCGAAGCCAAGATGTATCACTACGGCTCAGAAAAGCTGAACACAACAAGCATTGGCGTAGATGTTACCGGTTCGCTCCATGCATCTAGTACCACTGACGCCTCTCTGTCCTCTACAGGTCATGCTTTCCAAGCAGGGTCTACTGCTGGCCTAAATCTAGCCATAGATACTAATGAGATAATAGCAAGGAACAACGGCGCTGCATCTTCTCTGTACCTAAACCTTGGCAGTGGAACAACCTACGTTGGTAGTGATCTGTCTGTTGGCCGCCACGTCTACCTCGGCGATTCTCAACAGATACGTCTTGGCGCTAGCAACGATTTGATCCTAGAGCATAACGGCGGCAACAGTGACATCCGCAACAATACGAATGACCTGCTTATCCGTAACCTCGCAGACGACCGAGACGTCATTATCCAGTCCGACGATGGCTCAGGCGGCACTGCTGACTACTTCCGAGCGGACGGCTCTAGCGGCGAAGCTAAGCTTTTCTACTACGGCTCAGAAAAGCTAAACACCACAAGCAGCGGCGTTGATGTTACTGGCACTGTCAACACAGACAAGCTGGAAGTCTTCTCAAACAGCAACACACCTCTGGGTAACGTAAAGCTTGGGCGTGTCTCCGATCAGTACGTGGACTTTCATGGCGGTTCCTCCGGCAACTTTATGACTTCCGTGACCAGTACCGGCAATGCTAAGCCAATGTACCTTAAAGTCATTGAGGGTAGCGACACAGCGGACTTCAAATTCAGTGGCAACGGCAACCTTCTTATTTCGGGTTCGCTATCAATCGTTTCTACAGTACCCAAACTTGAGTTTACCGACACAAGCACAGGTGTAGATCATGAGATTGACGCTAATTCTGGCGTCGGAAATCTAGTGATCAACGCTGACGTAAACAGTGAGGGCAGCGACCCTAAGCTGTTGCTAAAGGTTGCTGGTACTACTGGCGTCACTGTGAGAGACACAGGTAATGTTGATATTAATGGGGTATTGGAGGTTGGTACTATTGTGTCGCCAGCCACTACGGTAGACGTATATCGTGCTACCACAACCAGCACACATTTTTTATTTAGAGGCACGTCTGACGTAGGCGGCACGGAAACCGCGAACTTCCGCATTGACGCGGACGGCGACGTTAGAAACACCAACAACAGCTATGGTGCCCTGTCGGACGCTAGGCTGAAAGAAGACATATCAGACGCGGCGTCTCAGTGGGATGACGTGAAAGCGCTCTCGCTTAAGAACTACAACCTGATCACGGCAGAAGTCGCCGCTGATAAGGCATTGAACGTCTCGGAACAAGCAGGGCTAAAAGGCCCGCGTCATCTAGGTGTAATTGCGCAGGACTTAGAGCAGATTTCTCCGGGCTTGGTTGATATCGACGAGGACGGATACCGGTCGGTCAACTACTCGTTGCTGTACCTAAAAGCTGTGGGCGCACTGCAGGAAGCACTTGGTCGTATCGAAGAGCTAGAGCAGCGCGTTGCCGCTCTGGAGTAGCAAAGCTAGGAGAATAGCATGGCCCTACAATCAAGTGGTGCAATCTCTTTGAATGACATTCACATAGAGGCTGGTGGTACAACAGGCACTAGTGCTTCTATTAATGACTCTGATATCAGGGGGCTTATTGACAAGGCTTCTGGTGCTCAAATGTCATTTAGCGAATGGTACGGTGCTGACTTCTACATTAATCTGACCTACGTAGACAAGAGTAGTGTAGAGGGCAGTCCTTCTGTGTCTAGTATTAGCTACCCGACGGGGACATCTTCTGGCGATCTTATTGTTGCTTGTATATCAGACTCCCGTTCAAACGTCGGTAGTGGTTTAGACCCCGTAGCAGACTTGACCGGCTTTACTCAGCTCGATAACAGAATTCATACTCTCTCAGAAAGCACTAAAGGCGGCACTATTTTTTATAGAAGTAGAGTACGGATTATGTATAAGATAGCAGGTGCAGAGTCCAGTGCTTCTTGTGATCTTACCAGTAGTAGCGGGGGCGGTATTGCTTTATACTCTTTTACCCCGTCTAGATCTATTTCAACAGTTTCTGCAAATAGCTTTGTTAAAGACACGAGCAGTGATAATGACGTTAGTCTTTCTACTACAGAAAGTCAGCCTGTTATTCTCATTGCTAACTCTTACACCGACAATACAAACGGAACACCCTCCCCTGCTACTGACTTTGTTGATGTAGGTAATCAAAACAGTGTTATCCTTTACGATGGGGATGGTACAGCCACTCTCACTGTCGATTTTGATGGCGGTTCTTTATCAGGCTACCCACGCTTTAACCATCACGGATATCTCACATGGTCATAACATATCAAACGGGTACCTTCTCTGATAGTAATCAGCAAGACATTAAGGACTTCGTACTAGAGCAAAGCCCTAGATTTGCAGAAAGTTTGGAAATAGAATTTAATGAGATCCTTTCTAAATCGCATTCTTGCTATGCTATTGCTAAAGACGGGGATGCAATCGTTGGGCTGCGTCTCCAGTTTAGCGTAGAAGAGAATCCGTATCTTTCTGCACACACAGATCTTAACAGCTTTCTAGCGACTGTCCCCACCAGTCTCTCGTCTCTGGTTGTACCCGCTCACATCTACATTAAGAGTGGCTACTCAAACCAAAACATAGGGGATGAGGTTTCCCGTCGGGCGGCACAGTATAGCATTGATGCGGGTTATAGCCATCAGATTAACTACGGCTATGAGACACAAGCTATTTTCGATTATGCACAACGAATAGGTAACTTAATCGACACCGGCGTAGATGATTACAATAACTACCGTATATATCTGCGAGATCTGCAAGACACTGTTGATTATGTAACTCCCTGATAAGGCTATACGATGTTAGGCTTTGACGCACTATCAGCTAGTCCGATAGCGGATGACACAGGTAGCCTAGAGCACAACCTTGTCGCCGCACAGGCTAGCTTTGCCTTAACAGGGCAAGACATAGCCTTAACGATACGAGACAACTTCATTGCAGACGATGGAGGTTTCAACCTTACAGGGCAAGATGCTGCTGTCACGGCCTCGTTCTTTTACAGCCCTGCAGTTGCGAACTTTTCGCTTACAGGACAAGACGCAGGCGAAATACGTGACTACAACTATGCCGCTAATAACGGTAGCTTTGCGCTAACCGGACAGGCAGCAGATCTAGATAAGTCTGTATTTATAGGCGCAGCACAGGGCAGCTTCGCTCTTTCAGGAAGAGAGGCTTTAGTAGGTCTCGATATCAGCTTGCTAGCGGAACAAGCGAGTTTCGCACTTACAGGACAGGATGCTGCACCTAAAGCGCAGTTTAACATAGCAGGTGGTCAGGGTTCGTTTACGCTAGCAGGTCAGGCCGTATCATTTATACAGGCTGAGTTTGCAGGCTTAGGAAGTTTTGCTCTTGACGTATCTGATGCGGACCTACGACTTACTATACACCCGGATAACTTTGATCGTACACGTCTTATATACCTGCTGCCTCAAGAAGATGACTACACGGTCTACATACCGCCATCTAATGTAGTCCTACGTACAGTAGCTCAAGATAATAGGTACACCATCGTTATACCTTCTGTAAACAACACGATTTATATTGCAGCACAGTCTATGAACGATACGGTTTATATAGCCGCATAAAGGAAAGAATATGGCATACAAGTGGCCTGACAAAGATAAAGACGAGATCGTAGACTTTAGCATCGACTGGTCTCGCTTTCTCGGCACGGACACCATCTCTAGTGTGACGTGGTTTATTAACGATGGGGATGGCGTTAAGGAAGAACTTTCAGACAACGAGACTGTGTTCGGTCTACGTTTCATTCAAGGTTCAAACACGACTACGGTATCTACTGCTCGGTTTGCAGATGGCACAAACAACATCCGCTATACCGTTACGTGCCGTATCGTCACTGCTCAGGGCTTGCAGTATGAGCGGGCTGTATTCCTGCGTGTGAGGGAGAAGTAAATGGCTTATGACTTTCTTGGGCTAGTCAATGACGTAAACCGCCGTCTCAACGAGGTGGAACTTACTTCGTCTAACTTCAGTTCGGCAAAAGGGTTCTACGCTTTCGCAAAGGATGCTGTTAATGCTTCTCTGCGCCACATCAATCAGGAAGAGTTTGAGTGGCCTTTCAATCACGTTGAGAATACAGAGATCCTGTCAGCAGGTACAGTCAGGTATAGCTACCCGTATGACGCTAAGACGGTGAACATGAACAGCTTCCGCATCAAGCGGGACGATACTCTCGGCACAGATACTGTCAGACTAAAAGTACTTAACTACGAAGAATACCTTGACAAGTATGCCGATATTGAATACAACTCTAACGCAGGAGTACGAGGGGTTCCAAAGTTTGTTATCCGTGCACCTAGCAAAGAGCTTCTATTTGCGCCTGCTCCAGACAAAGCATACGAAGTAGTATATGAGTATTACACTATGGGTTTCGATCTGAATCTGCATAGTGATGTACCAAACCTACCTGAACAGTACAGATACGTTATTGTAGATGGGGCTATGTATTATGCCTATCAGTTTAGAAGCGACTTCCAAGCATCTTCTGTAGCTATGGAAAAGTTTCAGATGGGTATCAAGAACTTGCGCAGCTTGCACATCAACAGGACTGAGTACATCCGCGATACTCGCGTACACCATTCCTTTAAGGGCTTTGAATAATGGCAACACAATGGCAGACATTCCCCATTGAGTTCAGAGGTGGGCTGATTTCTAATCAGAGTCCTCTGCAACAGGGTACTAATGCCGTTGGTTCTGCCACGCTCCTACAGAACTTTGAGCCGTCCAAAGAGGGTGGCTACACTAAGATCTTGGGCTACACAAAGCATGACAGTTCTGCTGTACCGGGTAGTGGTCCTATTTTGGGCGTGAAGGTAGTTAACTCTTCTGACACACTTGCAGTGCGCAAGGATGGCGCTGCGTCTAAGGTGTACCTGAGTACGGGGTCTGGGTGGACACTGAAAGCTACATCCGCAACGGCTGCAGGCAGCAAGGTTACCTTTGAGAATTTCGACTTTAGTTCTTCTAATATCATCGTTCTCGTAGATGGCGTTAACTACCCTGCAGTCTTTGATGACACGGCAAACACTGTCACTTACATGACGTCTTCTGATACGACGGACGTACTGGCTGCTTCTTCTGTAGCTCGCTTCAAGTCTGCCATGTTCTACGCCAAAGGCACTAACCTTATATTCACAGCGCCTACTACGTACAACGACTTTAGTGTTGCTAATGGTAGTGGTACTCTTAACATCGGGGATGAGATTGTCGGACTGAAAGTGTTCCGTGATCAGCTAATCATCTTTGGTCGCAACAAGATTAAACGCCTTAGTGGTAACTCCGCAGCAGACTACGTTGTGTCGCCTATCTCAGAGAACATCGGTTGTGTTGCGGGTCTGACTATCCAAGAAGTAGGCGGCGATTTGTTTTTCGCTTCCGTAGATGGCATTCGTTCTCTAGCTGCTACAGATCGTATTGGGGACTTCGGGCTAGAAATCCCTTCAGATCCGATTTCTAAAAATACTTACGACTTTATGCAGTCTGCCAGCGACTTCAGTAGTGTAGTGATTAGAGAGAAGGCTCAGTACCGCATCTTTGCGTACAACTCCTCTGAACAGACGTCTGCGGCAGGTGGTCTTCTGGCAACGAAGCTCTTACCGCAGGGCGGCAGTGGTCTGGCTTGGGCAGAGACAAAAGGCATTAAAGTATATGTTGCAGACAGTGCGTACACGGATAGCCTTGCAGAGATTGTGTTGTTCGGTAATGAAGATGGGTATATCTACAAGCTAGAGAGCGGAAGTTCTTTCGATGGCTCTAATATTAGCGCGATTTACGAGTCACCTTTTATGCCTATCAACGATCCGCAGATGAGAAAGTCTTTTTACAAGGCTACCTTTTACATTGAGCCTACGGGGTCTCTATCCCTTGATTACAATGTAAAGTATGATTTCGATAAAGGGCCTGCAGACGGTGTAGTACAGCCAGATTCAGACAGCGTTGCCGCTACAGGCGCTGCAGTATTTACATATGGCAGTACATCAGCCGTGTTTAACACTGCTACATTCGGCGGCAATCTCGACAAGGTTTATACTGAAAACATCATTGGTTCAGGTAAGACAATAGCTCTTCGTATCGAAGACACTTCTACGAACCCTACATTCACGTTGGACACTGTTCTACTAGAGTTCGCAACAGAAGACAGACAGTAAGGAAATAAGATGGCCGGTTACACTAGGCAAGATACAGCGGATAATATCGCTAACGGCAAGATCATTGATGCGGACGACTTGGATTCCGAGTTTGACGCCGTTGAGTCTGCCTTTAATAGTACCACAGGTCATAACCATGATGGTACGACAGGAGAGGGTGCACGTATCACAGCAGTAGGCCCTGCGGGTGAGATGACCGTTACGTCTACGGCTATTCAGCCAGCATCAGACAACGCTCTGGATCTGGGGACTAGCAGCGTTGAAATGAAAGACGGGTTCTTTGACGGTACGCTCAAGACAGATGTACTTACCGTTGACGAGACGTCTACGTTTACGGGGGCTGTTACGGCATCCGCTGCAGTGTCAGTCGGTACTACTCTTACGGTTGATGGTGCTGCTACGTTCAACGGGAATGTTACGCTAGGCAACGCGGCTTCTGATACGGTTGCGATTACAGCGGATGTAGCCTCACACGTTCTGCCTTCAGCTGACAATACGTATGACTTGGGTGCTTCTGCCTCTGAGTGGCGTAACTTGTATATCGACGGTACGGCAAACATTGACAGCCTTGTTGCTGATACTGCTGACATCAACGGTGGTACGGTAGACGGCGCAGTCATAGGTGGTGCTACCCCTGCTGCAATTACTGGTACTACAGTTAATGGTACTACGATCACTGCAAGCACGGGCTTTAGCGGCCCCGGCGGATCTATCACAGCCATCAACGGCTCAAACATTGCTAGCGGTACGGTTGCTAATGCTAGACTGGCTGCTACTCTTACGTCAGACACTTCAGGCAATGCTGCTTCTGCTACGGCGCTGGCTACTGCTAGGAACTTTTCGCTTACAGGTGACGTCACTGCAGCAGCGGTTAGCTTTGATGGGTCAGGCAACGTCGCGCTGAGCACTACGATTGCCGCCAACAGTGTTGCGCTAGGTACGGATACCACAGGTAACTACGTGTCTAACGTCACTGCGGGTACTGGTATTAGTGTTAGTCATTCGCCGGGAGAAGGCTCTACGGCTACTGTGACACACGGTAATACGTCAGACTTGGATGGTGTTTACGGTAGCACAGATGATGGCACTAAAATCGACACCATTACAGTAGACGCTAACGGACACATTACAGGCGTGACTACCGGGTCTGCCTCCAGCATGTCTTTTGTTCTAGAAGACGGTGATGGTACTGAAGTTACAATCTCTAATAGCAAGGAAGTTAAGTTTGTCGAAGGTGGTGGCATTGACATCAACTGGACGGATACTGACAATGGCACTGATGGAGATCCTTATGATCTGACTTTCACTCATGCTGATACATCTAGTCAGGCTTCTGTGAACGAATCGGGTCGTACTTACATCCAAGACATTACGCTTGACGATTACGGTCACGTTACAGCCATTGGCACTGCAACGGAGACTGTAACGGATACGGACACTACGTACACAGCCAGCTCTGATTACGGCATGGTTCTTAGTGGTACGGAGTTTCGCCTTGCTAATGATCGTCGCCGTAATGCTACGGATCAGAACATCAAGTCAGGCAATACGCATGACTTCACTGAGTACGACCCGGCAGTTGGTATCAAGTGGTATACTGCTGGTGCGGAAGAGATGCGCCTTGAGGATGACGGCGACCTCCACGTAGACGGTAACATCACCGCGTACTCGACTACGGTTTCAGATGCTCGACTGAAGAAAGACATTGTAAAGATTGACGGTGCTCTCGACAAAGTGTGCAGCATTAACGGCTACACATTTACATACGAAAAAGATGACAAGAAGTCTGCAGGCGTGATCGCGCAGGAGCTTGAGGCTGTTCTGCCTAGCGCGGTTACAGAGTCGGCCACGCCTTACCACGGTGAAGAAGGTCAGATGTACAAGACAGTACAGTATGATCAACTTCATGGACTTCTCATCGAGGCTATCAAAGAATTGAAAGCAGAGATTGAGGATCTGAAGAATGGCTAAAAAGTTTGCTGGGTTTACCCCTGAACAACTAGGTAAGATGTTCCCTGAAGTTGCGGGTATGCAGGGGGATGAGGCAGCAGCTGTGTTGGCGGCTAGCCCTAAGCATTCTGCGAAGTTAGCGTTATTCCAAAAGAGAGCGCAAGCTATGTTGGATGGTGCGATGTTTGCGCAGGTAGGCGGTTACATTAATCCTGCAGTGGAAAGTCAGTATCTTTCAGGGAAGGGTTCAGACTCCCAGAATCAGGCTCTGCCAATCTATAGGCCTACGAGTCAACTTCCTATAGCAAGTGTATCACAGCCCGTGGAGGATTTCTACAATGCCGTAGGACG
>UEXM01001179.1_pt1 | contig 23282 bp, 15 predicted proteins | sample 1796661 | NCBI WGS metagenome assembly UEXM01 (sample SAMEA4772469, study PRJEB27181) | metagenome | reverse complement strand
GCGCGATCGCCGAGTACGTCGACACATCACTGCTTACCGAGGCTGCCGCAATCCCACTGGCTGAAGACGTTGACCGGTTGGCGCAAACAGTAGCGCCGATGTTTAAACAGCGTGATTATGCGAAGGGGCTGGAAACTCTGGCCGGAATGCGAACGGTAGTGGATACCTTTTTTGATGACGTGCTGGTTATGGCGGATGATGCAGCGGTGCGGCAGAACCGTTTGGCGTTGTTACGTGAACTACGGACCCTGTTCCTGCATGTGGCTGATATTTCCTGCCTGCACACAGCGTAAGCAAGCCTGATGGTCTGCACCAAAAACGATTTTGATACGCAGAACACTGTGATGAGTAAACTGATCATTCTGGATCGTGACGGCGTTATCAATGAAGACTCTGACGCCTTCATCAAATCTGAAAACGAATGCATCCCTATCCCGGGTAGCATCGAAGCGATTGCCCGACTGAGCAATGCCGGGTATCAGGTTGTGGTGGCCACCAATCAGTCCGGTATCGCGCGCGGCCTGTTTGACGAGTTCGCGCTGGCGCGGATTCACCAGTCTATCAATGACCGGGTCGAAGAAGCTGGCGGGATAATTACCGGTTTTTTTTATTGTCCCCATGGCCCGGACGACAATTGCCAGTGCCGCAAACCATTGCCGGGTCTGGTGCACCAGATTGCCCGGGAGCTGGATGTCGCTGTGATCAATGCCCCGTTTGTCGGTGACAGTTTGCGTGACCTGCAGGCCGCCGAAAGTGCCGGGTGTCAGCCTGTGCTGGTGCTGACCGGCAAAGGCTCGGTCACGGCGGGCGCCGGTTTGCCGGAAACACTATCCGATACACCGGTTTACCCTGACCTGGCTTCATTCGCCAACGCTTTATTGGATTCGCAATGATCAGCAAAATTCGTTCAATATTATTCTTTCTGGGTTATGCCGGCCTGACCTTTGTTATTTCAGTACTAATCATTTCCCTGTTCTGGCTGCTACCCCCCCGACGTCGTTATTACCTGTATGCACTTTGGTGCCGGTTGGTTATTGTCTGGCTTCGTATTACCAGTAATGTGTCGTATCAAATTGAGGGTCAGGAAAACATTCCGGATCATCCGGTGATCATCTTCAGCAATCACCAGAGCACCTGGGAAACCATTTTTCTATACCAATTGTTTACGCCGGTGTGTCCCATTCTCAAGAAAGAGTTGTTGGAGATTCCATTCTGGGGCTGGGCCTTGCGTCTGCAACGGCCCATCGCCATTGATCGCAGCAAACCCAGAGAGGCGGGCAAGTCCTTGTTGAAGCAGGGCGCTGAACGGCTGCAGGAAGGGGCGTCGGTACTGGTATTCCCGGAAGGCACGCGGGCAGCAACCGGCAAGCTGGGCAAGTTCTCCCGGGGCGGGGCACAGTTGGCAGTCGCCACCGAGACAGAAATCGTGCCGGTGCTGCATAACGCAGGCAAGCACTGGCCCGCCGGTACCACACGCAAGAATCCCGGTACCATCAAACTGATTGTTGGACAGCCCATACAAACGGCAGGCAAAACGTCCAAACAAGTGAACCAGGAGTTCCTGGACTGGGTGGAATCCCGGCGTCATGAACTGGGCCTTGAATACGCAAACGAGCCGGCAGCAGCGACATAGAGAGCCCGGCTCAATCAGCTCATGGTCACGGTGCTAAACGAAGAATGGCCCCTGCATTTCATAAATGCGGCCATCCTGCGACGTCCCCGCAGCACCGTTCTGAGAACTGAAGTACAGGCGGCTGCCATCGGGGCTGAACGCCGGTCCACAGATTTCCGAACCGCGATGGCCCTTAAAGTTGACCAGTTCGAATGGCGTGATATCCGGTCCGACCACAACAATCCGCATTTCCGCGCCGTCCTCGGCCACAAGTATATCGCCACTGGTTGAAACAGTGAGGTTGTCCACATCATCGATGCCCGGGTTGAAGGCCTGCTGACTCTGCTTGTCGTAAATCAGATCGATTCGCTGTGTCGCGCAATCGACGGCCCAAACCCGATTGTCACCTTTGGTGGTGAAATACACGATACCGTTGTGATACCAGCAACCTTCACCGCCATTGAATCTCTCCGCCCCTGCCACCTGGTGGCGGGTCGGCGTTGCATCCACGTTCAATAACAGTCCATCATTGGCAGGCTGTGACTCCGGAACCGTCTCCCAGCGCAGTGCACGACTGGTGAGCAGATCGTCACCGTCCACGATGGCGACTTCCAGCTTGCCTGAAGACAGGTCAGGCCGGCCGCCAGCCGGATACACGTCCGGTGTAAACCGGTAAAAGTTACTGTCCGGGGTATCCTCGGTCAGATAGATGTGTCTGCGAACCGGGTCGACGGCGGCTGCTTCATGCTTGAATACGCCCATGGCAGGGCAGGCAACGGCGCTCCGGTTTCCCTGCGGATCACACTCATAAACGATTCCATTGTCGACTTCCTCACAGGTCAGCCATGTGCCCCAGGGCGTCGGACCGCCAGCGCAGTTGTTGGTGGTGCCGCTGCAGATGGGATAAGCATCGATCAATTGGCCTTCAGCATCAAAACGAAGCGCGCCCACACCACCGCGGCCGGGCGCACTGACTTCAGCATTGGACACGTAGACCCAGCCACCGTCATCGGTGGCGAAGGTGGCACCACCATCCGGATCTTCGTGCCAGATGTAATCTGATGTCGGTGTCGGGCGCTGACCCGTGCGTGCCACCTCGCGAATGGAGAAACCGCGGGGCAGCCGGACGAGGGTAGCAGGGTCGTTGCCGACAGCGACTTCGTGTAATGTGCCGGCCAGGTTGGGAATATTGCTGATGCGGCCAATACTGCTGGCGGGCATCGCCGAACGGGGTGAGGCGGCGTGAGTGCCACATCCCCATAGCGCCGGGCCGGCGGCGATAACGCCGCTCGTCACGAGCCCCTGGCGCAGCAATTGTCGGCGGGACAGGGTGGCAGCACGGTGACTCTCGGCCATGGCAAACTCCGGTTCTGAATACAGGACAGCAAAAATATATGGACGAAGCATACATCACTTTTCTGTCAGTTATGTGACAGCCGACCAATAGAAAAAGGGGGTGCCCTTGGACACCCCCTTTTCCTTAATTACCGTCTTTGTGTTACCGAAGCCATCAGCTCAGAAATCGTATCTCAGCCCGACTGTGTACTTTCGGCCTGAGAAGCTGGTGTCTTCAACAAAGCCGGGATAGCCCTGATAGGAGACCTGCGGTTCATCCGTGAGGTTGTTTGCCGTGATGAAACCTCGCAACTTATCGCCAAAACTATAGTGAACTTCGGCATCAACCCTGTCTTCGGCAGCGTAGAATTCGTCACTTTCAATGGTGTTACCCAGGCCTTCGATATAATCATCGCGGTAGGTGTAATCGATACGCGCACCCAGGTTGCCCCAGTTATAATTAAGCGTCGCCGTGTAGAGAAGTTCGGAAAACCCTTCCAGCGGCAAGTCCCGGCCATCGGTACGATTCGGGTACTCGGCATCGCTTTCGGTCAGTGTTGTACTCAATGCAACACTCAAACCCTGCAAAGCGCCCGGCAGGAAGAACAGATCCTGTCTGGCAATCAGCTCAATGCCGTAGTTGGTAGCCGCGGCACCATTCACAGGTCTTTCGTATTCAAATGCACCGTCCTCCGCCGGCACCGGAATGCCATCTGCTCCCAGTTCGTTGAACATGTAGGTCTGGGTGTAGGTAAAATCGGTGATGTCCTTATAGAACAGGCCGACTGAATACAGGCCACCACGTTCGGTATAATATTCCAGCTGAGCGTCAACGTTGTCCGCAAGTGCGGGCACCAGATTGGCATTGCCATCTTCGATATTACCTTCGTCGTCAACCCAGCGACCACGAGACAATTCGCTCAAACGCGGCCGTCCATAGCTGCGATTATAGCTTTCCCGCAAAATCAGATTATCAGTGAGTTCATGACGAAAGTGGATGCCCGGCAGCCAGAACGAGTGCGAATCGCTTTTTCGCACAGGCGTGACGGTCGGCATTTCGTTCAGATAGCTGACGGTTTTGTTCACATTTGACCACTCATAACGCTCCAGTCGCACACCCGCGATAATGGTATGGATACCGGTTTCGTAAGTGCCCATCACATAACCGGCGGAGATGGTTTCCTCGGCGTCGTAGTCCTCAATGTTGCTGTCTTCCAGCGATCCATCCTCAACGAACTCAAACAGTTCCGGATTGCTGCGAAGCATGTCCAGTGCGACACGTGGCTGAGCATTGAAGTACTTCTCTTTCAGAAAGATAACGTCATTGGTAGGAACCAGCACATCGGCATACGGGAAGGTTTCATCCATCTCATACACGTCCACTGTCATATCGCGCATTTGTGTGCTGACACGATGCTTGGCGCCGGTCTTTACCGTAAAGGTAGCGTTGTTACCCGAGAAGCTGCGTTCCCAATCGATTCGTCCACTGAAGACGTCTTCTTCCTTGGCGCCAAATATTTTCTCCAGCTCACCTTCTGTCATCAAATCAAGATTGGTCGGATCCAGACCATTGAGGCCGTTCACCCGGACGTCACCGGATTGCACATCAACCACGTCATACTCAAAAATGAACCAGGGGTCATCCGGTTCCATCAGCATATTGATTTCACTGTCGTCAGTAATAGTACTTTTGTTACGTGAGTAGGACAGGTCGTAGGTGAGCAGGTCGGAATCATATTCGTGTCGGCCGCCGACCGACAAAGAATACAAATTATTTTTGCTGTCTTCGAGTGTACCGATCCAGCCACGTGACGCTTCACTGTCAGCGGTGCCACGACCGGAAGTCGGTGTTAGCTCGGCATAGGTTTTACGGCCGCCCGCTGCGTTCTGGAATCGTGTATCAATATCAATGTCGGTTTCGTACTTGATACCGTTTTGTTCATAGCTGCTGAGCATCGGTCTGAAGTAGAACGAGCTGTTGTCGCCGACACGGTAGTCGATGGAACCGCTCAATGTGTTGGTCAGCGTTGTGCGCGTGTCGTATTCGAAGTGGGTCGATTCCATGAACCAGACCGGCTGGCCGAATGTATCCAGATTAAGTTCCGGGTTGGTATCTGCGTTTACCTGTACCCAGTCCATGTCTGCATTACGGGAGTACCGGTCGGTATCATAGGTGCTCAGGGTAAAACTGATACCCAGGTTGTTTTCTTCGCCATTCACACTGAAGATGTCCGAGAACGAGAATTTGCCGGAGTGGCCCCAGTTATTCGGTTCCTCGTTGAGGACACCGGAAATGTCCACGCTCATTTCGCGTCCCTGGCGCTGGAAGGCGCTGCGCGAAACCATGTTGACGATGCCGCCCACGGCGTCGCCGTCGCGATCAGGCGTCGGGGCCTTGATCACTTCGATTTTGGTGACGCCATCGGCGGCCAGTTGACGCGGGTTAAAGCTGTTGCTCGAACCTGATGACGGTACCCGGTTGCCGTCGATTTGTACCGAGTTGAATTCGCCGGCAATACCACGAATATTGATATCACCATGGCCACCATCCTGGCCCTGGTTCACACTGATGCCGGGCAGGCGCTGCATGGCCTGACCGATATTGCCATCAAGCATGGCGCCGAATGATTCCTCGGAAATCACGTTGACGATACCAGCGGCTGTGCGTTGTTCGTTGATCGCGCGATCCGTACCCGTTCTCGACGCGCGCACGGTAATCGTTTCCACACCGGACAAACTCGCCAGAGCCACATCGTAGGAAGTCGATTGATCGGCCGAAATCGATATCTCGGTCACGGAGGGTGCCAGACCAACATACGTCACGGTGACTTCATAGTCACCGGCAGGCAGGTCGTTAATAAAGTAACGGCCAGTGGCATCCGTATAGTCACGGAAACCGGTTCCCGATACCTCTACAATCGCGCCTTCCAGCGATCTGCCGGAGCCTGATTCCGCAACGCGACCGACCAGATTCCCTTCCGCAGACTGGGCGTTTACCTGAGCACCCACTGACAGAAGAACGACAGTGGCAGACATCGTGCTGAATTGAGAGCATTTGTAGCGGATTTTTGCCCACGATGGGTAACGGCTTTTGGCCAGCGAGCGGGCGTTGTTACGGTGCGCCATTTTGAACCTCCGGGAAATAGACTGTAATTATCATTTGTAGGCTTTTATGTCCCAGGTCTGAATGGCGGAAAAGAAGCGTAGTGTGTGAATGCTTACTGTCGCCACTTTCCCTTCTAAGAATAAGAAACGTCCTACAGGAAGCGAACTAGCCTAACCAGTTTGTATGTCAGTGACGTGACGGATTGTTGAGGATTTAGTGACGATCTTGTCATGATCGGACAAACGCAAGGCAGCGACAGCCCGCCGATTTTCCCGATGAGTTGAAGTGCAATTAATAGACTTCCTCGCGACGCATTGATAGAGTTCCGAGCGGATGTTCGATGCCCCACCTATGGATAGGAGATATAACTATGCGCATTGCTGCAATTATTGTAATGACCCTTTTTTTCGCTGGCTGCCAGGCAGCAAACAGCGCCGATACAACGCCATCAGCACGCGCGGCGACACCATTGCCGCCGATTACCATTTATCACCTTGAGGCGCGAAGATCGGAGCGCATCGTCTGGTTAATGGAAGAACTGGGGTTTCCGTATGAGCTGGAGTTTGTGCGTGGCAATCTGGGTGCATCATTGATGCAAATCCGCGAAGTTAATCCGGGCAATCCAGTGGCGCCAACAGTCATCTACGGTGACGAGATCCTGGTTGAGTCCGGTGCCATCATCGATGTCATTCTGAATCGCCATGCGCCTGACCGATTACAACCTGACCTGAATAGCCCGGATTATCCGTGGCACCAGATATGGATGCATTATGCCGAAGGCTCTCTGGCCGCGCGCATGGGTATAGATTACCGCGTGTGGCAGCTGCAGCCTCCGGAGCGGCGATCTCCGTTGCGTGATATTCGCGGTACTGTTCAGTATGCAGAAGACTTTCTGGGAGAGCATCCTTACTTTGGCGGATCTGAGTTTAGTGCGGCGGATATCATGATGCACTTCCCGATGAACTATACTTTCCTGATCAATGTTGTTGATCGCAGTCAGTATCCCAACATTAATGAATGGATGGAGCGGGTGGAAGCGCGTCCTGCATATCAACGCATGGCTGAAGTATCCAAACCTGATGGTATGCCGAGCCCACCGGTGCCACTGCCAGACAGTTCTCGTCCGCCGCTCTGACAGGCAAAAGCCCCGGCGAGAGCCGGGGCTTTTTTGGCAGGGGCCCGCAATTGGTTTGTGGAGCCTTGGCCGCAGATGTAGGTGTGCGTGTGCGTGCGCGCGTAGTCGCCTGGCGACACTACCTATGGCTGACCGTATTCAGAACGGGACACGCCATAAAAAAAGGGGCTCCGAAGAGCCCCTTTTTTTGTCGATCCGCTAGTTCCTTAGAAGTCGTAGACGAGACGAGCGTAGATTGAACGACCCATCGGGTCCTGCAACTCACCCAGTACACCCGCCAGTTGCGGTGTACGCTGTGCCTCACGGTCGAACACGTTGCGAGATCCGATACTCATCGCCATTTCGCCATCAAACAGCTCGAGTCCACGGTAAGTGTAGGCGATATCCATGTCGGTCCAGGCCTTGATGCCTGTCTCGCGGATACCGGCGGGACGATAGGTGCCGCCGAAGAAGTCTATGTGCCCGAATATCGGGCCATCGTAGATCATATCGTCGACGTAATGCACCGTCGATACGATGGAGTGGCTGGCCATCGACCATCCCAGCGTCAGATTGGCTTTCCATTCCGGCAACGCCGGTGCGGCGCCCGTTGCGTCGTTTTGTCTGCCAACCCCGTCAACGATATCCTCGTCAGCATTGGCCTGGAACAGGAACTCATCTACGTAGGTTGCCTGCAGGCCAACGCGGAAGTCACCCCAGTTATTGAAGCCGAACCGGTAGTTCGCCTGGATATCGTAGGCTGTCACCTTCACTCGTTCCGCGTTGACGCTACCGGTGTTGTCTACACGCAGAATTGATTGGATGTTGTTCGGGTCGCGAATGATGGACGGATCAGACATGCCACTGTTAACCCAGCTCGTCAGCTCCGCAGCTGAGGGCCTGCTGCCTACAGTTCCGTCGCCAGCAAAACCGGTAGCGGCCTTGAAGTCCCGGAAGTCGGAGTTGACGATTTGTTGACCGCTAGTGCCGACGATACGATTCGAGAAATCGGTCTCGTTCCAGGTGAGGTGGAAATCGAAGTTATTGAATTCCAGGTCAACACCGAGTTGCTTCGATTCTGCCGATTCGTTTTCCAGCGTCGGATTGCCGCCGCCGCAGGCAACCGTGAAACCCGAGTGAGGACCAAACGGGTCTGTGATTTCGTCCAAACCGCAGGTGACCGGATTCAGCAGTTGCTCCAGAGATGGAGCGATGAACGCCTCGCCACGGGTGGCACGCAGGGTCAGCCAGTCGGTGGCCGCCCAGGTGGCGCCGATTTTGGGGTCGGTGGACGCCTGTCCGGTGCTGAACTCCTCACGACGCACTGCGGCTTCAATCTCGAAAGAGGGCAGAACGGGGAGAGCCAGTTCTATAAAGTACGCATCTACATCACGGCTACCGCTGGTTACCGCCTCAGTGGCAGAAGTACCGATAAAGGTATCGCCCCGGATCTCCTGCAGAGAGGGTGTGTTGCGATAGCTGTTGGCGCGATTCTGGTAACCAACTGCGGCACCGATTATGCCGCCAGGCAATTCAAAGCCCCCGGGGATGGGGATTTCACCGTTGAGAACGATGTCGACGGTGGCCAGCGTGTCTCGCGTGTACTCATAGCTTCGACCCGCGATCGCATTCATGACGTGGACAGTGTTGTTGGTTGATTCGTCCACCACAAAGAAGGGGTTGTAGCAGGCGTCACGGTCGTTGGCCACGTCGCAGTTCAGACCTTGCTTCATGGCTGTAATGTCGTAGTTCTGATTCGACATGAACTTCAGGTTGGCCTCGCTGTAGGAGTAGGCTGCCATACCTTCCCAGCCTTCGATGAACGGCACGGCAAAATCAGCCTGAAACGTGTAACGACTGACACGGTCGGTGTAGCTACCCAGGTTATCCATGTCGGTGGTGTGACCATCGGAAGGGGTATGAGTCTTGTTGATCGGACGCAGGCTGCGCGCCTGGACATCTTCGTACAAAGGAAGCAGTCCGGCGCCGGCAGTCGTGCCGGCTACGAGGGCATCCATCCGCCCATCGTTATTGAGGTCCTGCGTACCGCGATCCGGCACACCGTCGCCATTGGCATCGAAGCCGAACAGCGGCTGGTTACTGGCATTGACAGCACGGAAGGGGTTGCCGGGTATTTCGCCACGTACGGTCGGAAGCTCGGGGACGCGGGAGTCACCGGGGTTAGATGTAGACGTATAGGTCATTGAGTGATATTTGGTGCGATATGCCTGCAGGGACAGTGTCAGATCGTCGTCCACGTCCCAGGTTACGTTGCTGAAGTACTGCGTGATGTCCTGGGGCTCGCGGAAGCTTCGGGTGTCACCGAAGTCGAAGTAGCAGTTGGCACCCAGGGCCGCTCCATAAGGGTTATTGTTTGCACCTTCCACGAAATCCGTGCGCTCTGTGCGCGACCCACAGTTCGGGTCGATGGCGGAAGAGCGGGTGCCTGTATACTGCCCGCTGGCGTCACGGTCGGGCACATACCAGTTACCGGGTGCGTTGCCTGAAAGCACGAGACCGGAATTGGTCAGTTTATTGCGCTCGTCCCAGGCGAGGCGGCTGTTGGTACGAAACTGGCCCGCCAGAACAACATCAAGGGGACCAATCTCCTGGCCCCACAGTGCCTGGACGGAATGTTCTTCGTAATCGCCCCGTGAATCCCGCTCTGTGAATGTATCGAGCTTGAATCCGTCATAGGACTTATACGGTATAAAGTTGACGACACCGGCCACTGCTTCGTTACCGTAGAGTGCGGCGGCGCCGTCAGCCACGATGTCCAGACGCTGAATGGCGATGGTGGGGATCATGTTGTTAAGGTTTTCATCCACCACCCGCTTGCCGTCAAGCAGTGTAAGAGTGGAGCTTGCGCCCAGACCCCGCAGATCGATGCTGTTGGAGAGAGAGCTTGTCCCCTGAATGGTATTGGTGGTCGCGGAAGCCGAGCCATTGACGAAGCTGAGGTTCTGGATCACCTCACCCATGTTCAGTGTGCCGGTGTCTATCAGGTCTTCAGCGGAAACCTGGGTTACCGAGGATGCCTGGCTGAAACCCTCACTTCGACGGATAAAGGACCCGGTAACCACGACCTCTTCGATTTCCTGTTCCTGAGCAAAGGTAGGCGCAGCCAGGGGGATGAGTGAAAGAGAAATCGCTGCACACAGCAATTTGCGCTTGTGTGGGACTCCTGGTTGACGGATTTTATTTGGGATTCTTGGTTGCATAACTCTCTCCGTATTTTTATTATTTACTTATAATTTTTTTATATTACGAGAAAAAACAAAGCGTTAGCATTATATTCCGCCCATTCCCGATTTTGGGTGACAAAAAGGCGGGCCGTCCTGATGGACTGTTATCCCCATCCCACCAAACATGTTGCAAATTGTCACAAAATTAGGTTACAGAACCTTCGTCCAAATCGCAAGGGTACTTTTGTAAATTGAAGCGTGCTGCATTCCGATGAAACAGACCTGGCGGCATGACAGCCCGATCGCAAAGCTGTTTCACCGCCGGGACTTTTGTGTTAAAAAGTCCAAAAAGGCTCTGGAAATTGCGACTGATTGTCGTCCATATCATGGAGAGTTAACCAATGAAAAAGCGCATAGCCTCCATCTTTTGGTCACTCGTGGTTTCAATGGCGGGCGGCACACAGGCGCTGGCCGCAGAGCAGGAAGAGCAGGTTGTAATAGAGGATTTGACACCCAGGCAATTGCGCGCAGAGACCCTGAGGATTGAAAACGAGTTCTATCGGGTGTTCAATATCCTGAATGAGGATGATGACTACGACATCATCTGTCATACGTATACACCGACAGGCTCCAACCGCTCGCGGCGTGCCTGCGAACCGCAGTTCATGATCGACCAGCGCAGCGAAAATGCCAGCGACTACCGGTCAGGGATCGCAGAGCTACTGAACCCGGAGGGACTGCGCTCTGAACTGCAGCCGGAGTTTGAGGAACTGACTGCAAAACTGAATGCGGCGGCGCAGGAGAGTCAATACTTCCGCGAACTCAACCAGGTACTGTCAATGCTCAGGAACCGCCAGGCGGAGCTGGACCAATAGCCATCCGGACTCTGCCCTGAGCCCACTCGCGTCCATGCCACCTGTTACGCCACCCGGCCCAGTTTCTGTATCATCCGCCGCCCCACCTGCAGAGTAAAACTCACAAGGACATCAGGCGCCTCTTGTCCGCCCGCGAACGGCCAGTACATTGAAACTGATGCTCACCCGGTCCTGATCGCTTTGGTTGACTTCCACACCATGCTCCAGCCACCCGGGGAACACATACATCCGTCCTTCCTCGGGCGGCATTGACATTTCATCGGTGGTGAACTGGGTTGGCTTGTCAGCCGGGTAGCTCAGCATTCTGGAAGCGACCCGGGGGTCCCGAAAGAAAATACTGCCACACTCAGGTGCGCTGAGGCTGATGTAGTAAACGCCGCTGAAATGGCAGTTTGCATGATAGTGAATCTTGTTGGATGCGCCCGGCGGACTGATGTTGATCCAGGCTTGGTGCTGATAGATCACATCTGGCGAAAAATTTTGCGAGTCTCCGATGCTTTGACATACCTGCAGAATTCTACGGTTAATAACTTCGAAGTCATTCAGGGTCTGGAGAATACCGGGACTCTGCCAGCCTTTTACATTGGTATTTGCAACCCCGGCCGGATTGCTGGATTGCATCTGTCTGGCCTGCCTGAGCAACTTGATGTTTAAGCTCTCACGGTCGTCGAACAAGGTGCTCCAGACAACGCTGGGAAATATCGATTGCGGAATGATTTCCAAGGTTTATCCCCTTTCTACTTTTTGTGAATAGTATAAACCATGAGAGGCGCAGCTGCCTCAGGCCAGGTTGAGGAGACATCGACAGCTGATCAGGTTTCAGGACTGGGGAAAGAGTGGTGTCTGGGTCTATGCAACTGTTTTTATTCGACTAAAAAGCCTGGCTTCGCAGTTTCGGACAAAACTGTGAAAGCCAGGCTTTGGTCGTTACAGACAAGTTCTATTAAATATCGAGGTTCTGCACAGCCAGTGCATTGGACTCAATAAACTCGCGGCGGGGATCAACCTGATCACCCATCAGAGTGGTAAACAGTTGATCCGCACTGATAGCGTCCTCGATGGTCACTTGCAGCATACGTCTTGCCTCAGGATCCATCGTGGTTTCCCATAACTGTGACGGATTCATTTCCCCCAGACCCTTGTAGCGCTGCAGGTAATGACCCTTCATGGCGTCCTCGGTCAACCACTGCAATGCTTCGGTAAAGGTTTTAATTTCCTGTTTTTTCTCACCGCGTTGCACGTAAGCACCCGGTTCGATCAGCCCATCCAGCATGACGCCCAACCGACTCAGGGAACGGTATTCACCTGAATTGAAGAAGTCCTTCGAGAAACGGTATTCTCGCGTCAGACCATGCAGGCTGTGGACAATTTCCGGCAGGAAGATATGACGTTCAGGATCTTCATAAGCGCGCATGGTGTAGCCTTGCGCTGTTTTTGGATGCAGGTCCTGCAATTCCTTTTGCAGTTTTTCCAACCAGTTGTTGATGCCTTCCTCAGTGTATTCAGCTTCGGTCAGCGGCTGTGTGAACACAATCGCTTCCATCACTTCAGATGGATACAAACGCTCAAGTCGTTCAATCATGCTATATGTGGTGTTGTACTGGCGCACCATCTCTTCCAGGGCATCACCGGAAATGGCGGGCGCACCCGGATTAACATGCAGGCTGGATCCATCAAGCGCGATTTGTGTTTGATATTTGCGCAGTTCGCCCTCGTCTTTCAGGTACTGTTCATGCTTGCCTTTGCGCACCTTATACAAGGGCGGTTGTGCAATGTAGATGTATCCCCGCTCAACGAGCTCGTGCATTTGCCGGAAGAAGAAGGTCAGCAGCAATGTACGGATGTGGGAACCGTCGACGTCGGCGTCCGTCATGATAATGATACGATGGTAACGCAGTTTGTCGGCGGAGAATTCGTCCTTGCCGATGCCGCAACCAAGCGCCTTGATCAGTGTGCCGATCTCGGCAGAGCTCAGCATTTTATCAAAACGTGCTTTTTCCACGTTCAGAATTTTGCCTTTCAAGGGCAGAATAGCCTGGTTTTTGCGGTTACGACCCTGTTTGGCTGAACCACCCGCAGAGTCACCCTCCACTATGTAGAGTTCGGACAGGGCAGGGTCTTTTTCCTGACAATCGGCCAGCTTGCCTGGCAATCCGGCCATATCCAGAGCGCCTTTGCGTCGCGTCATCTCGCGTGCTTTTCGTGCCGCTTCACGGGCACGCGCAGCGTCGATCATCTTGCTGACAATCTGCTTGGCTTCCAGTGGATTTTCTAACAGGAAATCCGTGAAATGACCGACCATCTCCTGCTCCACCGCAGTTTTTACCTCGGAGGAGACCAGCTTGTCCTTGGTCTGTGAGGAAAATTTGGGGTCAGGCACCTTCACCGATACAACCGCTGTCAGACCTTCACGGGCGTCATCACCCGTGGTCATGACTTCCTTGCCCTTTTTGGCAGCAACTTCTTTGTCGATGTAGGTTTTCAGTACCCGCGTCAACGCACTGCGGAACCCGGCCATATGGGCACCGCCGTCGCGCTGCGGAATATTGTTGGTATAGGGAAAGATGTTTTCCTGGTAACTGTCATTCCACTGCAGGGCAATTTCAACACCGATGCCATCATCCGGACGGTCTACCTGGAAGTGGAAAATCTTGTTAATCGGAGTTTTGTTTTTATTCAGATACTCAACGAATGCCCGCAAACCACCATCATATTTGTAGGTATCGGTCTTTCCACTACGTTCGTCTTTCAGAACTATCGACACGCCAGCGTTGAGGAAGGCCAGCTCCCGCAGTTTTTTGGCGAGAATATCGTAGTGAAACTCGATGTTTTTAAAGGTCGCGGTAGAAGGCTTGAAGAAAGTCTCGGTGCCGGCAATGTTGGTATCTCCGACAACAGCCAGTGGGGCCTGTGGCACACCATGGACGTAAAATTGCTCATGAACCTTACCACCCCGACGAATGGTGAGCTTGAGTTCTTCTGACAGGGCATTAACGACGGACACACCTACACCGTGCAGGCCGCCTGAGACTTTGTAGCTGTTATCGTCAAATTTACCGCCAGCGTGCAATACCGTCATAATTACTTCTGCGGCTGACACACCCTCGCTATGCATTTCCGTTGGGATACCCCGGCCATTATCTGACACAGTGATGCCTTCGCCCGGATGAACTACAACACGGATCTCATCGCAGTGGCCGGCCAGCGCCTCATCAATGGAATTATCAACCAGCTCGAATACCATGTGATGCAGACCGGTGCCATCTTCCGTGTCACCAATATACATACCTGGTCGTTTACGCACTGCATCAAGGCCTTTCAGTACCTTGATACTGGACGAATCGTAGGTTGATTCATTAGACATGCTGTTCTCCGCTTGTGTTACTGATATGACTGTATTTTACCATGTTCCACGTGGAACTTTCTTGATCTCTCTGTTAATTCGCTATCCAGATCCAGATCTTTTGCTTCTACTGCTGTGAATAAACATTGTGCGTCAGCGCGAGCAAGCAGGGAAACTACTTTGGCCCGGTTGATCCGATCAAGTTCGGAAGCCAGGTCATCGATTAAGTAAATACACTTGGATTCGCCTCGACCGGCCCTGTTGGAATCAGCAGCACTGCGTTCGACAAACCTGCCCATCGCTATCTTGAGGGCGCAAACCAGCATCTTTAATTGTCCCCGGCTGAGTGACTCTGTGGCGAGGACTCCGTCTACCTTAATCGTAAAATCCGCCCGATGCGGGCCATTGAGCGTCATGCCGTATTTAATGTCTCGCGGACGCAGCTCTTTTAACACCCTAGCAAATCTTTGCTCACTATCCCATCCTGCCTTGTAACCAAGCGTGATCTTCCTGTTAGGCAGAAGTTCGCCGACGACCGCCTGGAGCAGGGCGCCAAATGATTCTATGATTGCAGTTCTGCTCTCATGAATGGCCTGGCCCAGGCCTGCAAGCTCTACATCCCAGGCATCCAGTTGAGCATGCAATCCTGCCCCACCGCTCTTCAATAAACTATTCCTATGGGCGATGCCGCGACGGTACGCGCGCCAGTCATCCAGATAGGAGTGTTCCACGTGGAACACTGCCCAGTCCAGAAACCGTCTGCGTATCTTGCCACTGCCTTCGAGGAGCTGAAAACTTTCCGTATTCAGTACCTGCAAGGGCAGGGCAGCTGCCACACTTTGCCAGTTACCTTGCTGTTCTCCATCAAACTTCAACTCCTTCTTTCCTGCCCTGGATTTAAGAAGTCCTATTCGACCCTGTTCGCCGAGATCGGCAAAAACCAGAAAATCCTTTTGCTCATGCTTTACCAGCGGGTCTACTTTATGAGTTCTGAAGGAGCGGCCAACACTGAGAACGTGAATGGCCTCGAGCAGACTGGTCTTGCCGCTGCCATTGATGCCGGAAAAGATGTTAAACGAGGGGGAGAGCATTAAGTCGACCGCTTCCAGGTTTCGGAAGCGATCAACCATCAGTCGTTGGATAACAGCCATGTAGTCCTGAGCTTACGCCCTTATAGCCGCATTGGCATGACAACATAAAGCGCATCGGAGGCGGAGACAGCCTCCAGCAATGCACTACTATTCGAGTCAGACAAGGTGAACTTCACTTTGTCACTGTCCAGCACGTTCAGCACATCGATCAGATATCCGACATTAAAGCCAATTTCCAACGTGTCGCCTTCGTACTCAACCGCAACCATATCTTCGGCTTCTTCCTGCTCAGGGTTGTTGGCCACAACTTTTAGCTCATTCTGACCCAGCTGCAGATTTACGCCACGATACTTTTCATTGGACAAAATAGAGGCCCGGCTGAAAGCATGGCGGAGCAGGGTGCGCTCGCCAATAACGGTTTTGTTACCACCCTTGGGCAACACTCGCTGATAGTCCGGAAATTTACCGTCTACAAGTTTTGAGGTAAAGGTAAAGTCCTTCAGCTTCGCGCGAATGTGGCCGGCACCAAACACCAGCACAAGTTCATCTTCCGAAGGCTCGGACAACAGCCGTGACAACTCCAGCACGCCTTTACGCGGTACGATTATCTGCTGCACTTCCTCAACGCCGGTGCTGATACCGGTCGTGTGCATCGCCAGGCGATGACCATCAGTCGCCACCACCCGAAACCAGGAACTGCCCAGTTCGAACAACATGCCATTCAGGTAATAACGCACGTCCTGCTGAGCCATGGCGAAGGCACAGGAATCGATCAGATGTTTCAACTCCTCACCGCTGATACCAATCTCGTATGTACCAGGCTCGTCTACCGTTACCGGGAAGTCTGAGGCGGGCAGGGTAGCCAGAGTAAAGCGGCTGCGCCCGGCCTTGACGACAAATTTGCCGTCATCCAGCGAAAAGTCGAGAACCGCGTCATCTGACAACGATTTACAAATATCCATCAATTTTCGGCCGGGCACCGTAATTTCGCCCGGCTTACTGCCGCCGTTGACCGGCACGCGACCGATAAGCTCGACCTCAAGGTCGGTACCGGTGATCTCCAAAATGTCGTCTTTTAATGTCAGTAACACGTTCGCCAGTACCGGCAAGGTATGGCGTCGCTCAACGACACCCGCTGCCAGTTGGAGGGGCTTAATGATTGCGTCCCTGGAAATTGTAAATTGCATATTCCGATCTCAGATTAGCGTTTTGTTTATGAAGTCATTGATGCGCCACCCGGTGCCACCCATTCAGGTAGTCAGCGCTCGCAACAGGTTATTATAGTCTTCCGCCAGATCCTGCGAATCACCTCGCAGCTTCTTGATCTGTTTGCACGCGTGTAGCACCGTCGTGTGATCACGGCCACCAAAGGCATCACCAATCTCCGGCAGGCTGTGGTTGGTCAATTCCTTGGCCAGACACATGGCTATCTGCCGGGGCCGGGCCACAGATCGGTTACGACGCTTGGACAGCATATCCGACATCTTGATCTTATAATATTCTGCGACCGAGCGCTGAATATTATCAATTGAAACCAGCTTCTCGTGTAGCGCAAACAAATCGCGCAATGCCTCACGCACCAGGTCAAGATCAATCTTGCGCCCGACAAAGTTGGCGTGGATGATCACTTTCTTCAGTGCGCCTTCCAACTCGCGAACATGAGACCGCAAGCGTTGGGCAATAAACATCGCCGCGTCACCTGGCAATTCGACATTGCTCTGCGCTGCCTTGTTAATCAGAATCGCAGCACGGGTCTCAAGCTCTGGTGGCTCTACTGCCACACTCAGACCCCAACCAAAGCGGGATTTCAATCTTTCTTCCAAGCCATTGATTTCTTTATGGTATCTGTCGCTTGTCAGGATAATCTGCTGACCCCCTTCAAGCAAGGCATTGAAGGTATGGAAAAACTCCTCCTGAGAGCGTTCCTTGCCGGCAAAAAACTGAATGTCGTCAATCAACAGGGCATCGACTGAGCGGTAGTAACGCTTGAATTCGTTTATCGCGTTGAGCTGCAGGGCAGTAACCATGGTGGCGACAAACGTTTCAGAGTGCAGGTACACGACCTTGGCATTGGGCTTGCGGGCAAGCATGAAGTTACCAATCGCGTGCATTAAATGCGTTTTACCCAGACCTACACCGCCATATATGAACAAGGGGTTATAAGCGCCGCCGGGATTATCGGCCACCTGCAGCGCGGCTGCTCGTGCCAACTGGTTGGACTTACCTTCAATAAAATTATCGAAGGTGTTTTCATGATTGAGCGAGCCTTTATGACGAAGCTTGCCCTCGATGATAAGCTCCATGTTTCGGCCGGAACGCTTACTCTGACTGCCACCGGCATAGGACTTGCCGGCCAGCGCATCTCTAAGCTCGGTATCAGCCTGTTGATCGCCTCTTAAGGCAACCCCTGCCGGTTCCACCAGGTGGATGGCTGGTGTTTTCCTGTCGTCATCAAACATGCGCTGATGTTGCTGCACCGGAGGCTGTTGAGCCACATGATGACTGCCAGCGGAGGCCACCAGTGCCGGGCGCGCCGCCTGCCGACTGCCAACTTCCAGAAAGATGCCAACCTGCTCGCCATCAGTATGCCGGTGCACCAGCTCATTAATGCGGGCAAAAAATTTATCCTTGACCCATTCCTGCACAAAGCGATTGGGTGCCAGTAGCGTCAGACCGTCATTAGAGGTCTCCGCCTGCAAGGGTCGAATCCAGGTATTAAATTGTTGGGATGGAAGCTCATCCCTGAGGTGATCAACACACCGTTGCCAAGTTGCTAAAAGCACGACTTTCACTGCCCTGTAGTCTGTTTTTGTATGAACAAGTTTGTAACGAGGGCAAATTCTAACCTGCTGAAGCACACTTATCCACACAAACAAGCGTGTTTATGCCTGTTCCAGAAATTTATTTAAATATTTAATTATCATATAGTTAGGAAACATCGTCGCGCAAAACAGGCTGTTTTTAGGCGTAACAATGTCGCCGCACCTGCAAATTTATGCACAGGATATCCTGTGGATAACTTGTTACTAACAGGGTATAAGCGTCGGATAAAAATTCCGTGTGCCGAACACACCCGCAATACAAGGAATCTATTGCATAAAGTTGGTAAAACATCTAAAATCCGCGCTCTTTAATTTATCCGAACCACCATTTACTGAATCACCCTGGATCGCCATTATGAAAAGAACTTTCCAACCCAGCCTGCTGAAACGCGCCCGAACTCACGGTTTCCGTGCACGTATGGCAACCAAAGGTGGTCGTCTGGTTATCAAGCGTCGTCGTTCACGAGGCCGCGCCAAGCTGTCTGCCTGATTTTACTGACAAGAGCTGCATGTGACCGACCAGCAAGTAACCAGTCATGGTTTTGGTAGAAATCTGCGGCTCCTGACGGCTTCTGACTATCAGGCCGTCTTCAGTCAGGCGCAGCACAAGGTCTCCTGTGCCCAGTTTCTGATTCTTGCAATCAGACATGATAATGTTACGCCCAGACTGGGCCTGGTAATTGCCAAGAAAAACGTTCGCCTGGCAGTGCAACGAAATCGGGTCAAAAGGCTGATTCGCGAATCTTTTCGACATCGTCAACATTTGCTCGCCGGGCTGGACATCGTTATTCTGGCACGCAAAGGACTGGACACTCTGGACAATGCCTCCATCGACCAGATTCTGGACAGACTGTGGCAGGATCTGATTCGGCGCCGCGACCGCCAGACCACGAACAAAACCGCAAACCAGACCACGAAATAGCTGCAAGATAACGGGTGACTTCACATGCTGGCTAAGTTCGCTATCAAGCTGATCACTGTTTACCAGTACACCCTCAGTCTTCTCATCGGCAATCAGTGTCGTTTTTACCCCTCCTGCTCTCATTACACCCAGGATGCCATTGCCTGTCACGGACTTGTGAAAGGATGTTATCTTGGCACGCGCCGAATTCTGCGCTGTCATCCCTGGCATCCGGGTGGTTACGATCCTGTGCCAGGCAGTCACACTCACTCTGACGGTGAAACGTCTTCAACCAATAAGTAGCCTTTACCCATGGATTATATTAGATACGCGCTCATATCCGGTTTGGCCGTTGTCAGTTACATGCTGCTGCTGGCCTGGCAGGACGACTATCCGTCAACAGCAACACCGTCACCGGACGTAGTGCAGACACAACAGGATAATGGCGATTTGCCCTCGGTCGACAACACTGCTGGCCGACCGCAAGCCTCTGCAGATATCACCGATACGCCATCCACGAGCTCCTCTGATATCCCGGTAGTTGCCAGTTCGACAACAGCTGCTGCCAATGTGGAGACCTCTGAAACCCTGATCACGGTCAGCACCGATGTTTTAAACGTCACGATTGACCGCCGCGGTGGTGACATCGTGTTTGTATCTCTGCCGGAACACTACACACAAATTGACACCCCGGACCAACCCTTTGTATTGCTCGAAAACACCACGTTGAGAACCTATGTTGCCCAGAGCGGTCTGATCGGTCAGAACGGAATTGATGGCGCCGAGCGCGCACTGTACACCGCCAGCGCCGACAGCTACGCACTGGCACCGGATCAAAACGTGCTGAATGTTGACCTGCGCTACACTGACAACAACGGCGTTGTGGTAATCAAACGTTTTACCTTTGAGCGCGATAACTACCTGATCGATATTGCCTACGACGTCAACAACACCACCGATATGCCATGGCAGGCCAACATGTTTGGCCAGATCAAACGCAGCAACTACGAGGATCCCACTCAGGGCAGTGGTTTCGGCATGGCCAGTTTTCTGGGTTTTGCAACGACTTCAAACGACGACAACTACGTCAAAATCCCGTTTGATGAAGTCGAAGAGCGTGCGTCTCACGAAATTGACGGTGGCTGGGTTGCCCTGGGCCAGCACTACTTCATTTCCGCCTTTGTACCACCGCAGCAGTCGCGCAACAGCTTTTCGTTCCGTCGCAACAGCCAGAATGAATACATAGGTGGTTTCACCAGTTCAGAGTTTGTTGTTGCACCCAACAGCAACAACGTTCAGCAAATGTCCTTTTATGCCGGCCCCAAGGACCAGTATCGTCTGGGTGAAATCGCACCCTGGCTGGACCGCACAATTGACTATGGCTGGTTGTGGTTTGTGGCCTCGCCAATCTACTGGTTGCTGACGCAGATCAATAACATCATCGGCAACTACGGCTGGTCCATCCTGATCCTGACCGTCATCGTCAAAGGCGTGTTCTTCAAGTTATCCGCCACCAGCTATCGGTCCATGGCCAATATGCGCCGTGTCATGCCCAAGATGAACCAGCTCAAAGAGCGTTATGGTGATGACAAAATGAAGCTCCAGAAAGCCACCATGGAGCTCTACAAGAAAGAGAAGATCAATCCGTTTGGCGGCTGTCTGCCCATGCTGGTGCAGATGCCGGTGTTCATCGCTCTGTACTGGGTATTGCTGGAAGGCGTCGAACTGCGACACGCGCCCTGGATTCTGTGGATCAACGACCTGTCAGTGATGGACCCGTTCTTTGTGCTGCCGTTGCTGATGGGCGCATCGATGTATGTGCAATTCATGTTGAACCCGACTCCCCAGGACCCGACTCAGGCCAAGATAATGAAGTTCATGCCGGTGGTGATGACCATCTTCTTCCTCTGGTTCCCGGCAGGCCTGGTGCTGTACTGGCTGGCAAACAGCGTTCTGGGTATTGCCCAGCAATGGTATATCACCCGCAATATTGAAGCCGACTACGCTGCCAAAGAGGCAGCCAAAAGCTAAGCAGTGATACCTATATCATGCTGAGCGCATCGGATACGGACACAATTTGTGCGGTAGCCACACCACCGGGTCGTAGCGGTGTGGGTATCGTGCGAGTGTCCGGTCCGGCGTGTCAGGACATTGCCAACCGCATCCTGCATTTCACGCCAACGCCGCGACACGCACATTACTGCCCCTTCCACGACAATACCGGCGAGCTCATCGATCAGGGCATTGCACTGTATTTTCCGGGTCCCAACTCTTTTACCGGCGAAGACGTGCTTGAACTGCAAGGCCATGGTGGCTATTTCATCATGGATGCCCTGCTGAAAATCATTCTGGCGGCCGGTGCTCGGCTGGCGCGACCGGGCGAATTCACCGAGCGAGCCTTCCTTAACGACAAAGTGGACCTGGCGCAGGCTGAGGCCATCGCCGATCTTATTGACAGCAGCTCCGCGGAAGCAGCCAAAAGTGCCATGCGCACCTTGCAGGGCGAGTTCTCGCGACTGATAGACAACCTGGCCGAGTCCATCACCCTGTTACGCGTCTACCTGGAAGCGGCCATCGATTTCACCGACGAAGAGATCGATTTCCTCAGCGAAGGCCGTATCGCGGAAAAACTCGATTCCATCATAGTGACGTTAGACAAGGTACTTGAGCAGGCACGTCAGGGCGCCCTGATCCGCGAAGGCATGGCGGTGGTTATCGCCGGCAAACCCAATGCCGGGAAATCCAGCCTGTTGAACGCACTTGCCGGTAAAGAATCAGCCATTGTCACTGACATCGCCGGCACCACGCGAGATGTACTCAGTGAGCAGATCACCATCGACGGAATGCCTCTTCACATCACTGACACGGCAGGTTTGCGTGACAGTGATGACGTCGTCGAGCAGGAGGGCATAAGGCGCGCGGTCAATGCTGTAACGCAGGCTGACCGCATTCTGCTGGTAGTCGATGCCAGTCAGGAATCGGTTGATGTCAGCAATATCAAAACCTATCTGCAGGGTCCGGGATTCGAAGCCCTGTCCCACGCACTGGACACTTCCCGACTGACCATTATCCAGAACAAAGTGGACCTGCAGTCAAAACCGCCGGCGCTGATACCGGCAGCAGACACAGGCCAGGCCAGTGTCATCCGGCTATCCGCGAAACAGGGCGCTGGTATAGACCTGCTACGTCAGCATCTGAAAGATTGCATGGGCTTTCAGGCCACGGCAGAAGGCGGGTTTATTGCCCGTCGCCGCCATCTGGACGCATTGGGCAAAACCCGGCAATGTCTGGAACAGGCTCGTTTTCAGTTGTCCCATCATGCTGCAGCCGAACTGGTTGCCGAAGATCTACGTCACGCGCACCGACATCTGGGTGAAATCACCGGGGCAGTCACCACCGATGATCTATTGGGACGTATTTTCTCCAGTTTTTGCATTGGCAAATAATTATTTTTGCCTGTTCTCAAGATGGTCAAAAACTGTGCATAAAATCGCATTTTCTGTGTATAAGTTTTTTGTGAAATTTTCCTGTTTTTTGCCTTGTGGATAACATCGGGTCTTCTGCACAGCTTGATAAAAGCTTTGCTGCAGCTTGAGCAGTGCTTGTGCACCGAACTATACAGTCAGTATCCCTATGTTTTATATATAAAAAAAAGGGTTGTCTACAGAAAACCGGTTTACCATTAGTATTAACAGTATTAAGTCTTTATTTTTTATCTATAACTATATCTATTATATTGGATCATTAATGGTAATAAGATTTACTTGTGGAGTATTTTCCATCACAAGCCTTTAAATTTGCGTTACAAGGCTTATACTTAGCACCCTTTTCAAAATTGACTGTTCAAACTATGGATTTTTCCAAACGATATGACGTGATCGTGGTCGGTGGTGGCCAT
>UEXM01001177.1_pt1 | contig 23300 bp, 20 predicted proteins | sample 1796661 | NCBI WGS metagenome assembly UEXM01 (sample SAMEA4772469, study PRJEB27181) | metagenome | reverse complement strand
CATATTGAAAAAACGCCGGACCCCCATCCGGAGGCCCGCCGCGGCCTAAACCTGCGTCCGGCCTCCTGCATCAGGCCTCCAGCTCGACGTCAGGAGACATCATGAGTAATTTTTTCGCCATCGCACTGGGTTGCGGCACCAAGAACCGTAACGACAACTGGCTCGAAGTTTTTTACCCCGATCCGGCCATTACCCCGGACGACAATCTGATCGAAGTAATTCGCGACGAGCTGGATTACCAGGGCGGCAACGCGGCCATGGAACTGACCCATCGCCAGGTTCAGCATATTGCCCGCGAATGGCGCGAAGCCGGTTTTGAGCACGAAGCCAGCTATGCCGTGGCGTTTCAGGAATCCGATCGCCCGGTGGTGCTGACCATACTGGAAACAGACGCCGAGCCCGCCACCACCCCGGAAGCCTATCTCAAGCTGCACCTGATCTCGCATCGCCTGGTGAAACCTCACGGCGTTAACCTGTCCGGTATGTTCCCGCTGCTGCCTAATGTAGCCTGGACTAATGAAGGGGCCGTGGATCTTGAAGAGTTGCCCGAGCGCCAACTGCTGGCCCGCCTAAACGGCAAGGTGCTGGAAGTGAACAGCGTGGACAAGTTCCCCAAGATGACCGACTACGTGGTCCCCGCCGGTGTCCGTATCGCCGATACCTCCCGGGTTCGCCTGGGCGCCTACGTGGGCGAAGGCACCACCATCATGCACGAAGGCTTTATCAACTTTAACGCCGGCACCGAAGGCCCGGGCATGATCGAAGGCCGTATCTCCGCCGGCGTATTTGTGGGCAAAGGCTCCGATATCGGCGGTGGAGCCTCCACCATGGGCACCCTGTCTGGCGGTGGCAACATCATTATCTCTCTGGGCGAAGGCTGTTTGCTGGGCGCCAATGCCGGCACCGGTATCCCGCTGGGCGATCGCTGCACCATCGAAGCCGGCTTGTACATCACCTCCGGCTCCAAGGTGCAACTGCTGGACGACAAGGGCGAGATCGTTAACACGGTCAAAGCACGCGACTTGGCTGGCCAGTCCGACCTGCTGTTTCGCCGCAACACCACCAACGGTGCCGTGCAATGTCTCACCAACAAAAGCGCCATCGCCCTGAACGAAGAGCTGCATAAGCACAACTAAAAAAACAACAAGCGGTAAGCCTCAAACTACAAGCGGGTCTCCCCCTGTTTGCTAGCTTGTCGCTTGCAGCTTGCGGATTGGAGCTGATTTCATGTCCCGCACCCTCGACTACACCAAGGAACTCATCCGCCGCGCGTCTGTTACGCCTGAGGACGAAGGCTGTCAGGAATGGATGATCGAAAAACTGGAAGCGCTGGGGTTCGAGTGTGAAACCCTGTGGTTTGAGGAAGTGCGGAACCTGTGGGCTCGTCGCGGCAAGCAGGGGCCGTTATTCGCCTTTGCTGGCCATACCGATGTGGTGCCCACCGGTGATGTGTCTGCGTGGAAGTACGACCCTTTCACGCCCACCGAAGAGGGCGACCTGCTGTACGGGCGTGGGACTGCAGATATGAAAGGTTCCATCGCCGCCATGATGGTGGCCATGGAAGATTTTATCGCCGCCCACCCGGACCATAACGGCAGCCTGGCGTTTCTGATTACCGCTGACGAAGAAGGCCCGTCAGTGAACGGTACCGTCAAGGTGGTGGAGCACCTGGAAGCCCGTCAGGAACACATGGATTACTGCCTGGTGGGCGAACCGTCCTCCACCAACACCGTAGGTGACGTGATCAAGAACGGTCGTCGCGGTTCGCTGGGCGCAAAGCTCACCGTAAAAGGCATCCAAGGGCACGTGGCCTACCCGCATTTGGCCCGCAACCCGGTTCATGATGTGGCGCCTGCGCTTGCAGAGCTGGCAACGACCGAATGGGATCAGGGCAACGCTTTTTTCCCTGCCACCAGTTTCCAGATTTCCAATATCAATGGTGGCACCGGTGCCACCAACGTGATTCCCGGCAGCTGCGAAATCATTTTCAATTTCCGTTTTTCCACCGAGCTCACCGACGCCATTCTGCGCGAACGCACGGAGGCGATCTTTGCCAAACATGGCCTTGATTATGACCTGAAATGGACCCTGTCCGGCCAGCCGTTTCTCACCGATCGCGGCGCGCTGGTAGATGCAGCGGTGGGCGCCATCCGTGATGTCACTGAGCTGGACACCGAACTGTCCACCGCCGGCGGCACCAGCGATGGTCGTTTTATCGCCCCCACCGGCACCCAAGTGGTGGAGCTGGGCCCCACCAACGCCACCATTCACAAGGTGAACGAACACACAAGCATCAGCGAACTGGACACCCTAACGCGGATCTATCAGCGTTTGCTCCAACACCTGATGACCACTGGCTAAAACCTGCCCCATAATGCTGCGCGGCCTGCCTGAAATAGCCGACTGAAATCAACCCTATTCTATCAAGCAGCCGCAGCATCCGGCTACAAATTCAGGCAAACTGCCCCTACTATAAACGTGTTATCACGGATCGGGAGGCACCATGTGGCTGCATGAAATCCCAGTGGGCGGCATGCTGTTCAGTCCTATGGTATTGCTGGTGCTGCTGTCGCTGGCTCTTACCTTTATGTCCTACTTGTTACTTCGACAACTAGGCTGGCACCGCCAGGTCTGGAAAGGCGCCTGGTTCTACCTTTCCCTTTTTGTCTGTTTCGTTGCCCTTTCCCTGCGACTACTGAGCTGACTGAGATAAGGCCCCTCATGCAACAAACACTTCGAATATTACTTACCGTGGTTCTGGTCATTCTCGCCCTGATCGCCGGGCACTGGGTGTGGAATTATTACCTCTATGCACCCTGGACCCGAGACGGCAAAGTACGTGCAGAGATCATCACACTCTCCCCAGATGTCTCTGGTTGGGTGCGCGAACTCAATATCGAAGATAACCAGAGAGTGAGCCGGGGCGACCCGTTGTTCCGTATCGACGACACCCGCTACCAGGCCGCACTTGCCAAAGCCGAAGCCCAGCTGCTTTATCAACAAGAAGCCCTGCGGCTCGCGCAGCACCAGTATCAACGTCGCAAGAATTTGCACCGCAGTAATAACAACAGCATTAGTAAAGAGGCACTAGAAAGCGCGCACATACAGTCGCAACTGGCCAAAGCTAACGTGGCCCTGGCCCAAGCAGAGCTGGACAGCGCCAGCATCAATCTCGAACGCACCCGCATTCACGCCCCCGCCGACGGCACCATCGTTAACCTGTCACTTCAACAGGGAAATTTTGTCAACCAAGGCAGCCCGGTACTCTCCCTGGTGAAAGCCAACAGCTTCTATGTCACCGGCTATTTTGAAGAAACCAAATTACCGTTGGTCCACGTGGGCCAGGACGCCTCAGTGATTCTCATGAATGGTTCGCGAGCCCTGCAGGGGAAAGTGACCAGCGTAGGCCAAGCTATCGCCAACGCTAACACCCAAGCCGACCGCCAACTACTTCCCCAGGTACAGCAAACCTTTAACTGGGTGCGGCTGGCGCAACGCATCCCGGTGCACATCAAACTGACATCCGTGCCCGATGATCTCCTGCTAGCCGCCGGCATGACGGCCACCGTGCGTCTGTATGACGAAGAGCCTGAGTGACGCTTTCGTGATGACGTTGCCTCCTCGTCTTGCCGTCCTCCTGACACCGGAGCGTCACTCAGTGCTCTTTGCGCTCAAGGGCATTATTGCCATGGGGCTGGCTCTTTACCTGGCCATGCTCATGCAACTTGAGCGCCCCTACTGGGCGCTTATTTCTGCGGTATTCCTGCAAGTCCGCCCGGAAACCGGGCTGGTGATTGAAAAAGGGCTGTGCCAGATTGGCGGCACCTTGGTGGGCGGGGCCATGGGCCTGCTGATTCTCGCCACCCTGCTGCCTTACCCCTTTATTGCACTATTGGCGCTGACTCTGTGGATCGGCCTCAATGCAGCCGCCTCAGCCTGGGTACGGCAAGCCAATTTTATTTATGGTTTTGCCATGGCGGGGATCACCGCCACCCTGATTGTGGTGATTTCCATCGCCAACCCGACCAGCACCTCTAGCGTAAGCATTTTTCATGTGGCCAATGCCCGGATTAGCGAAATCATTGTTGGCGCAGTCTGTGCGACCCTAGTGAGCAATCTGCTGTGGCCAGCCCGGGTTAGTCACTTGCTGCAAAAACATGCCAGAGGCGCGCTCAACCAGACCCTGGCTTACCTGGAGCTGGAACTAAACCCGACAGGCACCCACACCCAACGACATGCACAAGTCGATGCCCTACTACAGCGCATTTTCCCACTCAGTGATGACAGCAGCGCTGTCATGTACGAAGGCGCTCAGGGGCCGGGCCGGGCACGGGCCGCCACCGTCATCTGTCACAAGACGCTATCACTGATTGCACGCATACGCGTTATTGGTCGCCTGATGCGCAACCACAGTGAACTCCTCACACCTGCTCTGCAGGACATGCTCGATTCACTGCGGCTTTCCTTCAAGCGGATGCGCGAAACCGATTCCGCCGACGCCGCCATGGAAGAAGTGCAACACCTGCGCCAGCAATTGCGAAACGCAAGTAGCGAGCAAAGCGACGACGCCCCCCCGCTTCAGCGGCGTTTTTTTCAGGTAGCCCTAAACCTGACCGCCGACATTATTCTTGCCCTGGAAGCCAACCGGGCACTGCATTTCAGCAAAGAAATGCAACTGCGCCCGCAGGCTCTCAAGCCCTACCGGGATGTACAAATTGCCGCTGCCGTGGGTATCCGCAGTGCCTTGGTATTCATGATTGCCGCCGGCCTCTGGATCGGCACAGCTAGCCCCATGGCCATCATGCTGATGATCATGCCGGTGATCTTCACCATCCTTTTTGCCCGCCTGCCAGAACCGGACCGGGTGTTGCGTCGGGCCGCGACCACCTCGGTACTGGCCACCCCGGTTGCCCTGTTCTTCACCTTGCCTCTGCTGGCCCTCAGCAACGGCGATTTTCCGCTACTAATCCTGATTCTTGGCGCCCCCCTGTTCGTAGCACTACTGGCCATTAGTAACCCCACCACCCTGGCCTACGGATTGGGGTTTTGCACCCCTTACATTATTCTGGTGCAACCGGGTAACGCCATGGATTTCGATGTGGCCCGGGTGGCCAGTAACGGCTTGGCAATCACCGGCGGCATCTTCATTGCCTTCATGATGTTTCGGCTGATTACTCCACCCAGCGGGCCAAGCCTGCGCCGACGACTCATTCGCGAAACCGCTGCTGACCTAACGTTAATCGGCCATCACCGTATTAAAGAGGAAGGCTTCAATGCCCGTATGGCGGACCGCCTTCGTTGGCTCACCATCTGCGACAAGGCACTGCCCGAAGAACGACGGCACTTTACTGACCTGGGGCTGACAGGCCTTAACTTGGGCCAGGTCTCGCTATGGGTACAAGGACGCATTCACACCCAGGCGCCGGTCGCCTTGCTGGCCTGCGCGGCCCAGTGGCAGCAGTCTCTGGCTGATGCCTACCAGGCCTGCGCCCAAGGGCATTGCGATAGCCGTTTTCGCGACAACTCTGAACGCCTAAAAATCGCCATGGCCCAGGCCGGTAATCTGGAACAGCGAAATCAGGAGTTGGTTGCTGGCGCGGTAGAACGCATCGCCCTTACCTTCGAACGCATGGCCTCACGCATGGCCCGCACCGCAGAGCCAGACGGTGCCTCAGCCAACAGCACTGTAAGGCGCTAGAACCCCATCGCCTAAAGGCATAAAATTACTGGTGAGAAGCTCTAGCCAGCGTCTCTACTCTGTGTTTCTCTAGCCTTCTTCCCTGTATCACTAATACGCCTGCGGGCCGCCCTGGCGACCCGCCATGATGGAGCCCCCTTCACATGACCGTACAAGAGAAATTGACTGCCAACGTAGTGGTCGACACCAACCCCGCCACCGGCACTGCCGTTGCAGAGTTGAGCGAAACCAATCTGGATGCGTTGCCACAAATGCTGAGCAAAGCCCGGCAAGCGCAAGCTATTTGGGCGGCCAAGTCTTTCAAGGAAAGGGCTCGCCATATTCAGATGATGCGTAGCTACATTGTCGACCGCGCCGATGACCTGGCCTGTACCATCAGCGAAAGCAACGGCAAAACACTCACAGATGCCTTGGCGACGGAAGTATTGCCCTGTGCGCTGGCCTGCAAATGGTATGCAAAAAATGCTGAGCATTACCTGCAAGAGCGTAACCGCCCTGTAGGCAGCATCTTATTCTTTAACAAACGCACCCATATGTTACGGGTACCGCTAGGTGTAGTAGGTATTATCAGCCCTTGGAACTATCCGCTATCAATTCCTTTTGGCGAAATCGTCATGGCCTTGATGGCCGGCAACGGCATTATGCTAAAAGTGGCTGCCGCCACCCCTGCGGTAGGCCGGGCCATTGAGCAAATCGTCGCCGCTGGTGAACTCCCTGAAGGCCTGTTTCAGCACATCGTCGGCTCTGGTTCAAAGGTCGCCACCGGCTTTTTCGATAATGGCATCAATAAGCTTTTCTTTACTGGCTCGGTCCCCGCAGGCAAAACGTTGATGGCTCAAGCAGCTAAAACGCTGACTCCCGTCTCACTGGAGCTAGGCGGTAACGACCCGATGCTGGTACTGGAAGACGCAGATCTGGAGAGAGCCACCAACGGTGCCGCATGGGGCGGCTACCAAAATGCCGGGCAAAGCTGTGGCGGCGTGGAACGCGTTTATGTAGTGGATGCCGTATACGACCAGTTCGTGGATCTACTGGCCAAGAAAACACGTCAGCTGCGCCACGGCATTGGGTGCAACGGTTTTGATGTGGATATCGGCAGCCTGACTACCGCAGGCCAACTGCGTACGGTTCAACAGCATGTGGAAGACGCGCTCGCTAAAGGCGCTCGCATTGAAGCCCAGTCCCGCCCCGTGGGTAATGTAGAAAACGGTTTCTTCTTCCCTGCCACCCTGCTCACCCAGGTCACCGATGACATGCTCACCATGTGTGATGAAACCTTCGGCCCCTTAATCGCTGTGCAGCGTGTAGCCAATGAAGAAGAGGCCATTCGCAAAGCCAATGATTCAAACTTGGCCCTGACCTCTTCAGTCTGGACAAAAAATAACAAGCGTGGCCGTGCCATCGCCGCACAGTTGCAAACGGGTGTTACCACCATCAATGATCATCTCTACAGCCACGGCTTGTCCGAAACCCCTTGGGGCGGCTGGAAAGAATCGGGCATTGGCCGTACCCACGGTCCGGAAGGCTTGGAAGAAATGACCCAGGCAAAAGTAGTAAACTGGGATATTTTGCCGTCCAAACGCAATATCTTCTGGTACCCGTTTGATCAGGCCACCTATAACGGTATCAAGAATGCCTTGCTTTTCGTCTTCCCTTCCGGGGTCGGCCAGTGGCTCAGCGCTTCGCTCAAGCTTACCCCCTTCTTGGTGAAGAAAATGTTCACTGGCTGGAAAACCGGCGACTGAAGGTCGCGGTGGTGCCCGCAAAAGCAGGCCTATTGATCTGTATCACATTGATCCTCTCTGAATCTGTCACGCTAGCCAGACAGGTTAGGGAGGATTTTTTATGTATATGGATACCGTGGTTTTAGCAGGAATCGCAGTGATTGCAGGCATTCTACTCTTCGCCGGGTGTTTCGCCCTGTTTATCTGGCTTGATGCCGGTAATAAAGACACCACACAGAGCGAAAAGGACTAACTCCGCCCTTATCTCGCGCGCAAGAACGGCGGGGGTGGGCTCACGACCATTCTCCCCCCTGGGGTCTCAGAAAAATGACTTGCGGACTCGGCGTGGCCCTCAAGTGTGCCGTTGTTACAGTTTTTAGACAGATACATCAGCACGCCTTAAAAAATGCGCCCTCTTTACCGTGGGCGAGGACTAACCAGCCTGAAAGGCTGAAGCTTGCAAGGCGCATCTTAGTGGCGCCCAAACAGAATCCCCCCAAGCAACCGTTGAATCAGAGCGCCTCCAGCCAATCCTGTGACGGGGCATACCACCAGGACCCCATCACCGGGCGAGTAAAGTCCAGTAGACGATCTTTCACTGAGTCATCCGCGATGCCAAACATGCGGCGTAGCAAAAAGTCGTAACGGTCCAACTCGCAACAGAACGCCAAAAAATACAGACCATGCTGGCCGCTGTCGCCATAGGGGACCGAGCGGCGCCACATTTTTTGCGCTACACCGTCACGGTCCACATCCACGCGCCCAACGTGGGCATCCGTGGGCATGCGCTCATCGTCAAATTCCACGGCATCTTCTTTGGTCCGACCAAACACATTCTCCTGCTCACTGACCGGTAACCGGTTAAACTTGTCCAAGTCGTGAATCCATTTCTGAGTGAGCACCCAGCTCCCCCCCGCACCGGGGTGAGGTTCAGCGATAAAGGCAGCCTTTTCTGCCTTTTCACCGGTGGGGTTACCAATGCCGTCCACGAAACCTGTTAAGTCTCGCATGTCGTGGTACACAAAGGCCGTCAACTCAAGCTGAGTAGCAAGTAAATCACCCACCGCCTTGCGCACCTGCATGGCAGTATCGAATAGATCACCAGACTCTTTAGCCTGAACCCACACCCATAAATCCCCCTGGGTGGCCGGGATATGCCCCTCCAAGGAAAACGCGGGAAAGCTAAAGCGGGAATCAAGGCAGGCCCAAAGGTCTGGCCCGAAAGCCAGCAGAACCGGGGCTTGCTCATTTTTCAGCGCGACAAGTTCCCGTAGTGCTTGGCGTAATGTCTCCAGCTCAAGGCCACTACCAAGGCTAAATTCGAAGAACAGGTGATGGGCATAACTACGGTCAAAAATACCGGTTTGCGGTGTCGACACCGAAGGCTCCTTTGCGCTATTCATAAACAGGAATAAATTCGCACAATAATAGCAGGTCCAGTCAAAGCAGACTCCTTCAACACGAAAACCCAGCCCACCGCACACTGAGTGCAATAGTTTTGAAACAAATTGAAATAGCCGCTGGTGTTCCGGGCTCAGGGCTTTCGCTACACTTGGCCCACATTCGTTAACTGTATCCGACTATGACACCTTGGCTTGGACTGGATCGACTAGGCTTCTTTCTCATACGCGTATTTTTACGCCTGTGCACCCGCGCGAATGCGCTTCCTTCAGACCCCAAAGAACTCCAGCTCGCCGCCAACACGCCCGTGGTGTATGTACTCAGTGATCGATCTGCCGCCGATGCTGCAGTTGCCGACCAAAGTGCCCGGCAACTGGGGCTTTCCTCTGCCCTTCGAGGGTTAACCCTGGGCAAGACGCACCTAAACCATAGCTATTTCCAGTTGTACCGTCAGCAAATGGGTAACCGCCGTCAGCGCCGTGCGATATCACCGCCGCGACTGGAGAAGTTGGTCGCGGTCCTGCGTGACAATCCTAACGCGGATGTACAGTTAGTACCGGTGTCCGTGTTTTGGGGGCGCCGTCCGGAAAAAGAGAACTCCATGTGGCGCATTCTCTTCTCCGACAACTGGTCACCCGCCGGTTTCATCAAGAAATTCTTCATCATTATTACTCAGGGCCGGCAGCTCTACGTTCAGTTTAGTCGGCCCATGTCGCTGCGTACCCTGGTGGATCAGTGCCCAACTGATGATCAGGCTGTTCGCAAGGCATCGCGCATTCTGCGAGTCCATCTCCGCCGCCAGCAGGAAGCCGCCATCGGTCCGGACCTTTCACATCGACGCACCCTGACTAACACTGTGGTGGATTCCCTTCCGGTGCGTGAAGTCATTCGCACTGAAGCTAAACGTCAGGACGTCAGTGAAGAAAAGCTGGAAGCCAAGGCTCGCGGTTATGCCATGGAAATTGCAGCGGACTATTCGCACACCGTGATCCGAACCCTTGAGTTGTTTCTAAACTGGTTATGGAACCGCCTGTACGGAGGCATTCGTCTCTACAACATGGATAATCTGACCAAGGTCGCCGGCGATCACGAAGTTATCTATGTGCCCTGCCACCGTAGCCACATTGATTATCTGCTGCTGTCTTTTGTGATGTTCCGCAACGGCTTGGTTCCACCGCATATCGCCGCCGGCATTAATTTGAACCTGCCCATCGTGGGTACTGTCCTGCGCCGTGGCGGTGCCTTCTTTATGCGCCGCAGCTTCCGGGACAACCCATTATACGCCGCCGTATTCAGCGAATACCTGCATACGATTACCACGCGCGGCTTTTCCATTGAATATTTTGTGGAAGGCGGGCGCAGCCGCAGCGGGCGCATGCTGAAGCCGCGCACCGGCATGCTCGCCATGTCAGTTCGCAGCTTCCTGCGCGATTCGCGCAAGCCCATTGCGTTTGTGCCTGTCTATGTCGGTTATGAAAAAGTCATCGAGGCCGGTTCCTACATCGGCGAACTGCACGGCAAAAAAAAGCAAAAAGAATCGGTGGGCGGCTTGATGAAGTCACTGTCTGTACTGCGTAGCCACTTTGGCCAGGTGCACCTGAATTTTGGAGAACCTATCAAGCTGGTGGACTATTTGGACGAGCACAATCCCAAATGGCGCAATGAAACCCTCACCCCCGGGGAAAACCCACCCTGGTTTAAACATGTAATTGAAGAGCTGGGCCAGGAAGTAGTCGAATCCATCAATGCTGCCGCCGTGGCCAATCCGGTTAATTTGCTTAGCCTGGCGTTGCTGGCATCGCCCAAGCACACCATGGATATTGCCCAACTTCGTCAGCAACTGAATCTCTACATCTCCCTACTCAAGCAGGCCCCCTACAGCGATAGCGCCGCGCTGGCCACCGACGACGCCGATGCCATTATTCAATACGGCCTTGAGCTCGACTTCATCGATCGCATAGAGCATAAACTGGGCGATGTGGTAACCACCGACGAAAAAACGGCCTTGCAGATGGCCTACGTGCGCAACAACAGCCTGCACCTGTTCATTCTGCCTGGGCTGATTTGCTCTCTGGTAATGAATGCTCGCTCTGTAAGCCTTGATATATTGCAGAGTATGGTTCGCCTGCTCTACCCCTTTCTGCGTAGCGAGTACTTCCTGCACTGGCAGAGCGACGAAGAACTAACCGCAGCCGTCAACAATATCGTCACCGTCCTGCAGAAGGAGCAATTAATTAGCAGGGAAAATGACTGCCTGCACGGCGCCGCGATTCATACCCACGAATCCGACTTGCTTGATCATCTTGGTCAAACCGTCATGCCCTCTCTGGAGCGCTACTACCTAACCATTCGACTTTTGGTGCAATACGGGCCTGGTAAACTCACCGCTGAGCAGCTAGCCGAACTAGCGCACCAAACTGCACAGCGGCTATCACTGTTGTATGAATTCAATTCTCCAGAATTCTTCGATAAGGTGGTGCTAAAGAACTTTATTGCTCAGCTCTATTCCACTGGCCTGGTAACACCCGGCGGTAACGGCGCGTTGGAATTTGATGAAGAACTACAGGCCCTTGATGACGAAGCCAGCCGCATTTTCAGCCCTAATATCAGTGACGCTATCCAGCGCGTCACCCGGGTTACTAATTTGGGCAACCTGCTTACCGCTTCTCCTGAGGCACCCTAATCACTCCCGGTCATCTTTTTTGCTGGCCGGTGTCTTTTTTCTTCTCAATCAGCGAGTTATCGAGGGCAGAAGTGCACTCAGGCACAGGTATAAATATCGAACCGTACTGCCTTGCCCCTTTGGCTGAAGGACGACGTTACGCCCGCCAGAAAACGGGCTTTTATCGGGCGTTTTACAACCACCCGGGAAGGACCGAGGGCGCGCGCCCAGTCCAACAGCTGCCGTTCTTCAGCCTCATTCGGGTAGGGACAAAGCCGCTGCAACCACTGCAGGTCTTTCTTTACCGCAGCACTTTTTCCCCGAGCCGGGAACATGGGATCAAGATACACAGCATGGAGAACAGACGGCTCAGTGGCTTTGCTATCATCGCAGGCCAGTAACTGCATGTTGGCAGCCAAACCAACAGGCGCCCTCTGCAGGCCATCGGCAAGCATGGCATGAAGAATCGGCGAACGCTCAGCCAGCAGCACCTGAAACCCTGCCTGTGCCATCAAGGCGGCATCCCGACCGAGGCCAGCGGTGGCATCAAGTACGCGAACCCGCTCGTCTTTAGGCTTGCCCAACGCCTTGATTAGGCGCTCATGGCGCACTCGTTCAGGAGTGAGCCGATAGCCCTGCTTACCGTCGCAAAAACTGACCGCCAGCGGCGTTTCGTTTCCCTGGGGTCTCCATAGGCTCAGGCATGCATCATGCCAGCCAAGCACCAGCTCAAGCGCTTGAGCGCGGGCATGGGCTTCATCTTCCACTGCGATTCCCGGCAGACCTTCCGGGCAACCGGGTAACAACCCAAGCACAGTCTCCGGCACCGCTCTCTGCTTCATGCCAACCAGCACAACAAAGCCACGCCCAGAATCAGCCGGTAAACCACAAACGGCAGCATACCAACGCGCTCCAGTAAGCGAATGAAGAATACAATGGTCAGGTAGGCCGTCACCGCACTAACCATGGCGCCCAGCACCATCACCCCCCAATCCACAGCAACCTGCTGCTCGATCAGGTCTTTGGTTTTCAATAATCCAGCACCCAGTATTACCGGAATGGAAAGCAAAAAAGAAAAACGAGCCGCATCTTCACGGCGATAGCCTAACGCCAATGCCGCCGTGATAGTAATACCACTGCGCGAGGTGCCGGGAATCAACGCCAATGCCTGAGCCAAGCCAATAAACATGGCGCCGGCAATGCCCAGCCGAGCCAATGAAAACGCCCGTTTGCCGAACGCATCTGATGCCCAAAGCAACACCCCAAACACCAGTGTAGTAACGGCAATCACCAGCGCGGCACGTAATTCACGTTCAATAAAGTCTTCGCCGAGGAAGCCAAACACCACAGCAGGAATGGTGGCCAGAACCACCAGCAAGCCCAGTTTCAAATCATCATTCATCCGGCGTTGCTGCACGGCCACACCGGCACCACCCACCATGGCAACCAGATCACGGCGGTAATACACCATCACTGCCAGCAAGGTCCCCAAATGCACAGCCACATCGAACGCCAACCCCTGATCTGGCCAGCCCAAAATTTGTGACGGGAGAATCAGGTGAGCCGAACTGGAGATAGGGAGAAACTCGGTAAGCCCCTGTATCAGAGCGAGCACCAGAGCCTGGAACCAATCCATTGAAAGTCCTTTTTGAATGAAGCGTCAGTGACTAAACGCAAACGACAAGAACAAACCTCAAACCCAGCTTGGGTAATCAGCCCGGTACCGAAAACAACGCTACTTTTTATTCGTCCGCTGTCACCTTGTATCCCTGTAGAAATTCTTCTGGCATACGCCGTGGCTTGCCAGAATCCAGCGCTACACATACCCAGCGGGTACGTCCGCGCAGCAGGGTCAAACCATCAGCTTCACGCACAATCTGGTAGCGGCGAGTAAGACTGATACGGCCATCGTTTTGTACAATCCAGGTACCGATCTTCAGGTTCTCACCCTCGAAGGCTGGCGCCAGATAATCCACTTCGGTATGGCGCGCTACCATGCCCCGGTTAAGCCTCTGATACAGATCCCAGCCCAGCCCCAGCTCGGTGGTATGGTGCCAGGCAATCTGCTCCATAAAACGCAGATATTCAGTGTTGTTCACATGGCCCATCACATCGATGGCTTCGGCTGGTACGGTCACTGTCAGCTCATGCACATTGGGAAGATCCCAGTTGGTCATCGTACTGCTCCCTGAATCACTTGATCTCGCAGGTAGACCGGCTGTGCCTGTTCCGCACTCACACATTCTCCACGTTCGAATGCAGGTAATGCCAGTTGGGCAACCGCTTGCGCATGGGGGTGAGCGCCAGCGACACAGAAGCTTGCGCCATAGGCCGCCAGGAGCGCGTCTTGATGCACCAAACCGGAACCAACAATCATCCAGTCAGCGCACGGCAGTTCTGGCAAAGCATCAGGCTTGAATAGCCCATCACAAAGCACGGCATGGGCCGAGCCCGGCTCACACTCATAGGCGCCGAGGTAAAGCTCGCCCATGCGCGCATCAAAACAGGCGATAACATGCGGATTCACCTTCAGTGCCTGCGCGCTCAGCGCACAAGCCGCTAAAGTGGAAACCCCTACCACCGGTAGATCCGCCGCGAAGGCCAAACCCTGGGTTACAGCAGCAGCGACCCGCACACCGGTGAATGCACCTGGGCCATGCCCGAAAGCAATGCCATCGAGATCGGCAAGCCGGAAACCCGCCTCCTCCAGTATCCCCTCGACCATGGGCAATACCCGTTCGGTCTGCTGGCGAGGCGCTTGCTCAAAGCGTTCAATCACACTGCCATTATCCAACAGCGCCACCGAGCAGGTTTCTCCTGCGGTTTCCAATGCGAGTATTCGCGTCATGATTCCATTTTTTCCGCTTCCTGGCCCTGACGGGCCAGATAATCAAAAAACCGCTGTACCACATCCAGCTTACGGGTGCGGGTCATGTTGGGCAGGCTGTTAACGAACAACTTGCCATAACTACGCGTCAGCAAACGCGGGTCTGCCACTACCAGCAACCCGGTATCTTTCGGGTCACGAATCAGTCGCCCGGCTCCCTGGCGCAGGGCCAGCACCGCTTGGGGTAGTTGGTAATCACGAAACGCATTACCGCCATTGCGGTTAATGTGCTCGATCCGCGCCGCCGCCACCGGATCACCGGGTGAACCAAATGGCAGTTTATCGATAATCACACAACTGAGCGCCTCACCGCGTACATCAATGCCTTCCCAGAAGCTGCTGGTTCCCAACAACACGGCATTGCCCTTTTCCCTAAACGCATCAAGCAATTCACGCCGCCCGGCTTCACCCTGCACCAACAAAGGGTAATCAAGCTTCTGGCGAAGGATAGCCGCGGCTTCACGTAACGCTCTGTGACTCGTAAACAGGAAAAAAGTGCGGCCCCTGGCTGCATTAATGACCGGCACCATGGCAGCGGTGAGTTGCGCCGTGTACTCACGATCATTCGGCGCCGGCAGCCCTTCCGGGGCATAGAACACGGCTTGGCGCTTAAAATCGAAAGGACTCTCCAGCCTAAGGGTACGGGCAGAATCCAGCCCCAGGCGATGCTGGATATGTTCAAAGCGTCCGCCCACCGACAACGTGGCTGAGGTGAGAATCCAGCTACAGGGGTTGCGCTCACGCTGGGCTCGCAGCTGGGCCGCCACGGACAACGGTGTGCTGTGCAAGACTACAGAGCGTTTGAAGGTTTCAAACCAGTACACCCGATTCGGCTGGCCGCCTTTCAGGTAGGCCGCCAGGCAATCCACCTGTTCACTGGCGCGCCGGGAGCAGGCATCCATCCCCCGGCTCGCCTTGGCCAGCGGTCCGAGAAATGCATCCAGCTCCTGCAAAGCCTGCAACAGTGCCTCTCCGGCCTCAATCACCGCCTGATTCTCTGCCACTTCCGTCCAGGGCTCACGGCGTTCCCCGTCCCCCAGGCTTAAGCGTAAATCCATGCCGCCTTTATCCACGGCGGCCACTAGGCGATTTAGCTCCGCCAGATCCGCGGCGGTATGGCCCGCTTCAGACAGGCTATCGCGGCCCAATTCCTGAATCTGTCTGGTGCTCAGGGTGTCGGCGAAAAACGCCGCCGCGATTTCGGGTAGCTGATGGGCTTCATCGAAAATCACCGTATTGGCGGTGGGCAGCAGCTCCGAGGCGGCACCATTGCCGCGTAACGCTGCATCGGCGAAAAACAGGTGGTGGTTAACCACCACCAGGTCTGCTTCCTGAGCCTCTTTACGCGCCTTCATCAACGGGCATTCGTTATAGCGGGGGCATTCCGTTCCCAGGCAATTGTCCGCGGTGCTGGTTACCCAGGGCCATACTGGCGCATCTTCCGGAATCTGTTGCAGCTCAGCGATATCACCAGTGCGAGTGCGCGCTGCCCAGTGCGCCACGATCTGCATCTGCCCCACGGTCTCACGGGTGAGAAAACGGGCGTCTTCTTGATGCAGCTCCAATCGATACGGACATAGATAGTTAGCGCGTCCTTTCAGCAGCGCTACTTTACGCGGCAAGTTCAGCGCCTTCTTGACCATGGGCAGATCTTTAAAGAACAGCTGATCCTGCAAGCTCTTGGTGCCAGTGGACACCAACGTCGGGCCTTCCGATAGCAGTGCAGGCACTAGGTAAGCTAGCGTTTTACCGGTGCCCGTTTCCGCTTCTACTAACAGCGTGGCACCACTGCCAATCACGTCTTCCACCGCATCCGCCATTTCTAATTGCGGTTCACGGGGCTGATACCCAGGCAGAAGCGGCGCAAAGCGCACTAAGTCGGTAAGATGATTACGGGCGGTAGTCACATAATTTCCCTGAAACGTGTCTGCACTCGGGGCGGGCAAAACACAAGCTGTCAGCATCGCCCAACGCGCGCGCAGAGCATAGCCGATTCGCCCCTAGAACCCAACGCGAGAGCACGACGAGAAGGCAATATGATCGACTATACCTTAATCATTCTGGCCGGCGGACAGGGCCAACGCATGGGCGGTGCCGACAAGGGACTGGTGGAACTGGACGGCAAGCCGCTGGTCGCTCATCTGCTCGACAATCTGCTTCCGCGTCCCAGCCGCATTGTGATTAGCGCCAACCGCAATGCGGACCGCTATCAAGCTTGGGGAGATCCGGTCGTGGCAGATCTGCGCGACGGCTTTTGCGGCCCGCTAGCCGGGCTGGAAGCGACTCTGGCCGCAAGTCAGGGCCTGTGCGTGTGCTTGCCCTGTGACTTGCTAAAGCCACCCACTGAAATGATCGAGGGTTTACTGGCGTCGGCGTCATCTGAGCATATCTGCGTTGTCCACGACACACTACGTCGACAACCGCTATGCATGGCCTTATATGCCGAACATTGGCGGGGAGCGCTGGGTGATTATCTGGATGCAGGCAAGCGAAGTGCACACGGCTGGCTAGACCAGGTATCTGTACACCCAGTGGCCATAACCACGCCATTGCAGAACCTGAATGACAGTGAAGAACGGATATATAAATAGCTAACGCGCATAATGCCCCGAGCATGAGTCATTATGCGTTTTCAAAAAAATGCCCGCGCTAGGCGGGCATTTTTCAGATCGGATTGCCAATATTAGGCAGTCACGTCCTGGATCTGCTTCATCATGGCAAGCTGATCAGCAGAAGGCTGTGCCGTTTGCAACGCCATCAGTTTACTCATGTCACCTTCAACGCGAATCTGGCCGCTCATAAAGCCTTGCATGCCTGCGGACTGGTCACCTTCAATGAAGATGCGCTTGGCCAAGTCGGCCGGCAGAATCATGGTAGTCGGAGCGTCAGCGTGATGACCTTCTTCGATCGTGCCGCCGACCAGAGCCAGCTTTTTATCGTCACCGTCAGCATTAATGCTGATGTTGATCACCAAGTCAGCCAACGCTGCTGGCGTTTCAAGGTCGCCCGCGCTTTCACGGATCTCTTTCACTTTTGCAAACCATTCGTCAGACAAAAATTCGAGGCTCATTTTCGTTTCTCCTTAAACCTATCGATGTAACTTCGACGCCCCCTTTCACAGGGCTGGCACAGGCTTTATTGCTGCTAGCCAATTCAAACGAGCGTTCGAAACTTACCCGTACCTTATAGAAAGGCTTAGGGGGTGGCAATAGCCGCAGATGAGTCCTTACAGGCCAAAAAAGCCAGGCAAAACACCGCGCCCATCGGTTGCTTGAGGGGCAGGTCCCAACACTAGAATCAGAGGTCATAACCGCGCTCTTCATGCAGCGCAATATCCAGGCCTTGAGTCTCTTCGTCGGCGGTTACGCGTAGCGGCGCAAACAGGCTTATTAGCTTGAGCAAGCCCCAAGTCATTAGCGCGGTGTACACAAAGGTTGCCACCACACCCAGCGCCTGCACACCAAGCTGATCCAGCATGGTATAGGCCGGTTTGGCAAACCCGTAACCGGAGAACAGCCCCAGCTCCGTGGAGGCAAACACACCTGCCAACAAAGTGCCAAGGATGCCGCCTATACCGTGAACGGGGAAAACATCAAGGGAGTCATCGATCTTCAGCTTGTGCTTGACGAAAATCACCATGTAAAAACAGATCACGCCAGCAGAGAGGCCAATCACCAGCGCTGCAGCCGGACTAACAAAGCCGGATGCCGGGGTGATGGTACCCAGCCCTGCGACCATGCCGGTGGCAATGCCCAGAGCAGACGGCTTACCGAATTTCTTCCACTCCATGGCCATCCAGGCCAGTGAACCAGCGGCAGCGGAAATGTGCGTTACCAGCATCGCCATGGCCGCATCACCATTGGCGGCCAACGCAGAGCCACCGTTGAAGCCGAACCAGCCTACCCACAACATGCCAGCACCGGTTACCGTCATGGTCATGTTGTGCGGCAACATGCCTTGGGTCGGGAAACCTTTACGATTGCCTAACACCAGCGCTGCTACCAACGCCGCCACACCGGCGGTGATATGCACCACGGTGCCACCGGCAAAATCATACAGCCCCAGATCGGCTAACCAGCCGCCGCCCCAGACCCAGTGACAAACGGGGATATACACACCCAACAACCACAGAATAGAAAACGCCAACATAGGCCCGAAGCGCATACGCTCGGCAAAGGCGCCGACGATCAGCGCCGGGGTGATAATCGCAAAGGTCATCTGGAACAGCCCGTGCAAACTTTTCGGCAAAGTGCCTTCCAGGGTATCGCGGTTTATTCCGGAAAAGAAAACATGATCCAAGCCACCAATCCAGGCATTCATGCCGCCACCATCGGAAAAGGCTAAGGAATAACCACAGATCAGCCACACCAGCGACACGGCGCAAGTAATGGCAAAACATTGCATCAACACCGAGAGAATATTCTTGCTGCGCACCAGCCCACCATAGAACAGGCTCAGGCCGGGCAGCGTCATGAACAGTACCAACGCGGTAGCAGTGAGAATCCAGGCGCTGTCACCACTATCCAGGCCATCGGCCAGGGTCAACGAAGGCAGCATCAACAGTACAGCAATCAACTTTTTCATTATGGGCCCCTTAAATGGCTTCGCTGCCGGTTTCACCGGTACGGATGCGGATAACCTGCTCAAGATCCGTCACGAAAATTTTGCCGTCACCGATTTTGCCGGTCCCCGCGGCCTTGATAATGGCTTCGATTGCCTGGTCCAGCTGCTCTTCACGAACCGCCAGCTCCAATTTCACCTTGGGAACAAAATCCACCACATATTCCGCGCCCCGATACAATTCGGTGTGCCCTTTCTGGCGGCCAAACCCTTTTACCTCGGTAACCGTCATCCCCTGTACCCCCACTTGGGCCAGCGAATCACGAACCTCTTCGGCCTTAAACGGCTTCACCACCGCTGTCAGCATTTTCATTGCCTATCTCCTTGTCCTCATGCACCAACACAACACGCGCCGGAAATTTGCACCGACAATGAGCATTCAAGAATCAGGCCATAAATTAGTGCGCAATATTTCAAACAGTTAACCCTGAATGAAAGTCAATGCGCACCAGCAATGAACAAAGCACTGCGAATTCGCACCACCATCGAACATGGGCCGCATTAAAATAGCGCACTGGATAAATTTGCAGATGACGGGGAGCCCAAGCGCGCACCAGAAAATGCCCACCAACCGTTTGGTAATCGTCGCTAGAAGGGGGAAAAAACAGAAAGGACGGGCAACGGCAGATCCGTTACCCGTAGCAACAGGGCATATCAGTAAAGATAGTTAAACATCTTGCGGCGATATTCACTGGCCAACGGATCGCCTTTGGGAAGACATTCGAACACTTCAAGCAGCGCACTGCGGGCCACGCCTTCGCGGAAATCACGGTGCTCGCGAAGCAGTTTCAGCAGCGCCTCAAGCCCCTGCTGAAACTGGCCAGCGGCAGCAGCCTGCAAGCCATAAGCATAAAGATCTTCCGGGGTTGGCGTGTCGGCAATACGGGCAGACAAATCCGCCAGGCTTTGCCCTGCACCTTCCCATTTTTCCAACAACGCAAAGCGCGCCCGGAACGGCCGTAGCGGCTCCGCATCTTCTGTCACTTGTGCCAGCACCGACTGGGCATCATCCAAACGGCCTTCACCTAGCAGCAGCTCCACCAACAAGGCGCGAATGGCATGCTTGTCCGGGCTCTGCTCCAGCGTCTGGCGCAACGCCCCTTCAGCTTGCTCGGTGTGGCCTGCTTCAATGGCCATACGCACCTGCTCGATAAATCCTTCTTCCTGTTGCTGCTGGGCGGCTTCTGGATCCACCGCTGGAGCCAACCACTGGCGTAGCGCGCCTTCGGTCTGGGCTCCCTCCAACTCGCTGACCAACTTTCCTTGAAACACCAGCTTGAGACTGGGCAGGCTGCGCACACCAAACTGGCTGGCCAGCATTTGCTGCTCATCCGCATTCACATTGGCCAGGATCACCTTGCCTTGGTATTCGTTGACCAGACGCTCTAGGGCCGACGCCATTTGCTGACTGGGTTCACTCCAGATCGCCCAGAAACCCACGACCACCGGGATCTGCTGGGACTGCTCAAGGATTTGCTGAATGTTCTGCTCGGTAGCTTCAATGATAGGGCTGTTCTGCTGCAACGCTATGCTCCTGAAAACGCATTCAAAGTGGCATCCAGTGTAAGCCATCATCCAGATTAAATCTGGTTAAACCCTGTGCAACCTGTGGCGTTAGCGCGTTAGACTGAAGTTAGGTGTGTGGTTTGCAGTTCATGGTGGCGGTTTCGCGCCCTCCCCATGACCGGAGCCGCATGTTGGAAGGCATTCACCCCAGGCAAAGGAGATCTCCATGCTTAGCCTCTTGGCTATTGTGTTGTTAATTGCCACGCTGATGACCCTCTTCTATCAGCAAATCAGCCGAGGCATTGGCAGTGCCGTTTTCGTTATCGTTTGGCTGCTCTGCGGCTTCCTCGCGTCTTGGCTGTTTCACCCCATCCCCCTGATTCTGCTCGCTGCAGGCGTTACTGTGCTTAACCACGTGGACCTGCGACAGAAGTTTATTGCCAAACCCGTCTACAACGCGTTGGCCAAGGTTATGCCTGCCATTGGCGATACCGAACGGGAAGCCATTGAAGCGGGCACCACCTGGTTCGAAGCCGACTTGTTCTCCGGCCGCCCAGATTGGGAAAAATTCGCCCATATCCAGTTCACCACCCTCACCGATGACGAGCAATCTTTCATTGATAACGAAGTGGTTGAACTGTGTGACATGCTGGATGAGTGGCAAATCTTTCACGAGCTGCGCGACCTGCCTGAGGAAGTCTGGGATTTCCTCAAGCACAAGGGCTTCTTCAGCCTGATTATTCCTACCGAGTATGGTGGCAAGGCTTTCTCGCCCTACGCACAAAGTCGCATCATGAGCAAAATCGCCACTCGCTCGCTTACCGCTGCTGTTACCGCCATGGTGCCCAACTCCCTTGGCCCCGGTGAACTGCTGGCTAAATACGGCACTCAGGAACAAAAAGACCGCTGGCTGCCCGGCCTCGCCAAGGGCGATGAGATCCCCTGCTTTGGGCTCACTGGGCCAGAAGCCGGCTCCGATGCAGGGGCTATCCCCGATACCGGGATCATCTGCAAAGGCACGTTTGACGGCAAGGAAGTGCTGGGCATGCGCTTGAACTTCGCCAAACGCTGGATCACCCTGGCCCCCGTAGCCACGGTAGTCGGCTTGGCCTTCAAACTGTATGACCCGGAAAAGCTGCTCGGTGATAATGAGGACTTGGGCATTACCTGTGCACTGATTCCCGCCGATACAAAAGGTGTGGAAATCGGTCGCCGGCACTACCCTGGTTCACCGTTCATGAACGGCCCCATCAACGGCAAAGATGTGTTCGTACCCTTGGATGCCATCATCGGTGGGCCGGATATGGCAGGTCGTGGCTGGCGCATGCTGATTGAGTGTCTCGGTGCTGGCCGCGGCGTCTCTCTGCCTGCGCTGGCCACGGCCAGTGGCGAAATGGGCTACCGCACCACCGGCGCCTTTGGGCGCATCCGTCGCCAGTTCAATACTGCTGTAGGTGAATTCGAAGGGGTGCAGGAAGCGTCTGCGAATGTGGCTGCACTGGCGTATACTCTGGAAGCCTACCGTCATCTGGTAACCCGCTCATTGGAAGACGGTGCTCCATCTGTGGTTACGGCCATGGCCAAGTACCATGCCACCGAAATGATGCGCGAACTGATCAATCACGGCATGGATATCGCCAGCGGTCGTGGCATCCAGCTGGGCCCAAGGAACTTCTTGGCCCTGCCCTATCAGTCCGCGCCTATTGCCATCACCGTGGAAGGCGCCAATATTCTCACTCGCTCGTTGATGATCTTTGGCCAAGGGGCCATGCGTTGTCACCCGTTCCTTTACGATGAACTACAAGCCATTCAGGCGGAAGATAAAGAGCAGGGGCTGCAGGATTTTGATGCTCTGTTCTTCTCTCACGCAAGCCATACCCTGGGTAATATCAGCAGTGCCATTGCCCAGGCATTAGCCAGCCCCTACCTGTCCGACGCCCCGGGCAATGCCGATGCCTTCAGTGCCCCCTGGTATCGCCTGATCAGCCGTTACAGTGCGGTGCTGGCCAGCACCTCGGACATGGCCCTTGCCCTGCTGGGCGGCGACCTCAAACGGCGTGAGCTGCTGTCCGCCCGCCTGGGGGATGTGCACAGCCAACTGCTGATCGCCTGTGCCATTCTCAAGTACCACGCTACCCTGCCCCGCGACGAAGCTAACGATGCCCACGCGCATTACGCTTTGCGCATGGCCTTCAGTCGAGCCCACGATTCTCTCGACGCCTTCACCAGCAACTTTGGTTTCTTCGGTGTCGGCCATGTGCTTAAGCGTCTGTTCTTCCCGCTGGGTCGGCCATGCAAGGCTCAGGCGCCAAGCGATGATCAGATTCGCACTCTTGGGAAAATGATCATGGAACCTAGCTCAGTACGCGATGCCTTGGCAGAACCGGCCTATATTTCCCAGGATCCGGAAGATTCCATTGGCCGCGTAGAAGCCACCTTCAACAAACTGCTGGAAGTGGAGCCTGGGTTCCTGGCGTATCTGAAAGCAGAGGGCAAAGGTCAGCTGGAAGGCAAGACCGTATTGGAAAAACTTCAGGATGCGGCGCGCAAAGGCATCATCGATGAGAACCAGGTGGATGCCATCAATGAGTACGACGCCATGCGTTACGATTGCCTGCTCACCGACGCCTTTGACAAGGATCTGAAGGAGGTGCAAGTCCACGCAGAACGGCCAATGATATAACCCCCCAGGGGCACAGTGGCCAACACCACTGCGCCCCTCTACTTTTCCCTCACCATACCTTTTGAAGTTTATGAAGCGGCCTATCTTGAAAGGAAAAGCGGCTCCCCCTCCCACACAAA
>UEXM01001176.1_pt1 | contig 23318 bp, 40 predicted proteins | sample 1796661 | NCBI WGS metagenome assembly UEXM01 (sample SAMEA4772469, study PRJEB27181) | metagenome | reverse complement strand
AGCGTGTATATTATTTATGTCCTCAAAATAAGGGAGTGATTCCTGAAACAGTTGCCAAGGTTTTGACATCTGTTCCATAAGATCTTTTGGTTTCACCTCAATATTATTGAAATGATCTTCTGCATACGCATGATACTTAGTACCACGAGTTGTACCTTGTTTAGAGATACGATCCGCTTCAACATCACCGACACGTTTACGCCATTCAGCAATACTCTTACGAGATTTTAGTGACGTGATTGATGTAATAGATGGTAGTTTCCTACCATTCGGCGTGGTATAAAACCTTACGCCGTTAACAGTAGTAGGATTAGGGAGTTCACTTAAAGAATTGCCAACATGATTAAACATACTAAAGACCGAGATTCATTTTACTTACAAGGTAGGACTTCACCAGTCCCGAACGGACAATATCATCAATGCCAAACTCAATAGAACTAAACTCTTCCATGTCCTCTAGGATCTTCATGAAATCAATAATACCATTTTTCTCATGTTGTTTGACTAAATCAGTCTGAACTACGTCACCACAGAACATAATCTTAGAGTTCTCACCAACACGAGTGATGATACTATCAAGTTCATGGAAGTTCAGGTTCTGTGCTTCATCAATCAACAGGATAGCATTATCAAATGTAGTGCCACGAATGAATGAGGTAGACCAGAATGACACAGTTCCCTGTGCCTTAAGGTTAGTATACAAGAGTTCAAATGAATTGTCATCTGGCATCTTGAACATATACTTCACCATGTTCTTATATGGAATCTGATAGAGCGAAGACTTATCTTCATGGTCTCCAGGAAGAAAACCAATCTCTCTAGTTGCTACCAAAGAACGAACGATGTAAATCTTTTCATATGGAGAGTTCTCATCCAGAACATCTTTAAGTGCAAGATATAATGCAATGAAAGTTTTACCTGTTCCAGCGGCACCATATGCAAAGATGTTTTGATCCTTGCTCCAGTCATTAAAAAACTTTTCCTGGTTTTCAGTGAGAGGTTCAATAGTCTTTAGATACTCACTGTTAATGGGTTTCTTTCGCTTCATCTGTTTGGTGGACATGCCACCAGTTACTGGGTTAGATGATGTGTTTCTTTTTCTAGGCATTTAATTCTTTAATCAAGTATAGCGGGAGAGGTTTGCATTGGGGTGTCTGGATTGTACTTTCTGCATTACTTCCTTGAACCCAGCAGATTGTTTAGGTTCTCCATATATTGTACCACCAAATGTCGCTTGTGACCAGTCCTTGTCCCAGTCAGGATTATCTTTGCGCCATTTTTCATACTCAGAGATTGACATATGCATTTCAAGTTGATCTCCATTCTTCAAATTTTTGACGTTGTATGTCGGCATAAAAAATAGTAATTTTAAGTATCTATATCAAACCCAGTCAGGTTTGCGGGATGGGTCACGAAGATAATTAGATGCAACCCAAGGTTTGCTGCTAATGTACATTTTGTAAGCAGTAATAGTATCAATGCTTGTGTCAAGTTTAAATTCATCGGGCATAGCACGAACAAAGGGCGTTGTATGCTTCCCTGAGCGTCCTTGAGGGTCTGCTGTAGGAAGTATTTGTTTTGCTGCTAGAAGGGTCTTCTGGCAGGTGTGGACCTTGCCATAGCGAGCAGTGTATTCATCACACATAGCAAGACCATGAGCAAGAAGCCACTGCCAGTTAGTCACAAACTCATTTGCCCAAATAGTGCAAGGATGATTACGAAAGGCACCCTTCTCAGTAGCATAGGGAGTACCGTCTGCTTTGGGAAGAGTGCCGAATCCATGACCCCATTTGTCAGAGCATACAATAGAAAGCATCTGACATGTCTCTAATGGCATCTTGACGATGTGCTTGTCAGGAAGAACAACAGCAGACTTATATGGACTGGGGTCAGTTACAAAGATATTCATAGTAACTTAGATAACGAAATGAAGAGTAGGAATGCTAACATTATAACCACATCCCATGATTTTGTCCTTATGAAGTAAGGAATTGAAATAAGATCTGCAACGAAGTGTGCGGTCACACCAACTAATACATTTACATGAAGGACAATGAAGTAGGCAACAATGACGAGCGCACTACCTATGACCCTTAGACGAATTACATTTACCATTCAAGTGCTTCTGATACTGCGGGGAACTGTTCTTTGAAAACATCACGGACACCTTCAGCAACAATCATATGTTCCTTCTGAGTGCCATGAGCGGACCTTAAATCAATATAATGCGCCCATGACCGAACTGAGCCCGTCATATAGATTTTGGTGGGAGTACAGAGAGGAAGCACATTACGAGCACATTCTTTTGCCACTCCACGCTCAAGCATCTGTTGATATAGTGCCATTGCTGAATCAAATAATGTTGTCATTTGGATTTCCATATTTTGAACATCAAACGCATCCAGATCATCAATGGAATTCTGACGATTCTTGGTGTCCTGCCTACGGAGTTCTGGTAGGGGGATCTTCGGACCGAGTAAGGAACTATTAGCATAACGTTGGGAAAATTCTTGGAATGTAAATGAGCGATGCCTCAGGATTTGAGCTGCAATTGCTCTAGTCGTTTCAATTTCAACAGTCATATATGCCTGCTCAAAGATACTCCAGTGCTGATGCTTAATACAATACTTTAGAAGACCACTGAACTTCTCGTTATCCTGATTTGCTGGATTTGACACACGAGCACAGTATGCCATATGTTTTTCGGCATCTGGGGTAACTGAGATAAGTTTAACGGACATTCTATGTTTGAAACACTACGGAGTTATTCTAGCAATAAAAAAGGAGGGCGTCAAGCCCTCCTCCACAAATCAATCTGGATAACCATCATCGTCATCCCCTACCTTATAATTATCTGTACTTTTATACAGATCTATATCCGAATATATTTCGCTTTCCAACGCATCTACAAGTAACTTTAAATTCCTAAGTATTAACTTTAACCTATCCCTATCTACCTGCATGATACCTCCATAATAAAAAAGGAGGGTTACCCCCTCCCGACTATTTATACTACTGTGATATCACTTAGTATAAGTTTTTCCACGATAGCAGAAGGTGCCATGTGACTCCTTGCTTTCTACACAACGGGTAGAATACTCAACACCACGATATGAGGTGTGAGAGATCTGTGCGTCGTGAATAGCAGATGCTTTGTTGATCTGCTTCTTGATCATGTTTAGTGTGTTCATTGTAGGTACTCCTAAAGTAGTTGGATTTTTAGGTCCGTTCCTTTAGTCGTTTGCGTCCCATGGATAGCATTCAGGGGTTGATTCCTTCATGACCTCAATTAATTCAATCTTATATTCGGTAGGAATATTCTCATTTGTTTTCATCCGAAACATAATTGAATCGGCTTGAGCACATGTGAGTGATGAATAGAATAGTAATTCTAACATGGGATGAACGGCTCCGTTCCGCGACTTACTTGCGTCCCACCCAAGAGTGGGATGAACGATGGTATTAGTATACATGATTATTTAGCATCTGTCAACTGTATAATGTAATACACTTTAATATTTTCTTAAAGTCTTAAGATGATCTAAGATATTCCCACGTACCCACATAAGTTCATGATAACATTGTTGGTTGTGAGCGCACTGACGTAGTGCAGGATCTGGTTTCAATACACTCTCAATAAACAAATCCAGACCACGATTCCATTTTACTTCTTGAGATTCACCATCGTCAATAACATACTGATCTTTCATTAAATCATTCCTCGTTCTTTCATGTGGTGAAGGGTTTCTTTGAGGTTGCCGAGATGTTTAGCACCAATGGCTACCTGTGGGTATGTAGCCCCAGATCCAAATTCTGCTTCAAATGCTCTTTGAGTAAAATGTTCGTTGAGGTTATACTCTAGGAACTCTCCTCCCATAGACTTAAGTAGTGAGGCAATACGCTCACATTCTTGGCTACCGTTTGTGTAGATTACTGCTGTGGTCATTTGTTATTTTTTAGCGTGATTGTATTCTATAACAATTTTTTCATGCTCTGTAGATTTATCTGAACAATAGAAATGCCGGACACTTTTGGCATTCAATAATTCAGCAACACTGTCAATTAACTTTTTTGCAATGACTTCGTTAGTTGCTTCTTTCCAGTCCATAGTCATTCATCATCATCCATATTTTTAATTTTTTCTTCAAGTGTATCAAAAATACTATCCATAGATGTAATGTTCTCAATTTCACTAAGCAATCCAGAAATTTGTGTACAAACAACCGGGCGTTCATTTCTAGCAGCATATGCTAGTGCATTGCGTAAATTTCCTGACGCTTCGTCAAGTGATACTTTAACTGAGTTAGATAATGCCATTAGGGGCGTCCTCCAATTTTGTCCCACATTTCTTGTACCATATCTACTGCTGGTGGTGTTTTATATGGTACTGGTGGTTGTGAGCGGTGCTCATCAATCTGTTCCTGTGTAGGAATAGCAATTCTGAAAGGTGTGCCATCTTCTTCAAATTCTTTATTCATATCAATGTATGTTTGAGGGGTAATTTTAATTTCTTTCATAATGTTCTCTCTAAACGGTTGGTTGCTTGGTCTGGGAAGTCTCTTGGTCTACTATCAGTAGCATTATCAGTTTTAGGTGAACCTTCGTTCGCCTTCATAGTATGCTGATAGTTAGGTCGTGGGTATCTCATGTAAAATGGATCAGGCATCCAATATGTTACCTGCCATTCTTGATTAGGATTTAACTCTAGATGCTTCTCCACACTATGACAGAAACTACCAAGTTGAATGTATCCATCATGAGTGATACATTTATTATCACCATCGGCAACCAAGAACATCATCTTACTACTCATAGCACTTCTTGCTCTGGGTTGAGGTTTTTTACGAATTGCACAGGATCTTTTTCAGACTTATGTACCCAATGATACCGCATCATCTCAAAAATAGGGTCCCATGTAGCGATACAAACATAATCATTCATGTGTGCCTCGCAGCAAGTTCTTTGAGTTCTTTCGCTGTGAGTTTATCCAATTGCTCTGTAAAGTAATCCAGCAGCAATTGCTTGTATTGCTTTTTAGTCACGTTGCCTCCAATCATCAGGTTTGTCCTGATGAAACCAGTCTTTGATGTCATCAGCACTGCCAAACCCCTTTCTATGATTGGATGGGTCGGGGTCTCCTAATCCCATCCTATTCAGAAAATCATCGGTACTACCTTCCTCAATATCTTGCGATGCTTGCCTTCGTGCCTTCTGTAACCAGTCTCTAGCAGTAGTGTGAGCTTTCGCGAGTTTCTCAACCCAAATCATGTCGTCTAATTGGACTTCCTCCTTGTTTGCAATCTTCTTACAGATAAATTCTAGTCTTAGTCTGTATTGAGTAGATAACATTTTAGTCTCTAAAATCTAGTTTGAGTTCTAAGTCTTCAAGTCTAAGATATTCAGCATGTGCTTTCTCTTGACGATCACACACAATACCAAGAATATCTTTCATAATAGTATCATTATCAATATAATCATCCAGATACTTATCAATTGCTTCTTTTAAGTATCTGTATCTGTGCCATTCTGGCGAATAAGGTTTGTAATCCATAATAAAATCATTTCTTCGGGGGATTGTAAAGTCTAGGACTTATTCTACCTTCACATTGAGTGATGTTTTTTAAATCACTCCGATAGTTATCCCAATAATGATCAAAAATATCAACTTGTTTTGATGACATAACAACATCAAACTTTGTGATAGTATCTTGAAGATATTCAACAATGAAAGCATTAGTTGGTAGAGTTCGTTCCTCTCTCACACTGGGATCGCAATCAGAATAGATTGTCTTCATGCAGTACGACCTCCCCAATTAATTTGGGGGAATGCCTCAGTAACACACGCTCTGGTAATTTTATATTTTTTACCAAGTTTCTTGTCCTTAACCATACAGACAACATTTGCCTCATCCTTATGAAGACCCTCAAGCAATTGAATAAACATATTCTCACGCCTGGTTTGAGTTAGACCATTGTTACCTCCTTGGACAAAGTTATAAAACAACCGAGACTCTCTCTCTAACATGGTATGTTCAGTACCAATAGGCGCTTCGTTCTTTTCATAAGGAACTTCACCAACTGGAAGTTCACTGACAACACTGTCATCAAAGTTCCAGATAAGGAGCATTCGGAGTCCATCACTGTTATGTTCTTGGAGAAGTTTAATCTTCTCTGGTTTGGTTTTAGCGTTGCTTACTTTTTGCAGCACTTCAGAAATTAAGAGTTTCATTTTAATAAATTAATTGTGTTTAATCTTCATCGTCATCAACGACAAAACGAACAGAGTATAAGTCTGACTGAATTGGATTGCCATTGTCATCAATCATCTCGGGATGATCAGACAGTCTATTGTGGGCAATAGAGTTTTCGTAATACTCTCTACCCATCCACCCAAAACCAAATCCAACAGCACTGAACAGGAGGATTAAAAATCCTGAACAGAAAAGAGCTACTGAGATCATTTGCTTTCTCCTGACTTTAAACTTTTGGCGGAGAACCAAAAATCAAGATGGAAGTTGTACTCACGTCCCCATAACTTCAGAATTCTTTTGGAGGAAATTCTAAAATCAGGATCATGAGATCGCTTCCCCCTTGTCATTGTTTCTACACTTTTATTTAGTTTCATTTCTATAAAGATAATCTAAGGCATCTTGCATATCACCAACATATTTTCCATCAAAATAAACTTGAGGAAAAATACACCGTTTCGCTACAGGAATGTCCGGTTCAAGTTTAAGATATTCAGTAAAGGACATACCTTCACCTTCACCTTCAACTAACCTACGAACTTTTACTTCAATGAAAGGAATATAAGATTCCAATAATACAGTTTTAAGTGCATCACAATACTTACAATTACTGATGCTGTAAACTTTTACTTCCATGTTTTAACTCATCATAGTATTCCATCAGATCATCATCAGAAAGTTCATTGTAATACCCACTAAAAAATTTAGCATTCAATACAGATAAATTCTCATCATAGTCATCAAAAAGAATAAACTGAATCTTCTTAATCAAGGATGAACGATCCATTGTAGAAACTGTATTGTGTTCTTATTTATTCTATCAGTCAGGTGGTTTATTGTCAAGGTTTGCTGCAATAACTACGGGATTCCTCAAAGCATTCTTGAGTTCTTTCCCTGCACGATCTAATGCCGATTTTAAATTTTTTGGCATTGACTTCTTATGTTCTGTTGGTTTGAATCCTTTTTTCATAAAAAACCTTTTGAGTGAAAAATTTACCCGAATTTTTTTAGGGCGATTTTTGGAATTAAAAGTTGAATTTGGGTCAGATGCTGACATTGAATACACTAATCGCTCTAAGTTTTCCTGGCGATGGTGGTCTCAGAGAATGTAGATACTTACCATTGAAGATAAGCATCTTACCAAACTCTGGCTCAACCTCATGCTTGATTGGCAATGGATGATTCTCCCAATCAATGTCCTCATGATATAAGGTGCCACCATCAAGTTTATATTCATGACCGTTTACACAGATCTCATCACCTCCCCCCTGTTCATGCTCAGCGTCAAAGATAATAGTATTACCATCAGATTCATTGAGATACAAGATAGTACTGTAATGAGTATCGTAGTTATCTACATGTGGATCAAAGAATTCGTATCCAGGAATATGATATGTCATATTCAGACATGCTCTAATACATCCATCATATTCTATACCCACTCCCCTGAGTGTAGTATGAACAATCTCATAAAAGAAATTAAAATACTGTGATGCTGGTCTATCATCCTGCCTACCAAACATGTTGTGTGATAGTTGAGGAAATTTATCTGATGTTGTTTCAGGAGTGTAATACCATGGAAGTAATTTTTTGGACTTGATATTCTTACACTCAATGAAATCATCACAGAACTTTCTAAGTCTATCAATGTCCTTGATCTTAACTTCTACAAAATCAATCATCAGAAAATACCTCGTCTCCAAATACTAACGTATCCAAATCAGTATTGCACCAAAGATCAAGTGCATTCTCTTTATATGCAGCAATAGGTTTACCTCCTACATTTAACGATGTATTTAATAGCATAGGAATGCCCGTAAGTAATTCAAACTCTTCAATCAAAGAGTAATATACCTCAAGATCTTGAGATACAGTCTGTGCTCTGCAGGTTCCATCTGCATGAGTTACTGGTGGATATAGTTCATCATCAATCATATCCATAACATATAGCATATAAGGAGAAGCGTGGGGGAAATCAAAATAATTATTTGCTTTGCCCTCTAACACAGAAGCACCGAATGGTCTGAAGTGTTCTCTGTTCTTCACCTTGCCATTAATAATTGCCTTCCCATTCTTAATAGATGGATTCATAAGAATACTTCTATTGCCGAGTGCTCTAGGACCAACCTCTCCATGTCCCTGATACCATGCAACAATCTCACCTCTGGCTAATCTCTCAGCAGTCTCCTTGATTGTTTTCTTTGATGGAAGATCCGATGGTGCTTGATCATCCTCCCAGAAAGGGAACCCAGAAATATCAAAATCTTCCTGATCATAATATTTTCTGAGGAATTCTACAGCACCTAAAGAAAGACCTGAGTCATTACAATGTGGTGGAATATGTAAGTCCGGTCTTACTTTTCTGATTCTAGTATTGATTACAGTGTTCTGTGCCACCCCACCACTGTAAGAAATAACATCATCAGGATTAGTATATTTTTCAAAAGCATCAACATAAACTTTTTCAGTTACAGAGTGAGCTTTAGAAACCCAATCGCAAATGATAGGAAAATCTTTATTCTCCTTAAGTTTAAGTGAGTCCCAACTAAATGTCATCCATGCTTTAGTAAGATTTTCTAAATTAAAAAACTTCTTATCATAATTATACTCAGTACCATATGCTATCAGTCCCATAATTTTTCCAGCATGATCTAAAGGATCACCATTAATGTCCAGGGCATCTCCAACTTGACTTAGAGACATAGCAAGACTTTCAAAAGGAATATAACCGTTTCGTTGTGTTCCTTCCTTAAATCTCTGAACAATTTTATCATCCCTGAATACTGAGAAATTAATTTTATCATCACCAAAACCATCAGACACAATACTAACAGTAGGTTTAACTCCTAATGGCCATACACTCAAGGCATGACAGTAATGATGATCAACTCTATAGATAGGACAATCAAATCCAAGAACTCTAAAAATTTTAAGTTCAATTTGATTGAACAATTCTTCTTCCTGATACTCCACGTTCATATGGAGAAACTTATCCATAACGATGGCAATAGCATCTATTTCGGAAGGATTAATACCCCACTTCCTAATGATTTGTATCCAAGAATTTAAATCATTATCTCCATAATGTTTCTTCTGAGTATTCCTTTCACAATTAGTATACTTTACATTTACGCCATCAGTATAGGTTATGTTCGTATCATGATCGTCTAATCTAAGACCTATAAATTTCATACCTACAAAAAAAAGGGTCGTTACACCCTATAATTATATCAGTTATCAGTTTGTTTGTAAAGGTCTTCTAGTTTTTCTCTAGAGAGATCTACATACATCAACTCTTCACCCGCCTGTGGTGCTTCAGGATGCTTTGGTTTGGGAGGATTCCTCATCTCTATGTTAATAGATTGAATGTTACTCCACATCATTGCAAACGCAGCACCACCAATGGCAGCGAAGCATACAAAGTAGAAGAAGACTTCAAAGTTATTCATGATCACTAAAGTGTTTTTGGATAACTTCAATACGCTCTTCTTCATGAGCAATGATATCTAATTGTTCCTGAATGGCACCGAGCACATCAGGGTGCTCACCAATACCAACAGGGTTGTGTAGGTATACTTCTACGTTTGCTTTTGCTTTGGCAATGTTACCTTCAGCATCAGCGAGTAGAGCATCTAACATTTTAACACGAAGATTGCAAGACATAATATTTAAGAGTTAGTTTGTAGTGATGTCATTGTATCATGAAGTTCTCCAATGTCAAGGAGACCTTCAACGCTGAACCATGGGGCATTCGCCCAACTGAATCCTTCACCCATGGTGCTATCGGGTGCTGTGATATACCAATGACATGCTGTGTCTGGTACATCAACCGCACACTTAGACCAATCATCCTGCCACTGTGGGACTTGCACCCACATCAATGCAGCAAACATAAAAGTGAAGAGTGATTTAATCACAGTGCGTTACCTCTAGGTAGAACTTCTTCAGGGAAGATGAACTGTTCATGTGGTTGATCAACTGGTGCCAACCATGCACGTAGTCCTTCATTCAATAGGATGTTCTTGGTGTAGAAGGTCTCAAATTCTGGATCTTCTGCTGCTCTTATTTCTTGGGATACAAAATCGTAAGCACGAAGGTTAAGAGCAAGACCAATAATGCCAATGCTGCTGGTCCAAAGACCCATAACAGGAACAAAAAGCATGAAGAAATGTAGCCACCTCTTATTACTAAATGCAATCCCAAAGATCTGCGACCAGAATCTGTTCGCTGTGACCATTGAATACGTTTCTTCTTCTTGCGTGCTGTCAAATGCTTTGAATGTGTTTGCTTGTTCGCCATCTTCATAAAGTGTGTTTTCTACTGTGACGCCATGGATTGCTGATAGCAATGCACCACCCAGGATACCTGCAACTCCCATCATATGGAATGGGTTGAGCGTCCAGTTATGGAAGCCCTGTAGGAAGAGTAGGAACCTAAATATCGCTGCAACACCAAACGACGGTGCAAAGAACCAACTGGACTGTCCGAGAGGATAGATGAGAAACACACTGACAAAAACAGCGATAGGCCCAGAGAACGCAATAGCATTGTACGGTCGGATACCAATGAGACGTGCCAGTTCAAACTGGCGAAGCATGAAACCAATTAGGGCGAAGGCACCGTGGAGAGCCACGAAATTCCATAGTCCCCCAAGTTGGATCCACCTGACGAAATCCCCTTGAGCCTCAGGACCCCAGAGAAGCAGAAGAGAATGACCCATAGCATCAGCTGGAGTGCTAACTGCCGCTGTAAGAAAGTTTGCACCCTCAAGATAGGAACTAGCGAGTCCGTGGGTATACCAGCTCGTAGCGAAAGTTGTACCAGTAACCCAGCCGCCAATAGCAAGATAAGCAGTGGGAAGAAGAAGAAGTCCAGACCAGCCAACAAAAACGAAACGATCTCGTTTAAGCCAGTCGTCAAGGATGTCAAACCATCCCCTCCGTTGTTGTAATGTTGACGCAACCATTTTTAAAACCTCTTAATTTATTTGATGTGTTTTCTGATGTCATTGAAAACCTTTTGACTGTTTTACATCTAGCACTTCTATACGAGATAGAAATTGTTTAGGTACTTCAAACCATCTAGATTGTACTTGTTCCCATGAAGGGTAGTGCTCCGACTGACCGTTAGAAAATATAATGTTGTATGTGTGACGATCATATGGAGCATCAGACGTTTTAGTAAAATAACGTTCGTCTGAGGGATCAATTACTTGTGTCATTTTCCTGAAGTATCGTAACCTAATTCATCATCATGCTTTTTAAGTTCTTCTACTGTCCAAGAACCACCTACACCACCATCCATATTGACAGTAATATCTTGCGGTTCAACAGGTTCATTTAGATGATGGGGTTTATGTTCCCGGTCCATCGGTTGGGACTTAGTGTCATCATTACGAGAAAGATTTTTAAGAACAATGAATGCGTCCTTATTATACTTACGATGACCCAAGGGAGATGCCCACTTCTTATTGTAACCTTCAGGTTGTTCAATACCAGAAACTTGTGTACCGCCAATCTCAATAACAATGTTGTCATTTCTAACATCCCAACCAAGGGTTGCAATGGTTTCCCACAATTCATCCTGCGTCAAGTTAGACATAACGTTTTCTTCTGGTTCAAGATTACCAATCATAATAGTAGCACACAAAGTAATGGAACGACAATGGTAAGAATACCTATAAAAAACCCCACCACATGTAATGTGATGGGGTGAAGACTACCATCAGGCATATTAGCCTACGGTAGGTGCGGTAAGTGCAACAGGAGTTGACTCAGCAGCAGCAAGATCCAGTGGGAAGTTGTGAGCATTGCGCTCATGCATTACTTCCATACCAAGACCGGCACGGTTAAGAACGTCTGCCCAGGTGTTGAGCACACGACCCTGACCATCAAGGATGGACTGGTTGAAGTTGAAACCGTTCAGGTTGAACGCCATCGTGGAGACACCAAGTGCGGTGAACCAGATACCAACAACAGGCCATGCAGCAAGGAAGAAGTGCAATGAACGTGAGTTGTTGAATGAAGCGTATTGGAAGATCAGGCGACCGAAGTAACCGTGTGCAGCAACGATGTTGTACGTCTCTTCTTCTTGACCGAACTTATAACCATAGTTTTGTGACTCAGTTTCAGTCGTCTCACGGACGAGTGAAGAAGTAACAAGACTTCCATGCATAGCAGAGAACAAAGATCCACCGAATACCCCAGCAACACCGAGCATGTGGAACGGGTGCATAAGGATATTGTGTTCTGCCTGGAATACAAGCATGTAGTTAAAAGTACCAGAGATACCAAGAGGCATAGCATCGGAGAAAGAACCTTGACCGAAAGGATAGACGAGGAATACTGCACTCGCAGCAGCGACTGGTGCCGAGTAGGCGACACAGATCCATGGACGCATACCTAGACGGTACGAAAGTTCCCACTCACGTCCCATGTAAGCAAAGATGCCGATGAGGAAGTGGAAGATTACCAATTGGAAAGGACCACCATTGTAGAGCCACTCATCCAAAGATGCTGCTTCCCAAATGGGGTAGAAGTGTAGACCGATTGCGTTAGAAGAAGGAACAACTGCACCAGAGATGATGTTGTTACCATACATGAGTGAACCAGCAACTGGTTCGCGGATACCGTCAATGTCCACAGGAGGAGCAGCGACGAAAGCGACGATGAAACAGATGGTTGCCGCCAACAGTGTGGGGATCATCAGTACGCCGAACCAACCAACATACAAACGGTTGTTGGTGGAGGTGACCCACTCGCAGAAAGAATCCCACGAAGAGGTTGATTGTTGCCTTGAAAGTGTAGCCATTTTAATTGAAAAAAAGTAAGACCATCAGGGTAATGGTGGAGTTACTATTTCCTCTGCACCCTTAGCAGAGGTATTAGAGACGTTGTTTATACACCCTATAGGTCTCGGTTTAAGGGGTGTTAAGTCTTGTTAAGGAATGTGTTCGTTCCTTAACCTTCCGACTTATTTATAATACCAGCAAATCCTAGATCTGTCAACCCTTTTCCGTGAGTAAATATGCTTATTTTTAAAAGTCTAGGTCGTCAAATTGATCGCGCAAGTCTTCCATTGATTTTTTCTTTGAAGCATAGACACCATCAATGTATCCAGAACGGTACTCCCATGTCTGTCCACCATCCTTTCCTTTTGATGGGTTGATGCATTGCTCGTCACCTAATTTATTACAAACAAGACCAGCAAGGTCTAGTTCACTCTTGTCGTATGATGCGGCAGTGCCTCTAAAGACATGCTTGCCATTAATCCATGTAGCACCACATTTAGGACATTCTTTTCTCTCAAGTTTGAGATCCGACAGTTCCTTATCGTTGGTCATAGTTTTAATTTCGTATAGTTTTCAGGAGGAAAATATAATCTTACCTAATTGTCGTATAGCATCAAGATGCTTTTTTCCCCAGGGAATGGTATGCCAACATGTGGAACCATCATCTTTTAAGATCCAGACGTTAATTGATCTCATAAAAAAAATACCCATATAGGGTATTTAGGTAGAATTTGTATCATCTTAAACATATATGTTGATATGATATTAAATGCCCTGCGTGGCAGGAACCATCATACCACCACCAAAATCGTCGTCATCATCTACATCAATATCAGATAAGACTGAATTAATAATAAAAAGAATTATCAGACCCGATGCAAATACTAACATTTACCATACTCCTGGAATGATTTGTCCTGTAGATGCGTAAGCACCCATTGCTGCAATGACTCCAATCATTGCTGCCCAACCATTGATACGTTCTGCGTTTTCATTCATTTGTTTTGCTCCTGTGTTTTGTTGTAGATAATGACTCTGCCATTTTCATGAGTGAATACTAATTCATCATAATGCCCCCAGCAGAGTTCTTCGTATAAAGCATTCAACCGCTCCATGTCTTCATAGAGTTGATTGGGGTTAGTCATTAATAGTCAGGGGTCTCCTTAATCAGAATCCAAATGCACCAAAGAAGAAAACACTGCCACTGACGGCATAAGAAACTACTGCTGAAACAAATCCCAGCATAGCAACACGACCGTTTAACTTCTCGGCACGTTCAGCATAAGTCTCAATACCATATCTGTCAAGTGATTCCTTTGTCATATACATGGTAGGTTCTGAAGCAAACATATTTGTACGTCCGCCGTCTTCTGTTGTAACAGTCATTTAACTTATGTAAAGAAATACTACAATAGTATATAGCAAATCTTAAATTTTGTCAAGCCCCCTTGTCAGTCAAATTTCACAAAGAATGTAACGGTAACTACTTCTAGCTGAGTAACGTTAGCATATGATACTCTAAAGTTTACTCTATCTCCTGCCGAAAATGTTATTGGTGACGCTCCCCAATCTTCAATAACCGAAAAATTCTGCGCTGAATTACTTCCATTCATCACCAATGTATTAGTTGTATTGGTTGTGTCACCATTAATTGACAGTGCTAGACGAAAAGATTGAACTTGGTTTTCAGAATGAACTGAAGCAGCATACACTTTACCAGCATACGGCATTACAGCACCCTCGGTATTATCTGTTCCTCCTTGGAACTCAGACCCACCAAAGACCATAGTAGAGTTTACAGCAGGCAATCCAATTCTACCATTAATACCACAAGTAAATGCCATTGCAAGACCACCCAGGACCCCTGCAGACGATGTAGTACCTGCCCATCCATTAGTTGATGTAGTAGTACCAGTTACTGCTGCTCCAGTAGAATTTGTATTTAAATATGTTGATGCAATATCTCCACTGACATCAATACCACTACTAGTAGTTTCAAATCTTGGTGTTCCTGAGTATCTAAGTGCTACAGATCCACCCTGAGTACATGTAATATAAGTATCTCCTAGTCCCTGCTTAGCTCTAAGAACTAGAAGATCAGATTGAATAGTTGATGCTGCCGGTGAATTATTATGATAGATCGTAAATTCCTGAGCTGTTCCCATCCTAACAGCATTCGTAGCAGGAGAACTATTATTATATCCTATATTTACTTGATCTAAAGTTAATGTTGAAGTAGTAAGTGAAGTTCCATCAAGAACTGTTGGTTCACTAGCATCATTAAAGGTAATATTTTTTCCAGCAGGAACATTAATTCCCTCTGTTGCAAGGAATGGTCCTAATGCATCCTTACTTAATACTTCGTCTGCTCTTAATCTTGACATTTAATTACCACGTAGCGATTGCGACTCTCTTCCATGTATCTGTGCCAACACAAACATAAAGGTAGTTTGCATCCCAACAGATCTCACCTGCAGTGCCAGTATCACTAGCAGAAGCAATAGTTCTGGCACCTGACACTGTTAATTTTTTACCCGTGGAAATGGTAAGACCTTCAATCGCAGAGACGGCACCGTTCTCTGCGAAGTTACAAATCTCATCTACCTTAATTCTGGACATGGTTTTTAATTATTTATCGTGGATATAGTTGACCGGAAGAAGGTCTGCCAGTATGAAATGCTTCTGCTGCTGTATTATAAAGACCACCACTAGGAAACCTAGAAAGTAGGAAGTTTTTTGGAGTATAAGGTCCGATTGGATTTTCTGTAAATGTAATGGCAGGAGTAACAAAAGCAGTATTTGTTGTTGGTAGACCACCACTGAAACCAAAATCATCTGCTCCCGCAGTAGGAGCAAGTGAAAGTGTATGTGATACTGGTGTATAAGGCATTAGGTTGTCCTCGCGAGAAGTAAGAGACCCATACTAGAGCTGTCGTTAAGACCATCCAGAGAGTTTTGGTTGGTTTGCCATGCTGCTCTGATCACTTCATAAACCTCAGACGCACTAATAGTAATCGTGTCTCCTGGTCTGAAGTTAGTTAAACCTGGAGATGTAGAGACCTGAAGTAGTACAAAATCATCAGGTAAAGTATAAGGAACTGGCATCATCTTTCTAGACAATGGAATTCCTTTCATAGGACGATAGTAATCTGCAGATGCACTTACAGAGTATCCATCATAATTGTCATAGGTAGCATCTCTGAAATATGTGACCGCGTTTCGCCCATGATCATTATCAGTATCAATATTACATGAATATTGGTCCTCAAACTTGTCAACCCAGTTGTCAGAACTATCTCTATAATATCCATAGAAAGCTTCTCTCGCGAGAGAATAATTACCTGCAGGTTCCCTAGAGGCACCAGATGTGTAATAGTGGTAGTTTGGTACATACATACTATTCAATAAGGTCCTGCCGCTACTGGTCCACTCACCATGGCAACCAATCCAAACATGATCTAAATCAAAGATATTTGAACCAACTTGATTTCCTTTAATCAGGTAGAATGTTCCATATTGGTGATCAATCTCATTAATAGTCTGTACAAATTGAATTATGGCAAAGTTACCATCTTGAGGAGACTGTGCGTTATAAGAATAAATCTTTAAAGGATATGCTGTGGGAGTAGTAGATGAAGCAAACTCAACGGTTGCCCAGTTGCCGTCGCTATTGCTAGGAGATTGTATATTGTATTGATAATCTAAACCCCTTCTACCTGTATGAAAGCCATAAGCAGATCCGCTGGAGCTGCCACCTGTTGTTCCTTTACGATTCAACCAATGTAGGAATGAACCAGAAGAAATCCACATAGTATGAGGATCAGCATCAGTATGAATTCCAAATGTATAGTATGAAGTGCCGTATTTTTTAGTAGCATCATTTTCTAATTTCACTGTACCAAAGTAACCATTATCAGATTTTTGGAAGAAGTTAGGTCCAGCACCAAGAGTAGTAGTTACAATTTCTAATTTAGCATCATGAGCACCAGTGGAAGTTTCATTTGCGGCAACACCAAAAGTAACATCTTGAGCAGGACTACTTCCCCCAATCTGATCACCAGGAACTGTAAATACTTCTCCAGTAGTCCATCCTTCTGCAACATTCATAATGGAGACACCCACCAGTTCGCCGCCGTTGTAGTAAGGGTATCCCTCAGTAAAAGTTATATAAAATCTAAGATCTAATGCGCCCCTACCACCAGATGCAGGAACAGTATAGTTAAAATGACTGTAATATTCACCGGAACTTCCGTTGATGCGGGTACTTGCATGAATAATAATATTTCCTGTCATACCAGGAGTAGTATCATTGGCATAGATATATTTCTGCGTACTATTCTCACGAGGATCATTAACATTGAAATCAGGAAATCTGAGTTCAGTAGGTGTGCATGAATTTGATTCAGTTTGACGGTAGTATTTTGTATCCAACCTCAATCCATTCTGATTTGCACCACCATCAAAATCAAGCGTTGGTGGATTTAAATCATTACCAGAGAAATCATCTGGCCAACTGGTGTGACTAGTTGTATGTGGATAATAATTACCACCTGTTTCTGTGTATTGTCTTAAAAGTTTATCCGAAGCATAGTCATCTGTATTTGAGCACAATGTAAATTTCTGACCAAGTGATCCAGAAATTCTATCAACTCTAAATGTTGCATCACCATTACCCGTAGTAATTGTGACAATATCTCCTTTAACATATCCAGTTCCTGCAGTATTAATTACAGCAGACTGCAAAATACCAGCATTTGCAGTAAAGTCAACTGTCAACCCTGTACCAGATCCACCAGTAGTAGCAACATCAGTTCCAGTTGCTGTATAACCAGTGCCCGCTGCCATCAAACTACTGTGAGTAGGAATACCAGGAGTTCTATTATAAAAATAAATATGGTCACCTTTTAATACATTAATATCATTGTTATCAGTAACACTGGAAAATGCCTGGACAAGAGGAACACCTCCACTACCAGCTTTGGCAGAAATATCAATCTCTGTTGTGCTATTAGCATCTGATAAACTTGCCGCAAGTTTAAAATTATCGTTATCTACTTTGATAATATAATATGTTGTACCAAATGTCAGTTCGGGGATAGCATCAACATCAGACGTTGGCTCATAAGTATCATAACCCCAAACAACAGGATCGCCAGTGCTAAGTTGATGTTCTGCCTCGGTAAACGTATTGGTAGTTTCATCAACTTCACTAGAAGCAATAAAAAATTTCTTTAAAAGTCTATATGCAGTAGTGCCATTTGCGTGTACATCATAGTAAACACCTTTCCATGTGCGAAATGGCGCTCTAGCATAAGCAGTGTTATAATAAGTGGCACTAAGTCCACTAGTTTCATAATTGTACGTGCATCGTGTAACATCATCAGCTGTAGTACCTGAGGAATTATAATTTCGCACACTCTGAGGAACTCCATCCTTTTGAGTGCCCGAATTCCATCCTAAATCTCCAATGATTTCTTCCATGGCATCCATAACATGCCCTGCATTCCATCCAGTGTTTCCATTATTAACTTGAACTGTGTTCTTTAAAACTGACATTTTATGCCTCTAATCTAATTGCGGTAAGGGTTACGTTGATGGTTGCTGCAGCACCAGAACGATTGGTAACTGCAAGATATACTGTATCTGTCGCACTAGGCGAATCATTGTTATAACCAAAAGCAGCAGGTGCCATTCTAACTACTCCTGATCCTCTAGATTCAGCGATCACTCCTGACCCAGTGCCAGGATCAGTTCCTTCACTTCGGGTAGCATCTGCTGTTCTAGCAGCAGCATCAGTATAGACTCGCACCCAGGCATCAGCATCAGTCTCAATTTTAAGCAAAGTATATGCTTTATATGCTGTTATATTTAGGTCTCCGGTAGCATTATCTGCCAATGATGATGTAGTTCCGTTGAAACTTTGACGTGCTTGCAGACCAACAGATCCACCAGATGCAACTGTAACAACGCCACCAGCATCAATAGAAAGACCAGCGCCAATTTTAATACCACCCAAGGTGCCAGCGGCGGCGATTGGTAATACATATCCTCCGGCAGCAGCTGCGATATTACCATTAGCATCTACAGTAATAGTAGTGCCGTCAGGAATAACACCACCCAGTGCTGATGTTGTAGCAGCAGGTAATGTATATGCAGATGGAATAGATGGTTTGTTTTGAATCTGAGCAAGACCCGATGTAGCATTCCAGTCGGCGTTAACTGGTGCTGTACTAGAAATAGTTGCTGCTTTATTAACAGAGTCCCATGAGATATTAGTACCACCACCCCCGACAAGTTCAAGTTGATCGGTAGATCCTACAGATGGATCAAGATTAAAGATTACATTATTTGATGTAGTGTTAGTGCCATAAAGGTCATATAAGATCGCAGATCCACCACCGCCACCACCACCAGAAGAAAGAACTGTAATAGTTCCAACCATACTGGAGTGAGCACTACACTGATAATAATATGTTCCTGCAACTGTAGGTGTCCAAGAAACTGTAGCAGTTCCTTCTCCAGAAGCAACAGGATTGTTTACACTAGAACCACCATTCGCAACCCTAATATACATTGGGTGCCCTACATATGTGGCAGTATTATTAAAGGTAATTGTATCACCAGCATAAAGAGTGATTGAAGGATCAGCATCACCACTGAAAGTGTTACTGCGATCTGATCCAGTGAACAGATAATCTCCAGTTTGAGAAGCAGTAGTAATATTATATGTGGTAGGAGTAGTTCCTACTTGAGCATTAATTACCTTATTTGTGTTGTCATAAGTGAATGCGATACCCAACTGAGTACCATTAAGAAGTGCTTGTGCAGCTGCATCCTTGGCTTGACTATCACTATAAGATGAACCTCCCCCAGATCCAGCACCTTGTCTCAGAGTAATTGTATTCTCATCTGTTCTCTCAACAGTCAGACCATCAGCACCAGCGATTACAATATCATCAGTGGATGGTGTACCATACACAGTACCATTAGTATTATAATGTGTACCAGTCAATCTAAGTTTAACTGTATTGCCTGATCCTGTTTCAGAAGAAACTGTATACTTTTTAGAACTTAATGTTAATGTATCACCAGAAGGAATAATTCGTGTTTCACCATAGTAGTTTTCAAGAAACGAAACTATATCTGTTGTAGTATCAGATCCAGTCAGAGTTAATGTGGTATTACCATCAAAACTTAAAGTATATGTGGTGTTAGTATCCTGCTGAATGTCAGTATATCTTGCAACTCTATACCATGAGTTACCAGCAGCATAATAGAGTTGGTTGTCATCATCATTAAAGGCGATTGCACCTTCGTATGTCGTGGCACTTGGGAAACTTCCCTGCTGATCATACCAAAATGGAATCTTACTCGCTGTTTGTGTAGCAGTAGTAATACTATTAACACCTGTTAGATTGCTATTAGTATCTACAACTAGTGTAGAATCTGAAAGAACTGTTCCGTTCACCCCATCAAACAATGCGATAGCATTATCTGTTGTTGTACTAGGAGCACCTACAGTTCCTGATAATGAAGTAGCGAATGTAACTTCATTATTATTTCTAGTGATGGTAATATTGCTACCACCTTTCAAGATCAATGCATCAGAACTACTATCAGATCCCGTCAGCGTAGCACTGGCACCATCTACCTCATCAGCAAGAATTAAATCATATGTAGTATTGGTGTCCGATCCGGTAAATGTAATTACACCAGCATTTTCTACCAGGGTTACACTTCCAGCACCAGTAAATGTTACTTGATCCTGCTGCCCTGTGGCATCACCACTGCCAGTTAGTCTTAACTTAACATCATTAGCAGCAGCATTTACTGATGCAAATGCATAGGCACTATTAGTATCAGTGAATGTAATCCACTTTAATCCAGAACCAGTGGATGCTAAAATTTGATTGTTAAGTCCAAGACCATCTGACAAAGTAATTGTAGCACCATTCAAATCAAGGGTTTCCCCCGTTGAAATTTTTGCTCCTTCAGCGAAAATAACTTTATCGTTATTTGCTAAATTTACTAGTTCGTCAACTAATAGTCGTGACATTACATGTCCTTTATACTTTCCTTCAAAGTATTTATAAATCTATTGAGGGACGTAAGAATACCATCCAGTAGCAATATACTTATATTGTGTTTTACTGATCACACCATGATGAAAATGTGTCCATCCAGCAGGCCAAAGTACTGCCGTTCCTTGAACAGCATCAGTAATCAAATTATGCTGAGGAAAGTTAGTCCCACCATCATCAGTAACCGTATTAAGATAAATCATCCACACCGCGACACGATGCGAGTTCTGTCGCACTCCAGCTTCGCAGTGTGATTTTGGGTATCCTCCACCAGGAAGATACTTCTGAAGATTATATTTATTTTCCAATCCCCAATATCCTATATCATTCAACTGAGGGTTTTTAATTTTATAATCATCAAGACATTCACATAGGGCACCATGTATCATGGTATCTACTACAGTTTGATCTTCAAATCTACTATGTACGTCCCAACTATCTTTTCGTGAAGTATCAACTCCATCGCCCAGAAGTCCTCGCTTTATCCGAGAAGATGTGTTGATATATTCTATGATACTATCACATTGATCTGGTGACAAAGCATTATCATATAGTTCAATAAAATTATTCATAAAAAAAAGTGGCATTAATGCCACTTATGTAGGGTTTTACATGCCGCGCCACCAATTCTTTGTCTGGAAATTGGAAACCAGTACATCATGAAAATGTAATTACATCTTGAGCGTTTGCACCAGGCATATAGACTTCTCCTGCAGCATGAGTAGCAGCACTATCTAAATTGAAATTGATATTGTCACCAATATATCCAGAGTACATATCAGGATCAGGTGAAGTAAACTGAAGATCATTGGAACCAACAAAGGCACGTTTCACATCTTCAACGCCTTCAATAAGAGAAAGAAGTTTATGAAGACTGGTAGAAGAAGCAGTGCCAGTTACAGAACCAAGAGCAGAACGAAGTTCTTTCTCAGCAGCATCAAGGCGTTCATAGGTAGTCATAGTGTTTGTAAATTCAGGAGGTTTTGCAGGAACAAATTTAGTTTGGTTATTGAACTTAAAAGGAGTGTTGTTTAACGACATTATTTTTTACATAGCAGGGTACGCCGTCAGGATCTAACCATTTAGTATAGTCAAAATCTCCCATCGCTGTAGTCATCTGCATTACATTATCACACAGGTACATATCTTTGTAACGCTTAGTCCAAGGATCTGCTTTCTGAATACGAAAGTCTGGTTTACCATTGATTTCCAGTACACCAGACTCAATATAACGATAGGGGAAACGCTCAAGAAGAACTTTCATAATCAGGATGACTTACTGAATAATAATAGCAGGAGAAGCAGGAGTTGTCAAGGGTCAACCCAGATTTGTATGGAGAACCGTGGGTGTTCAGCAAGAGCAGAGACTGGTGTCACCATATGCCTCTGATTAGAATCATTGACAACCATCATATTACGTTTAGGAACAACTGCTTTCATAATTACTGGATCGCCATCATCCCAAAGAAAGATACCACCATGATTTTTATCCCAAGTAAAATTCAAGTATATTGTGACACCATATTTATGAGCACCATCATCATGATTCGCGATGCCAGCATTCTGTAACCAGACATAGTACTGCATATCATAATTAGATCCTTCAGGAAAATATTTTGATATAGATCTAATTATTTTCTCTTTAGTATCTTCAGGTACATATGTATGAATAGAATCTCCGACAATACCTTTTTTAAGTTGAGGATCCCATCTTAATGTAGAAGATCCCCAACAGCGTTCATTCATTAAATCAGTTAATTCAAGACAACATTCTTCCAAAAGATTATCAGGAAGTACTTCATAATAAATCTGCATTAAATTAATAGATCAAGATCTTTTTCTAATTGTGTCAAAACCACTTCATAGTCATCGTCAGGGTCTCCGAACAGTTGTAGACCACGCACATCATAAAACTCATAAATTTTTTTATAGATATGTGGATATTCATCCTCAAGATTTACAACTCCATCTACAGCATCATTAAGAATATCAATGTCCTCGGGAAACTTACGAAGAATGTTTTGTCTGTTCATTAGTATGTGTGAGATACACTACTAATTATAACATATTAAATTGGTACTTATGAGCTTTTTTAATTTCTCCTACACTCATTGAATCTACGTGCTCAGTTTCAATATAAGAAAATGTCAATGTGGTTCTCATTTTACTTGTAAAATTATTTGGAGAGAACCCACAGTG
>UEXM01001175.1_pt1 | contig 23322 bp, 16 predicted proteins | sample 1796661 | NCBI WGS metagenome assembly UEXM01 (sample SAMEA4772469, study PRJEB27181) | metagenome | reverse complement strand
GCAATTCCCATACCTCCACCCATAATCATACCACCAAAAAAAGCTGTAGGTACACCTTCCATTATTGGTCTTTTATCTAAAACATTTTGCATTACTTGAGTAGCGCTTTCACCTAAACCTTCAGCTCCAAAAGCAAGTGGAACAGCTGATAGAAAGTTTTTTTGCAAGTATTTTCTACCTGTTGGTGCAAGTGCTTTTATCACCTCATCGCTACCTATTCTAGGTAAACCTCTAGGTGATATCATATTATCAACTAATTTAAATGTTGTTAACCTTTCACCCGCGTATTCTGCTAAACCATGACCAGCGGATATAAACATTTTTTGTGCTAATGATGTTTTGCCAGCTGTTGGATTTATATATTCGTCGAAGTCATACTCTGATCTTCTAGCACCACCACCTAATCCCATCATACTACCAAATCTTGCAGCTCCAGTTAATGGCCCTGCGAAAGAGGTTAAAGCTATAGTACCAACTATAGGTAAAAAATCAGCAATCATATCAAAAGCTAATTCACCAACACGGCCCTTTTGAAACGCGGTGCCAATATCTTTTACACCTTCTCTATATTTACCTTCTATTTTTTGGTATTGCTTTTGCCTTTCAATATTAAACTTATTTATAGATTCGTCTGATAGCGATGGAAAAGTTTTTTTAAACCAGTCAGAGTTTTGTTCACCACCTTCAAATAGTGTTTTTTCTAGTGATTCACCACCATCTTTACTTGCTTTAGAAGCAGCTGTTAATATCATATCTACATCTGATGCTGTTCTACCCCAAAATGTCCATAAGTCATTTATAGTTCTATCTGTTGCTTGATCAAATTTATCAAACCACCTTTTGGTCATATTAAATGATTTTCTAGCAACCTCTAATTGTTCAGATGTATTTTCAACATAATCAATACTACTTAATATGTTTCTGCTTTCAGCATCGATATCAAATATTTTACCACTAACTCTTTCACTTAAAACTCTAAGTCTTTCTCTATCACCATCATTCATGCTGTACATCATTTGCTGAGAGTTTTCATGCTCATCATACTTGTCTAATAAAGTATTTAATGCAACAACATCTGGGTCAGCGTCAAAGTTTTGATTTAACAAGTCAACAGTTTCTATTCTACTTTCAAGATTTTTTGCAGCCGATGATTCTAAAGCTTTACCACCTATATACACTTGCGCTTGCTTTTCAAGATCAGCTTTAAAATCTAAACCAAAAAAATCAGTCTTTCCTATGTCTGATAAGTACTTATCACCCTTAGCTGCTCTTTTATCAAACAGAGCTTTACGTGTGTATAGTTGCCTAGCTATTCTTTCTATATCTTCGTTTGTTGGGTTTTTATTATCTTCTTTGTCAGCTAAATAAAGTTTTGCTTGTTGAATAATTTCTTTATGCGGCATGTAACTAGTTGTTACTTGAGTACCAGGTGCTGTTCCAGGCATTCTACTTGTTTGTACTTCAAATAGGTTTACCTCTTTTGCAGATGCTATTACAGCGTCTTCTTCTGCGTTAGTCAACTTAACAGCATCATAGTAATCTCTACCTATCTCGCTATATACAGATCTAATTTTTGACTGTCCTTTTTTAAAAGCATCAGAGTCTCTATCAACATTAGCGTTAAAAAACTCTGTTAATATTTCTTTGTTTTTGTTTTGATCAGTAGGATCAAGTAGTATGGTTTGCTCTTTACCGTTAGGTGCAGTTATTATTAAAGATCTTTTACCTTCAACACTAAACTGAGCGTTCATTACATTACCAGCTTCCATAAGACGTTTCTCTGTCTCGCTGTAGCTGTTACCTTTTTTAACTTTAAAACCGTATGGGGAAAGTAATTGTTTGACATGATGGTAGTCTTGTGTGAGTGTTTTTGTACCATCATAAAAATTATCCAATAATTCTGTTGGATCTATGTCGGGATCGACTTTAACTTTTTCTTTAGTTTGTAATCTTCTTTCTGTTTCTTCGTTTTCTATTACAGCATCTACATCAGCCTCTTCATATGCTCTATATATTCTTGCACCAATAGCAGCTGACTCTTGTCTGTCAAGAGTTATGCCCTTTGGGTCAGTGACTTTTTTCTTAAAGTCATTAATAAATCTATTTACATCGCCTCTGTAATACGTCTCTATCTCGTTAATTTTATCATCAGTAATCTTAACGTCTGGAGCATATTGACGATAAAACTCAAATATAGTCTCCTTCATTTTATTCTGTTACTAGTGGATTATCTGGCGTTGTGCCGTCACCTTGTCCTGATATGTATGCGTCATCAACAATCATATTTTCAAAAGAGTCTCTGTAAGCTTTTCTAAAGAAAGCTTCTATTGATCGCCTACTGTTTAAACCTGCTGGTATCGTTATAACTGAAGGTTTATATTTAGCTCTTTGTTCTCTAGTTGTTTGTTCGTCACCAGCTGTTCTTATTTCACTTGGGTATATAACTATAGAATCACCAGCCTTTAAAGAGTCTACATCATATATTGATTGTTTAAATCTACCTGCTTCATCACCTCTTATGTTTGCATCGCTAACACTACCAGTTTTTCTTGCTTGTTCTACTAAGCTAACAACATCTTCGTATCCGCCTGTTGTAACATCTACACCTTTTGTATCCATACTTGCAGGTATAAATCCAATGTTAAGTGGTGCACCGTCTGCATCAACTAAACCAGCACCATTAAATACAGTCTCTATTTGACTTATATACAGTTTACCATCTTCACCATTTGGCACGTTATGGCTACTAAGCATCCTTCTAACATCATCATTTATTTGCATTGTTTTATATACATTAAATGCGTTTTTATCACCACCTAAAGCTCTATTGTAAGCTTGGTTTCTTCTGCCCGTTGCCTCTTGCTCTACTTTAAAAGCTCTAAATTTAGGTAAATATGTGTCTTTAAAAAACTGAGTTATACCTTCTTTTAATTCACCTTTATTAGCAGGGTCTTGCCACCACTTGCCAAAATCAGAATCAGGATTTGTTTTTTCGTATTGTTCTTGTCTTGTTTTTACAAACTCTATATCATCAAATGTTTGTAAGCCATTTACCGATTCAAAATCACCGGCAAAACTTCTTAACTGATCAAAGTTTAATGTGTTAGTGAAGTTTCTAACGTCTTGTGTCCATGCTGTTTCGTTCCATTTACCCTCACCTATAAGCTTAACAGCATCGTTATATTTAGCATTCATAGCTTCTATTTCTTTTGTTGCAGGTGCAACAACTCTAGGCTCTTCACCTTCGTAAGCTGTGCTAGTTTGTGGGTTACCATCTTTATCAATCCAATTGTATTCAACACCAAACCTACCATCTCTAAAAACTGGTTTTGTATTTTTAGAGTTATTGTAACCAAGTAGTTTATTTCTTTCGTTTACACTTAAACCTTCTGTTATAGCTCCTTCTTCAGCTAACTGAGCAAACTCTCTCGCGTTTTCTTTCCACAAGCCTATTTTGGTTCTCATGCCAGACATGCCTACCTTTAACTTAGACATTTTAGCTACAGCATCGATATACTCTTTACTTGTCTTATCTCTTGTTGTCTTAACAATTTGTGCGGCCTCAGCATACTCTTGTTTTTGTTTACTTAACTCAGCTGTCATTTGTGGTCCCCAGTCTTCTGGATACTCATCTGTTTGTAGCCTCTCTATTTCATACGCTGTCATAGTTTCAGAGTATGTATCTTCTGCTTTCTTACGTATTTCTACTTCTTTTTCTATAGCTTTGCCTAAAGTTTTATTAATAGTTTCGCTATAGTCTACAAACTTGTTAGCATCACCTAATGCTTTTTGCTGTTGTAATAATATACTCGTTGATTCTAATGCCATATCTTTTTATTTTAACCTGCGCCTACAAAACTTAACGCTGCTCCTGCTACGTTACCTATACCACCGACTAATGCTTCTGTAGCGTCTTTTCTTGCTTGATCAGCTATTGCTTTTCTCTGTGTTGCTAACGCTAATAAGGTTTCGTTTTTATCTCTTACTCTTTGTTCAGCTGCTTGTTGTGCTTGAAATCTAATGTTTTCACCCTGAGCTATATTTATTTGGTTTGTAGCTTCTTGCTGACCTATACCACCAGCTATTTGTGCTAGGTTGCCTTGTTGCTGCTGTGATAATGTTTGAGCTAAACCGGCTATACCTGATCCACCCGCTGCGCCTCTAAGTTGTGCCATTGTGTTGGCTGCCATTTGTTGTTGTTGTCTTGCTTGAAATTGAGCTTGTAATTGATTAACAGTAAGGTTTGCAAATGGGTTTATTGGTTGACTACCATAATAATTCATTTGTTCAAACGACGACATCCTGTTTCTGTACGCATCTCTAGCTTGTGCCTGTTCTTGTCTTCTAGCTCTTCCACCTACTATACTAGATGCTATACTAGCTAGACCTCCAATGCCTTGGCCTATTGCTCCTACTTGTCCACTTGATAAATCTCCTAACATACTTGTTTTGTTTTCTTTTTCTGTACCATATATTTTATCAACACCACCTCGATCAGCAACTTGTTGATTTAAGTCTGCAATGTTTGAAAGAATATTTCCTTGTCTTGAAATAGGAATTGCACCCATTGCTTGATTCAGCGCTCTAGTTTGTTCACTCATGTTATTATAATTACATTAATTTTGTTTTATTTACTACTTTCAAATATCTCGCTACCTACAGCGAATAATTCAGTCTTTTTACTGCTACCAGGTGTTAGTCGCATCTTAACTTGCATGTAATAACCTAGTAAGCCATTGCTTTGTGCTACTTTATCTTTAACCACAAAAAAGTAAAAGTCACCTCTATCTGCACTAACGACAAAAGGCCAAGACCCACTAGTCCACTCACTACTGTTAGCTGTTGATATGCCTAAGCCGATATTAACCACATCTTTTAAATCTATCGCGTGTTCATTTAATGTAGCATTGTACGTTGCTGTACCGTATACACTTGTGTCTATAGTTAATACAGTAGTACTTTTTGCTATAATAGCACCGCATAAATGAGGTGTAGCCATGCTACCAGATGATATATCTGAAACATACAATAGATCATATGCTCTATCGTCTACGTCAAAACTGCTATAACCAGCTGAGCTTTTTGCTTCTATGTCTGCTGGTATTTCACTAAATGATATTGTTGCACTCATAATTTTTTAATTTAATAAACTTACTGCTACCGTTGCACTTGCTGCTGTGCCACCTGTTATTGCTCCATCAGCTAATACTTTAAAGTTAGCTATTGCTGTATCACCTTCTTTTATTCTACCAAACTTATCACCTGATCCACTTTCTAACAAAAGATATGCATCTGATGTATTGTTATCTATGTTTGAACTTAGTGAACTATATGTTACCTGAAACTCATCAACAAACCTACCCGCTGCTGCGGCTGTAAACGTAACAATATACTGAAACGTTATCGGATCGTTATTTGCTTTTGTAGCAAATACATTACCAGCTCTTTCATCTATATCAGCAGCTATATAAGTAGTTGGATTTCCAGTTAAAGTTACTGTTGACACTGTAGAACCTGAGCCACCAACATTTTGAGATAAATTAAGTACGTTCTGTGTTTTTAAAACAACGTAGTCATCAGCTGTACCATATTTAAGTATTTCAAATTGTATAATTATAGCGCCTCTACCACCACTACCAATAACACCATATCTATGATCGATAACTTGTAATATACTACCGTTAGCTAATATAAGATTACCGGTGCTAGAATCATAAGCGTTTGTACCATCAGTTTTTAAGAAGTCATTTTCTATATCAAGATCATCTACTTTAACAATTCTACTATCACTGTCACCGGAATTATCTCTTGCAAGAGAAAACGTCTGCTCGAATATATTGTTTTCTGTAGGAAACTCTGTATTAGCAGGTAGTCGCATTGGACTAGTGGAAGCAGCCACGTTATGCATTTGTATACCTGTACCTACACTTGTACCTATTATTGAATTGTTTGTTAAGCTTAGGGTATGCTGCGTACTGTTTGCTGGTCCAGCTGGTAGTGAACCAAAAGAACTATGCGGCGTTAGAGACGCTGCTACTAACATAAAACCACTAATATGTACTAACAATGTCTGCGGTATAGTGTATAATACTTTAGAATCATCTGCGCCATCAGAGTTATCAAACTCATCTGTTATTACGTAACCTGTAGTTTCGCTAAGTAATATAAACACGTTTCGTCTTCCACTTGTGCCGTTAGCTGTTACCTTTATTATTGCTTTTGCTTCACCGTTATCACCTATTGTTAACGTCTTTTGACCTGTTGAAAAGCCACTACCGTTTAATATATTAATAGCAAGGTCAGTACCTGTTGATGAAACAATACTTGCTCCTAACAAAACTTGTGCGCCAACAGATCCTCTAACTATTATCTCTCTTTCTTCTTCATCCTTAGCAAAATCTTCTTGTGATATATCAGCGCCCCATATAGCATTAGTCTCAAGACTAACCGCTTTATTTGGTTTAGATATTAATTTAATATTTTCTGCTGTAAGATTTTTATTAACCCTTGACCCAACAACTTTAAATGTATAACCATTGCCTTGAGCTGTAGGTCCAGTTATTTCGTAGTTATCATTAATTTCACCAGTCACAATTAGTTGTGGTAGATTATCATCTGTAAATTCGTGGTTAGAGTGAGGCGTAACTAATATATTCATTAAAGTTGTACTTGTATTACTAGTACCAGAAGTAGTCCATGACGACCCATCTGCTGCAGCTGCTGATATAGTACCACCACCACTAATGTCATTTACAGAAGAATTTTGTATTGTCTTATTGAACGTGCCAGCTAAAGTAAATGCGTTAGTAGATATTTTACCTGACGTTACAAGTGGTAAATCTAACTCAATATTTTCAGGTATCATTTTAAAGCTATTTAATTGCGTAGCAATAACCATATTACCATCTGAATTTATTGATGCTTGTGTGTTTCCTGAAGCAGTGGTTGCTAAATAGTTTGTATTAAAACTTCCAAATGTAAACGCTGAATCAAACTTATAACCTGATTTTGGTTTCACAATAAATGTAAATGAGGTTGAAGCTGTTGCACCAGGTAGTATATTAATGTTTTGACCATCAGGTATTATTATATTACCGCCATCACTGTTACCTATGTCAATTGTAACTTTATGTTTCTTAACATGTTTCATATGTGCAAAGTACTTGTTTTCCTTTGCTTTAAAACTAACGTCAGCGCCAGTCTCTTGATCTGTTGTTATTTCATCTGCTACCCAGCCACTATCACCTTCGTAATTTAGCGTTTTAAATTTCTTTATAGCGTTTCTATTTTCATTAAATAGAACGTCTATGGTTGAGTCTGCTTGTGCAGCCCCATAAAATGTATTCTTATTAACGTCATTAGTGTGTTCATAAAGATCACCGTTGTTAAACGTATAGTAAGTATTGTTAAGTGATATACCATATTCTGGTATGTAAGACTTTCTACTTGGCCAACCGTCTACAGCCTCTTTAAAACTAACAGTGTCATTATTTAATGTTATGTTATAGCTATTATTATCTTCGTTGTAATTACCAATAACAGTATCAGCTAACGATAAGTTATCACTAAAGTAATCACCCATACCTTTACCAGAGATATCAGTTAAACCATCAATTGATAATCTTAACACTTTACCTCGATCTTTATCAGAGAAATAGCTTCTAAAGCTAAAGTCAGCAAATGATTCTGGGTTTTTACTTATACCAAAGTCACCAGCGTAAGGTACTGCTTGACCTAAAACATTATTTGTTGACACTAATCTAGAGTCACCGTCTGCTTCAAATATAGCATCTTTATTAGCTAGTACTTTTAATACTTTATCCTCACATAAAACGGTAATGTCATTATCTCTACTATGCAGCTTCTGTATAGAGCCATACGCATCATTTAAATCTTTTGTTATTTTTTCTGCTTGTATAAATTGATTTAGTTTATTAACACCACTTGTAGAGTTAAATACACCTGAGTATATTATGCTTGATTTTCTTCTTTCTTCTGCAAAAGGCTCATCAAGTGTTGCTGATGCTGTAGCACCTTTATCAAAACGTATGCCATTAAAGTCATCTCTAATTCGATCTGATTCAACACCGTTACCAAAACTAAAACAGTTATACCATATCTTACTGCCGTTTCTATTGTTACCTAGGTTTTGCTCGGTACCATGGTCTGCTATTGCGTAAGCGTCACTTGCCTCGTAATATAAATCAAGATCAACTATAGAAGGTTTTGGTTCTGTTTCCCACACAGCAGGGTTACCAGTTTTCTTTTGAACTTGATTAGTCCTTTTTCTCCATAGCTTTATTGTAGCATAATTAAGTCTTTTTCTTATTGGAAACACTTGGCCAGTACCTAAACCATCTACACGTAAGTTACCACCATCAGTACCACCAGTTTGTGATGCTAATGGTCCCCATACAATTGGTGATTCTAAAACTATATCATATCTTATACCTCTATTTGCACTACTAGCATGCCTCCTTGTAGAGTTAAAGTTTCTTACAGAGCTTAATTTTATACTTCTAATTCTTATCCTATGTTGATTAGGATCACCGGCAAAAGATAAATATATTCCCTTTTGTCCACGTAGCATTTCATGAAACTGAAAGTCAGTTTGACCTGTTATTCTTTTATTCTCATCGTCTCTTGCTGTAAAGTCTCTTTCTTTTGGCGCTGTAGTATCTGAATTTTTTCTATCATCGCCGTAATCTATATAACGTAGCGTCAATCTGTTATTACCTTTTTTAGGACCAACAACTGTATTTTCTTCTACAAATTTACCGTTAGCTCCTTTGACAGTAAATGCCGCTGTGCCAGCTGCCAAATCACCCGTTGGCTTGTTACCGCTTTTATCTAAGTCATGTTCTATAACAAAACCAGCACCAGCAAAATCACTTCTTCTTGCATCATCTATATATAGTATGTTAGTATCAGCCTGTTTAGATGTTAATGTTTTAGTAGCAGCCTTACTGTCGTTAAAGTCAAACAATTTAAATTTAGCTTCAGCCACTTGATCAAACTCATCAGATGGTCCACCAAATATATTCTCTGCTATAACATCATCACGTTTTAGCTTTACAAAAAATCTACCCGAAAACTCTTCGTTTTGTATTATTACTTCTTCAGAAAATAACTGTAACTTTAAACCACTAACTCTGCTATCCTTTGTACCTACCCAGTTAACATCAGCACCAAACTTTTTTACTAACGTAAACTCATAGTAATCATCAGCGTCATTAAAATCACTACCACCACTATTATCAAACTTAGTTACCTTTTCTATTTGATAATAATTACTAGCACGCACATCTGTTATGTCTGTAATACGTATAAACTTATTTTGATTAAAGAAGTTATCGTTACTAGCTAAATCTCTTAACTCGCTATCATCAATACCTATTTTGTCACCAGCAACTCTAAACGTTCTAAAACCTTCACGTGGATGACCAACTAGTGTATTTGGAAATAATGTACTAGCATCAGATAATTCACCAACTAACTCTTTTTTCTTTGCTATAAATTCTGGTGGACTGTTTTGTATGTCTAATATTTTATATTTCTTAGATTTAAAACCATATTCATCTGGATCAAACGCAACGTTTTTACCGTTTTGTTTTTTAAGTATTAGGTAATCATCTTCTGTTATTTTGTTTCTTTCTGATGATGGAAAACTTAACCAGAAGTTATCTTCTTCACCCTCATAAAACCTGTCCATTATAACATTGTAATACTCGTTTGAGTTTTCTTTTATGTAATACTTATAATGAGTTGCCCAAGATGGTGCATCAGAATTAATCTTTGCTTTTAACGTATTCTTTTTATCGGCGTACGTTCCATCTAATTTTAAAGAACTATCTGTGCCAGTAAAAACAGGTGACTGTCTACCAAACTCGTCTAAGTAAACAACACCAACTTGATATGTTCGTAAGCTTTTAGCAGATGGTTGAGGTGAGTCCCTATCAACCTCTGTAGGCGTGTTTGTTAATTTTATTTTAACAGCTTCTCTAAATGTATTGTTTTGAAGGTAGTTACCATACATTAATCTACCAGCTGTAATCTCTTGCGCTTTAGCTTTACGTGGTACATTATCATAAGGTCTTAATGATTGATTTGATTCAATAGTTTTTTCTATTTGTTCAGACGTGATTGTTATAGACTTTTCTTTATTTTTTAATGTAGAAACTAAATAAATATTAGCGGCGTTAGATTCTTTATATAACACATCAACTTCTATTACATCAGCTGGTAACGTGTCAAAAGTATTTAAAGTAATTTTTCTAACGTTGTTAACCATATTAACATTATGGCCTTCTTCCATGTTGTATATAAATTCTTCGTCATCAGGTATAAACGCTACACCTGTAAAAGGTGAAAATGCAGAATACTCACCATCGTTGTATTTCCACCTATACGCAAACCTAGGAAACTTATCTTGAAAAAACGAATCACCTTCTTCAAGCTCAATGTTCCACAATTGTTTATCAGAGCTTAACATTTCATCTGACGTTGATAATAATATAACTGTTATTGTTTGACTAGTGCTGCTTATATCATCTATAGACTTAATGCTAACTCTTGCTGTATATACAGTTGAGTTATCAGTTGTTGTAACCTTTAATATGTCATTTTCTTTATAATCTGGTTGACCTGACAAAACTAAAACAATCTCACTACCTATAGCTTTTGGTGTTGTTGACTCATCAGCTTCAACAAACTTATCTCCATCTGTATCTATAAAAGTTGAATCAACTATACCATCTCTTAATGTTCTTTTTATAGATAAATTTGGTGAAGACTTAGGATATTTCTTTATTGTAGTAACATGTTCTTCCAATAAATTACCACCATATATTTGTGTATGCGTATCAAAGTCACCATTAGTAGCTGCTTTAAATCTATTTATATTTAATTTTTTTGGTTCAGAGTTGTCGTCAGTAAAGAATAATAGATCATCAATTATGTTTATACCTGTTATTAAAAAGTTTTCACTAAACTTAAAAACATCGCTAGTTGCCTTAACAGCAACAGCAACAGGTGATACTACGCTTGAGTTTGCGTCGTATTCTAATATAGCATCTTTATTATCAGACGTAACAAACCAATATATCTTGTTATTCTCCGTATCTCTCGCTGCTCCAATACATTTAGGAGAACCAAAATCATTAAAAACTGTTGATGCTGTTATTTTCGAATTACCATTTGATGCCTCTATAGCAAAAGCATCAGAAGTTTCTGATGTTGAAACTTCAATGTTTAAGGCGTCTCTGTATTCACCTGGTGGTACTAGTCTTTCATCCAAGTCTTTATTCATCTTGGATTTTAAAAATTCTCGTCTAAACTCTGGCATATTCTATTAGCGTTTAATCCATTTAGATTTGTTTCTCATTATCTGAGCTAACTCCTCTGATTTAAGATTTGATAATCTTATTTTAGCATTACGTAGTGCTGCAAATCTTTCTTTTTTTAATAAAGCAACGTATGTTGGTTGAACTGAAGTGTGTGTGCTAGCTATTGCATATGCTATATGTTTATATAAAGCTTCTTCAGCAAACTTATGTATTTGCATTTCACCATCAGTTCCTAATGTATCTGATATATAATTAATAACTAAATGATGACCACTACAATCACCACTTAAGTGTATTCTACCTTGTACCTCATCAATATAAAAAGTACCGTTATCCTGTGCAAACTCTGGTGATATTCCATATCGTTTACCTTCATTAAACCTAAATTCTATATCTGTGTCGTCACTAAGATTCAATGATCTTGATGTTGTTTCTGTACCTGTGTTGTTTGCTTCTTTAAATTTATTCCATGCTTCTGAAGGTGATTTTGTTAAAGCATTGCCATCACCATCAAATAGATAATCGTAATTATCATCTTGTAATAAAGATGTGGGGTTATTTGTATATCTTGTAGGGTATAATCTTTTATATATACCTTGTCCATCAACTAATTGTAAACCAACATAATTAACATAATCATGAGGTAGAGGTATTATAAGAGATGGTGGCACATCTATTTCTTGTGATTTTCTAGATTTTAAAGTGTCATAACTAAACTCAGCTAAACCTCTTCTAGCATGAAATAAAACATCTGTTCTTTTTACTTTTGGTATTACTTTGTTTTCACCTACATAAGCTATTAAAAAGTTATTTACAACATCATCTAATGAAACGTATTGATATGTACCAAAGCTTTCACCTAATGCTCTTTCTTGTACTCTTAATGTAGCATTTGCTTTTGGTGCTCCATTACTTTCAAGCTCATTAGTGTTGTTTGTATTACCTGAAAAAGTTATTACACCCGTAGATCCATCGTAACTATAATTATCAGTATCTATTTCAACGCTGTTAACAAAAACTCTGATATCTGTCTTAGCACTTGGTATGCTAGGAAAGAAAACAGTTGTTAAAGTAAACGCTCGTTGACTACCATTTGGCTCTGTACTAAAAGTACTTTGACTTTGTTGGTAATATGCTTCTTGTGTTTTTTGAAATAATCCTGCCATTTAATTATCCTTTTTGTTGTTGTATATCTTCAATATTTTCTTTGTCACCTATTTGGTAAACATCAGTTGACTTCATTGCGACACCTGCTAGTTCTAATATTTTAATAACTAAAGCTGGTTCTTCTGATCCGTGTAACTCAAAGTTAGTTGATCCTGTTGCGTTGTATAAAGCATCATTGTTTGCATCTAAATAATAAGCCCAGTTAACTGTTGTAGGTTGTTTTATATAATCTACAGTTATAACTGAGGCTGTTGTCAACTCTTCAAAGAAAGGTGTTGATGCTTTGCCTTTATAAACCTTTAATGTGTTGCCTGTTCTTATATATATAGGCTGTGTATCTGTTGGTAGTAATATATTACTCGCTTTAAGTAATCTAAAATCTTTTTTTGTAACAGCTTCAACTTCAAAAGTTTCAGCAATCAAAGTAGCATCTTTTATATACTCTACTGATGATAACTTATGTAGCGCTGCTGGTAAACTATAGCCACTACTATAACTTCCTAAGTTTGTATCAAACACCTCAAACAATGCTATTTTTTCTTGTAAACTAGTTACAGAGTCTGCATGTCTAGTGTCATTACCTGGTCTTCTTAGGTACTGATCTAAATCAAAAAAGTACTGTTCAAATATTTCTAATTGTGCTTGATTTGCAAATCTGTTGTATTCAATAGGCGTAAGATAACCTCTTTGCTCTTTGTTTGCAATTGACTGAACTCTAGTATATACTGTGTTTATATTTACTGCCATAATTTCTTTTTATATAGTGTAGTCACCCAATAGAGTGACTACTCTATAAAGTGATTAATTAGCTTAATCTTTTTTCTAAATTGTTGTAAGCTTCTAAACCTTCATCGGTTTTAAACCAAGCTGCTAAAGCTGAATATGGATGTTCATCAAAAGGAACATTCATAACTTTTCTACCTGTCTTGGCCCATGTAAAGACCCTGTTGTCTCCAGATAAAGTTATTAATCCTAATTCAACACACTTGATTCCAAAGTTTCTAAGCTGAACATTTTCATCATTTGCTAACTCAATAAGCAATTCTGCATTTTGTTTAGCAAACACTAATATGTCTCTTCTTAGTTCTTTAGAAGTTAACTTTGAAACTTCACTACCTTGTTCTGTTCTTAGTATTGCTTCTGCTCTATCAACGTCCATGTCTCTAGCTAGATTTAAAGCTTCTATTTCTAAGTTAAGGTAATCCATATCATCTTCAGCTTCTTTAACTAAGTTTTGTTCTTGGAACAAAGTGTTTCTATCTGGATGATATAGTGATAATAGTTTCTGTAATGTTTGTTTTTCTTTTGGTACATATAGTGCACCATTTTCAAATACAATATGACCAAGTCTTGCATCACCTTTGAACTCATCTACAAATGGTGTTCTTTGGTTGATTGTATATTTTAACTCCCTCTCATATCCTTTCTCTTCATCAAAATAAAATATACCTCTTGATCTTATAGTGTATGTTAAAGGATTTAAATCTCTAAGTAAATAGTAATTCCTATCCTTCATTTCCCAAGAATCTTTTTTCTTAGGTTGTTCTTTTACAGCAACTACAGGTTCTTCTATAGCTACCGCTTTTTTTGTTTGTTTTTTTGCCATGATATAATAAAATTAAATATTAAAAAAATAAAAAGGGCTAGGCGCCGAAGCGCCTAACTCTTTTAAAAAGTATTAGTTAAGTAACATGAAGTTATTAGCTCCTTGTACTACTAGACATCTTTCTGATAAGAAGTTGATTTCCATAGCATCAAGATCAGATGTGATGTTTCCACCTACTGAACCTGTTATCCATGTTTTCATTCTCCTGTCATCAGTTTGTGAAGCTCTATATCTTACGTGTAAGAAAGGTCTTCGCATGCTTCTACCAACTACTTCATCATATACTGTTGAAGTACCAGCTGGGATTAAAACACCTCTGATATCATTGAAAGCGTCTTGACCTCTTAATGAAATATCATTTAAATATCTCCAATCTGATTTGTAGAAGTCATATGATGCTCTTCTAAATCCAGAGAAACCTAAATTCAATGCCATATCCTCAGAGTTGCTGAATACACCGTAAGATGTACCACCAGACCCGTAAGAGTTCTGAGCTGCTAACATATCATCAATTGCTAATGATACTGTTCTGTTACAGTAAAGCATGTACTCTTCAATAGCACCTTGCTCGTCAAACTTTTTAAGAATCTCATCAAAAGATCCTAAGTCATCTACTGCACTAGTTCCTGCAATACCTGAAGTCACATGACCTCTTGTAGTGATAGCTTTAAACAAACCTTCAGTACCGAATGATTCTCCTGCACCGTTAATTGTTGAATCTGCTACCGATCCACCGACTGTACCTTTTTCTGACTCTAAAAGAGACATTTCAAGATAATCAGCAAACCTTAATCTAGTTTCAGCTTCTGCTTTTAGATACCATAAGTATCCTGAAGTACCGTCTTCTGCGCCAACTTCAACCCAACCGATTCTTGAAGTATCAGATCCAGAAATTGAATAATGATCTTTTAAGATAATTGGTTTGTTGTTAAACGTATTAAACTGAGGCATAACTGGGTTGTTACCAGCAGTTTCGCCCATACCATTAGTTCCCTTACCAAATTCAGAACCATAAACAAATACTCTACCACTTGCTGCTAGAGTTGTTGTGTTGATACCTGAAACATCTGCAATATCACCTGAAGCATCACCTGTTGTATAAGGAGCTACTGTGATTTTATTACCTGTTGGTAAGTGCGTTACTAACGCTCTAAATACTACTGCATTAGCTTGACCATCAGATACTAGAACTGTTTGACCAATTCTGATACCGTGAGTAGCTGCTGCTGATGCGCTTGATCCTGGAGCCGCACCTAAAGTAAGGTCACCAGTGTTGGATCCTGTTGCATATCCTGTTACTTTATACGAAAGGTGTAACCTACCTTGTTCTGTCCAAACCACTTGATCTGAGCTCATTGCCTCTTCTGCCCCAATTGCCGATAAGAAACCAGATATAGTTCTTTTACCATATACTTCTGCTTCTTGTTCAATTAGATCAGGTAAGTACTGCTGAGACCAGTCATTACTACCAGATGTAAAATCTAAATAGTTAGTAGTTATTGCCGCTTTAACTGGTGAAGGTACGCTATTTAACGCCGATCCACCTGTTGGAGTAATTGCTGCCATAATTATTTATATTTATAATTGTTAAAATTTATTTTGATTTTGGTTTAAAACGAAATGAACTCATATCGTTGTCTTGTAAAACTTTTACTTTAAGGCCTCCTGCTTCAACTTCACCAAGACCTTGTCTAGGATCCATGTTAACATTTTTTGCTTTTGCGATACTATCTTTTATAGCATCAGCTCTACCTTGTTCGTAAAAATGATTCGCAACAGCGTCAGCGTTCATTGCTGTAAACAAAGATTTGTGATATCCTTTTGCATCAGATATGGTATTACTTTTGTTGTCAACAAATTTGTTAACAAAATTATTAATATCACCTTGTTGCTCTTTGACATTACTTGCATCTTTAACATTAAATCTAAATCTTTTCTCACCTATGCTATATTCAAAACCTTTAAAGTTTTTATTAAATACATCTTTAGTTTTTTGATCAAATGTAGTTTTTTGTTTTTCTACAATCTTATCCTGCTTACTTCGTTCTTCATTGTATCTATTAAAAAAATCAACAGCCTTTTGTTGGTCAGGTGTTAACTTAACACCAGCGTTAATTTCCTCATAGTATTTAGACTTTTGCCTGTCTAATTGGGCTTTAGCGTCGGCAACTTGCTCTTTAAACGCTAATTTCTTTCGCTTGATATCTTTTGGATCATCAGCCTCATCGTCGTAAGTAAAGTTATCTTCCATTAAGAAATCTACTTCATCACTTGCTAGATGTGGTTTTGTTTGTTTATAGTATTCTCTTAATAACGCTGTGTCATCAAACTTACTATAGTCTTGATTTAATTTAACATAATCCTCAAGATCACCACCAGTTTCTTCCATAAACTTCATAAGCTTTTGGATGTTTTCTGGTAACTCTTCCCCAGCTTCTTCTGCTTTTTCAATCGCCTCTTCAACTGCTTCCTGTACTTCTTCTACCTTTTCTTCTACTTTCTCGTCAGTTATTTCTTCTAAAACTGGAGCTTCTTTCTCTTCAACAACCTCTTCTTTCTTCTCTTCTACTATCTCTTCAACAACAGGTTTTTCCTCTTGTTTCACTTCTTCTTTAGGTTGTTCTTCTTTAACCTCTTCTTCTTTAGGTTCAGCAAGATTTACCTTTATAGGTGTATCATCTTGTTGAAACTTTTTAAGACGAGGTTTTTTTACCTTAGCATCACCTTGTGGTGACTCGGCGTTTTTTTCGTCTATCTTGACGTTTTCATCTTTTGCCATAATATAATATTATAAAATTAAACATATGTACTCTCGTACAATTTCTTAAGCTTTTCCTATGTATGCTATAATTTGTCCAGCGTTTATATCGATCTCAGTATATCTACCGTAAATTGTTACACCAGCTGGAACATCTACATTAGTTTGTGTTATTTGCACACCACCAGATCCTAAACTTGTTGTTTCAGCGTCAGCATCTGCATCATTAGCTGCTCCTTCAGAGTTAGCCCAAACAGTTGCGTCATCTGCAACCAAGCCACCTGAGCTATCAAAATCTGTTGCTGTTAAAGCTGTTATAGCTACAAACACATGACCCGTAGGAGGTTTTATAGCATCACTAGACGCTGTTGTAAAAACAGATCCAGTTATCTTACCAGTCCAATCATTAGTTACTATTGCCATTATTATTTATTTATTTGTTAAACATTAACTTGGTTCGAATCTTCCTAAACCAATATCTCCACTTATTATATCATTACCTGAAGATTCAAAATTTTTATTTTTTGATGCAGCAGTTTTTCTTTGCTCCATACCTTGCATCACAACTCTTGTGTCTTTTCTATCTTCACGACCTTCTTCCATAGCCCTTGCAGCTTGTTTGTCAGCTTGCTTTAGTTGTAAGTTATACTGAAACTCTTGCTCCATTAATTGTTTTTTAAGTTCAGCTTCAAGTTGTAATTTGTTAGCGTCAAGTTCAGCTTGCTGTGCATTGTTTTGTAGCTCCAGCGCTTGTATAGCTTGTTGTTTTTGAACTTCAGCTTGAGCGGCAACCTGTTGTGCTTGTGCGTTAGCTTGAGCTTGTTGTTGTATGTTTTGCTGTGCTATAGCTTGATCTCTTTCTATTTTCTTTTTACGTCTTAACTTTAGTAACTGATTTGCAAGCTTTATATTTCTAACTTCTCTAATATCAATTGCATCTTCAAGTTCTATACTATTAGCTTGTAAAGCCATTTGTATATTGTTTTCTAATAATTGTTTTTCTTCTTCATCAGGTTGTAACTGTAAGAATATACCAAAGTCATACAAGTGTAATTCACTTAGCTCTGCTAATGTTGCTACGTTGTGTGCGCCAATTGCTTGTATAAATGCGTCTCTTGTTGGTGAATACTCTATAACATCTGATATTCTCAATGATAAGTTTTCTGCTAGTTCTGATGTTAAAAATAAACCGCCTTGTAATATATGCCTTGTTGCAACGTTTGAATTTGCAGCTGCTAGTTTTTGTACACCTACTAAAGCGTTTGCATCTGGTGTGCTAGCATCTCTAGCTTCGTTTAATCCAGTTACATCTCTTATCATTTGTAAATAATAATTGTATGTAGTGATTAAACTTTGTAGCTTTTGACCACCACTACCACTTGATATTTCTTGTATAGGAACTTTACCAGGATTAGGATCACCTTCTTGCGTTATTGATCTACCTATGATACTACCAGTTTGGAAGAACATATTTAATGCTTCTTGTGGATTATAATTTGTACCGTTACCTAAATCAACTTCAGCTAAACCGTCGGCATCTAAGTAAACACCATCAGGTACTAATCTTGACATTACTTGTTGTAACTTTAAGTGAGTTAGCTGTATCATATCAGCAAAACCTGTTACCCTTTTTACTAATGATTCTATTCTTCCCTTGTATATTCTCGGTGCATGTATAGCATAATTCATTTTAACCTTAGTATAATCACTCTTTGGTCTTAACATATTTTGAGCTAAATTCCACTTTAATAATTTTTTTGTACCTAATATTAATGCTCCTTCGTATAGAACTTCTAGTGAGTTAGATAATTTTTCAAATGGAACTTCACCAACAGCTTCAAATGAATCATCTTTTTGTATAGCCTTTGAACCACCCGTACCTGTTTGTTTTAACTTATATACTTCATTGTTATATGTTTTGTAATTAAAATATAATACTTGAGCGATATTATTATCAACATTATTATCATTGTATGATGAACTGTATCTATTTGCCGCGTATGCATTTTGATGTGGTTGATCTTCTATTTCCAATAAATCTTCATTTGTTAATTGTGGAAATTGTTTTTTTAACTCGTTTATAGGTATATTTTTTACTTCACCACAGTAATATATATCATCAAAATACGGAGACTCAGTGTATGAGTATACTAAATTAGCAGGATCAACATAATCAACTGTTATACCTGATGATGTATCAAAGTTATTTTTAACGGCAGCTATACCAAGCACCGCTATATCATAATACAATCTTTTTAATGTTTGATCGTATTTATTGCCATCAAACAAAACGTTTATTGCTTGCTCCTCTGCTATTTCTATTGATTGCTTATAAGTTAATTGCATGTGAAGCTCTAACTCTTCTTGTGAACCAGGTAATTCTGCTTTATCGTTTTCATATAGATTAATACCAAACTGATTTATAGCCTCATCTTGAAACTCTGCCGTTTGCATGTCTCTTATTATTGACTCCATATATTCAGTTCTTTTTTGAACACCAAATGGATCTTGAGAATATGCTTTAATATCATAAGCCCTTTCTGCTATACCATTAACAACAATATCAACAAATTTTGGAATTACAGGGACTGGTGTCCAGTCTAGATTTAGATATGATAAATCACCGTTAATTGATAATTCATCTTTATATTTTTGAACTGATTGTTCGCCTCTTGCATATAATCTTAACTTGTGAAAATCTTGTTGGTTTAAACTAAATCTATTAGAATTAAAGTCCTTACCAAACCATTCAGCTTCAATTGCTTGACCTACTTTTAATCCGTACTCGTAGCTGTTCTTTTCTTGATCACTGACTACTTGACTTGGAAAATAATTTTGTGCACTTTTTGTGTTCATCTTTTATTTTATTATTTGTGAAGTAAAACCTTCGTTATTATACTTTGAAAAACTTAAGTCTACTTTTGCTTTTTGAATCTTTTTATTCGGCTGATAAAGGTGTCTATTACATGCCATAATAGCAAGCCCGCTGCTAATAGTAGCATCAAACTTAGTACGCTTAGTAATATCAAACCTCGACCAATCATTTAGTGTTCTGTTAAAATACATGTTACCACAACCTCCATCTGACTTTAAACCTACATTTTGTTGTATGTAAGTTTCAATAGCTGCCGCGTGAGCTTGCTTTATATCTTCACTAGAATTTGGTATACCACCTATTTCTTTTTCTGTGGTTGATAGTTTATTCCAAACTTTATCTGGCCTATTCATTGAATAACCTCTATAACCGCGTCTTCTTAAATGATATAACAAACGTGGTTTGTTATTCTCTGCAAGTATTGGCATACCATAAAACACTAATGCCATTAATACATCTTCAAAAAATATTTCAGCGGTTGCTGGTCTAGCCACGTACTCTAAAAAGAATTGACTAGGAGGCGCGTCCTCCATACTAAACTTTGTTAATCCATGTAAAGCACCATTAGATCCTAAACCGTCTACAGTACCTGATATATCATAACTATCACAACCAAAAGCACCCATGTGTTCATTGCCTGGATAATTAGTTCCGTTTTTGTCAATTACTTTATTTTGCAAGTGTGACGGTGGTACCCAACTAACTTTAAATCTACCGCCTGGATCTGGGTAAAACTGTACGTTTGAATCTTTTACCCCGTTAACCCACTGAAAATTACCAGTAGATACACCTTGATTTGTTTCTTCGTTGTAATCTATTTGTTCGTATATTTTTACTAGATTAAATATACTATTCTTTGTTTCATCTCTAAACGCATGTTCTTCAGATCTTGGAAACTGTCTGTAAAACTCGTTTAATGCATCTTGATCATTTTTTAAACCATCTGCTTCATTTTGCCAGTGATCTATAACGCCAGTATCAATAATGTCGTTGTGTGGGCCGTGGATCTCGTTATCTGGTGTATCAAACACAGGTAAGCCATACTCATCCATAAATCCTTCATAGTTCCACTCCATTGGTATAAAAAACGAATATAGTCCTGAAGCTGTTTGGCCATTTTTATTTCTTTTAGTTACGTCAGAGTTATAATATAATTTCTTAAAATTATCACCACCTTTATCTAGTGCATTACAAGTACTACCCATCATACACTTACCTATGATTCTACTACCTAATCTTAGAGTTGTTTTAGTTACTCTCCAGTTGTTTAATATATTATCTGGTCTTTCCCACTTACCTGATTCATCGTGTGCAAGAAGTTTTAGTTTCTCACCATCATATGAATTATCACCGGTGTTTTTCCAATCGATAGTCGTATCAAGACCGGTAAGTTCTTCTGGTTGATCGCTGGCAGCAACGGTAAGCTTTCTTCTTGTAAGCTTAGACGCTGGTACTCTGTACGCCAACTCTGTCTTCGGCCTGTCCATTCCATCCTGTATAGGTTTGAAAAAGAAAGGATAGTTGACTGATATTGGAACAACTTTATCCGTGAACATCTTTTTAGCGTCGGCACCAGACTTAGATAATATACCGAATCTTGCATCTGATGATATTGTGGCAAGGTTAACGATTTCACCTGAGGCCATAAATGAAAAACCAGATCGTCTGTTTTTAAGGTAACACATACCATATGATCTTGTATCTGATTTACAAGCTTCCCAGAATATAAAGAATAATCTATTTGCTTCTCTAAAATCAGGGTGTCCAACGTCAATCTTTGACCATTGGAGGTACATGTAATGAGTACCAGTAACATAAGTAGCAACACCCTTGTTATAAAACCAGAAACCATTTTCTCTTCTTTTAAATTCATCCTCTATGTAATCAATATATTTGTTTTTAAACTCACCAGGATATTCTCTCCAATCAAATATTGATTTTATCTTATTGAGTTCTTTTGGGTATGGCATCACTTGCCATTTGTCATTTTCAAACTTATGTATTTTCTTTGGCGCTTTTGGTAATGCTATTTGAAAGTTTTGTATTTCTATTATATCACCAATCTGCCCTGTCTTAGATATAACAACAATGTCGTGTTCTTTATTATACCCGTACTTCCACTTTTTACTTTTGTTTAACCTATTAACAGTTGTTAACTTTATTGGTTGAACAATTTTGTATAATGTTTGGTTGTACATTATGTAGATCTGTTTTCAGCAAAGCCGCCAAAAGCTTGTGGCTTATCTTCTTTCAATTTACCATCTAACATATTCTGCTCGTCTTGTATTTTGTTTAATATTTCAAACGCATCAAATATAGCTAGCTTTTTAGTTGCTGCTGCATTTTTTAATCTATCAGCTGATACATCTTCTTCTGTATCTATAATTTCTTCTTTGGCTACTTTAATTAATTCATCAACCGCCTTATAACCAGCTTGGATTATATTCTTCTTCTTGTCCTTGATATTCATATTTAATTGTAATTGAATTAGTTAACACTCTATATAACCTCTCGCGCTCTATAACAAACTCAAACTTACTATTGGGACTAAACCCCACTAAAGTATTTTTTGTTATTCCTAACGCGTCTAAGGAATTATTAGAGTATTTTAAAACACCAATCAAAGGTTGTTCTTTTTCATCACTAAACTTATCATGCGACTTTATTGGTTTTACAAAACAATACTCATCAGGCGCGGTCCATATACCTTTACTTTTATATAAAAATATTTGGTCTTTAGCAACACAGTATGTATACTCATCTATAAAGCTTCTACTGTTTTTCTCTAAGCCCTCTGCATTATACCAACGTCTAAATACATTATGGTGAAGAATTACTTCATCACCAACTTGTATATTAGTATCACCAACTTTAGGTAACGCTTTTACAACTCCTGTACGGTTTATCATTAAATGATCTTCTATTGAAGCGTTCAGCACGAGTTTAGTATCACCTACTTGTTTCGTGTTGTTGTAGCGTTTACCTTTTGGTGTTATGATAAAGTCAAATAACCCTTTCAATACTCTAGGTTATACTCGACTGATATTGCCATGTTTTTATTAAAATCTTTCCACGGTAACACGTCTTCATTTTTTTTAATAAACACACTGTACTTGTCTTTACCATCTATGATATCACAAATAGTGTGCCCGCCATAAACCTCTTGACCTACAGAGTAGTGCATAGCATCGTTCTTATAATCTTTGCCAACACTAATTTTTCTTATTAGCTTCATCTTGCTTTATTTTTTGATATTCACCTGAGTTAACATCAATGTTCAACTTATCACCCTTGCCGTACAACACATCCATATTCTGATGAAACTCTTCTAGTTGTCTCTGTAAATTTATAATAGCTTGTGCTATTACTACCTTTTGTGTTTCTAAAGTACCAAGTCTAAGCTTAGCTTGATTAATGTTAGAAACTCTATCTTGTAATTCTTTTAATTCGTCTTTTTTTATTTTCATTGTATTAAATTTTATTTTTTATCTTTTGGTTTTCTGTTATCAATAAACCAATTTTTATATTTATCTCTTTTAGTAGTTATGTACTCAAAGTACTTATCAACTTT
>UEXM01000114.1_pt2 | contig 23334 bp, 21 predicted proteins | sample 1796661 | NCBI WGS metagenome assembly UEXM01 (sample SAMEA4772469, study PRJEB27181) | metagenome | reverse complement strand
ATACATCGCCGATGGTAGTGTGGGGCTTCCCCATGCGAGAGTAGGTCATCGTCAGGCTCTTAAATACGAAAAACCCTCGCCACTTCTGTGACGGGGGTTTTTTATTGGGCTTTAAATGCGCTGAACGTCTTGCCGTTACCTGAATCGCACCCTACTCAAAGATTGAATCGCCACCAGTTTGCTAGACACCTTTCAGCCATCCAAAATGGCAATCAGAGAGGTATCCATGAGCAGCAAACGCTATCCTGAAGAATTCAAGATTGAGGCGGTTCGTCAGGTGACCGATCGTGGTCACAGTGTGGCCTAAGTGGCTGATCATCTCGGTGTCACCACTCACAGTCTGTATGCCTGATCAGGAAGTCTTGATAGACGGCGACAGAGCGTTTGAGAGTTTATCCAGCATTGTGGCCGTGCGTGCCAGACTTCAGCCTAACAGGGGACAGCCTTCGGGCAGGTAAAGGCGCAGCGCATTGGGGATTGCTTGAATCTGAAAAGTCGTATTCTGAATTGGTTCACCATCCAGATTCAGGTTCATTGGGGTTGGGGTTTCAATTTCCATTTCACTAAGGCGAGTACGGACAAACAATCCTTCTTGGTCCGGGTCCTGTCGGGTCTCACTGTTGAACAGCTCTTTAACGCCGGCTAGCAGGTCCATCTCAGCCGGCAAGATAGCAACATCGAAAAGCCCATTGTTGATCAAGGCGTCGGGGCACAGGCGTTGCCCCCCGCCGGCTTGTCGACCATTACCCAAACCGAGAGCCAGGAAGTCCCCTTCCCACTCAAAGCCTTCTCCCTTGAAGTGGCCCTTCGCGGATTCAATTTCAGAAAACTGAGTAAGACCGGTAAGTAGATAGGCTGCACCACCGAGCATTTTTTTTAGATCTTCGGATGTCTGCGTTGTGACCTCAGTGCCGAAACCACCAGTGGCCATATTGAGAAAATAATGATCATTTACTCGAATCACGTCGCATGGCTGAGCAGGATTATTAAGCAATGACAGGGCGTCAGCGGGTTCTTCCGGGATTTCTGCAGCGGTGGCAAAGTCGTTGGCCGTGCCGAGCGGGAGAATCGCCAGTTCCAGTTCTTTGTTGCCGCTTTCCATCAGTGCTTGGGTGATGTCACGCACGGAGCCGTCTCCCCCACCAGCAATAATTGTGTTGAAGCCGTTATCAAGCGCTTCGCGCACATAGCGCTCAGCGTCGCCCCCTTCCCACGTTACGCGGACGGCTAACTCATGGCCTTGGTCACGCCAGTCCATGACCGCATTGCGAACGGACTGGTTGCCGGCTTGTTTGCCGTGAAGGATAAGTAGGGCTTTCTTGCTCATGGGGAAATTCTCTTGTTGGCGGATGCCATAGGATAAAGCATGCGATCAGGCTAGTGCATATATTGTGCAAGCGAGTTAACAATCCTTGATGGTTGCCTATCTGATAGTGATTTCTATTTCCTATCAGAAAAATTCAGGAATAGTATTTTTCGATAGATCAGTAGTGAGAGATCATGGCTTTCTAACGGAGGATATCTCATGGTAAAGACGATCAGTTTCGGAGCAATGCATATTTCAGTGGCGTTTCTAGTCGTCTGGGCCATGACTGGAGACTGGCGTATTGGTGGCTTAACCGCTGTAGTAGAGCCCTGTGTAAATACGGTGGCGTATCACTTTCACGAGAAGATATGGAAACGCCACAAACAGGACGTCTCGGTGGAGGGGACCGTCATCGTTTAAGATAAACTGAATGTTTACTCTGTAGTGGCCGTTGGTTAAGCTGGCTCAAGGGTACATTGTAAAGGATAATTGTCTGGTGCAGATAGCAAGCAGCGACATTGATGCGATTCGTCAGGTGGTGAATCAAGTATTGGAAATGCATGCCCGCGAAGAAGGAGGGCAGCGCTCTCAGGCTCGGGCTGAAATTCTGATTCATTCAATGCAGGTGTTTGCCCAGCGTGGGCTACAGCGCACCACGGTACAGCATCTGCTGGATGCCTCTGATGTATCCCGTCGCACATTCTACAAGTACTTCCGCAACAAGATGGATGTGCTGGAAAGTATCTATCGTATCTTTGTTGACAACATGCTGTTGCATTTTCACAAAGAGGTAAAACAGGCCTCCTCTGCCCACGATATCATTCGTAATACCACCAAGGTCTACTTCGATTACCACGTGAGTATGGGGCCGGTTATCAAGTTGATGATGGAAGAAGCTCGCTCTTCTAATTCGGCTCTTGCACCCCACCGCATCCGTGCCCAGACGCTGGCTTCTGAAGTCCTGGCTGATCAGATTAACCGCTATACGGGCAACAATTACGAACCGTTGGTTTTCCTGACTATGCTGTGGATGCTGGAAAATTACTCACTCTACATTTTTGAGGATGGCGGCTTTTCTCCGGAGCGTTTGGACCAATGCTTGCGTGTGGCAGTGGGGGTGGCTGAATCCCTGGTGCTGGGCGAAGTTACGCCGGGCATGCTGGAGCGCCCGGCGCCATAGTACCTTCATTGGGCCGGGTCTTCCGGCTTGATAAACTTGAATGTCATCCGGTCACTTTCCCCGATTGCTTCATAGGTTTCCTGGTCCTTGTCGCCGAGCCGTAGCGAGGGGGGGGGAGTGTCCAGACCCCGGCAGGGTGGTTGGTCTGATCCTTCGGGTTGGCATTGATCTCTGATCGATCCACCAGCGTAAAGCCGGCCTTCTCGGCAAGGGCGATGACATACCCCTCGCTCATATACCCCGTTTCGATTTGCCTTTCCAGTGGGCGTACTTCCGGTGCCCGATGTTCCACTACGCCCAGCACCCCGCCCGGCTTGAGGGCCTTGTAAAAGCTTTTGAAAGCGGCTTCCGCCTTGCCGGATTTTGCCCAGTTATGCACGTTGCGGAAAGTGAGAACCCGGTCGGCTGTGCCTGCTGGGGCAATGTCATTGTAGGCAGGGGGGTAAAGATGGGTAATGCGAACCTTGTTGTAAATCTCGTCCTGCTTGGCCAGGCGGGTTTTAAACTGGATAAGTGAACGTTGGTAAAACGGGATGTTGCTATCCGGCGGAAATTGGGCAGCATAATAAGTGCCATTGTCGTGCAGATAAGGCGCCAAAATAGCGGTATACCACCCCTTCGAGCCAGGCCAGACTTCCACCACGGTCATGTCCGCTTCTACCTCGAAAAAACGAAGGGTTTCGGCGGGGTGGCGGTAAGAATCACGGGCTTTTTCCGCTGACGTGCGGTGTGAAGCGTCGAGAATATCATCCAAGCTGTCGGCCCGGGCGTTTTCAACAGATAGCGGGGAAAAGGCCAGAATGGCAGCTAAAAGAAAAGTGATGCGCATGATCTCTCCTATCTGAGGCCGTGGATTAATACTTTCCTGGAATCCGCGGCTTGTTGTTCGCGGCTCCCCCTCTCTGTGAGGAGGCACCCATCAAGTTCACCATCAATCAGCATCGTATCGCGAGTGGGCAGAGCAGCGAAATAGCGTTCTTTGCAACGCTCGCTGAAAAAACATCGCAAAGGGTGGGTTTGGTTCCATAAACCAGGTACTGGCGCTGGATGTTTGTCATGAAATCACCAGTCTTTTGAGCCAGTAGCCGTAAAATTTTAATTTTCTTCAGATAAGAAGCCACAACCCGGCGCAGGTTCTCCGGCCGCGCCAAGGACGGACTATACTGAGCGGTAGTGCTTTCTGAGAAAGAAGCAGCGGATAGATGGTGGTTTTGTCCAGATCGGCCCGATTGCGATGGCATCCACTTCGACCCTGCGGAAGCCTTCGCTGGGGAAGGCTTCCGGTGCGCAGGTGGGAAGAAGACGCAGCGTAATCGCCATGATGGCGGGCTTTACAGGTATTTGATTTTTTCCAGCTGTTCTTCAAGCTTGGCCAGTTGGGAGCGATAGTCGTCCAGTTTGGCTTTTTCCTTGTCGACCACGGCCTGCGGTGCTTTATCGACAAACTTGGGGTTCTTTATTTTACCTTCGGCGCGGCCCACCTCCTTGCGGAGTTTTTCGATTTCCTTGGAAAGACGCTCGATCTCTGCTTCCTTGTCAATCAGCCCGGCCATGGGCACCAAAATTTCCATGTCGCCGACTAGGGCGGTGGCAGAGGCGGGGGCGGAATCCTCTGCGGTCAGCCAGGTAATGGATTCCAGTTTGGCCAGTTTGCTGAGGAAGACTCGGTTGGAGTCCAGCAGGGCCTTGTCCGAGTCTTTACCATTATGCAGATAAATCGGCAGTGCCTTGCCTAGTGGAATGCCCATCTCACCACGGATGTTACGTACCGCGCTAATTACAGCTTTCACCCATTCTGCACCGGTTTCCGCATTGGTATCGATTTTGGCGGGCTCGCTGGCCGGGAAGGGCTGCAACATGATGGTGTCGGTTTTTTCGCCTTTACCTGCCGCCGACGTCTTGCCTGCCAGTGGACCGACTTTTTGCCATATTTCTTCAGTGATGAAAGGCATAAAGGGGTGGGCCATGCGAAGGATGGCTTCCAGTACGGTCACTAGGGTGCGGCGTGTGCCGCGTTTTTGGGCCTCGGAATACTCGTCACCCCACAGTACCGGTTTGGATAGCTCGAGATACCAATCGCAGTATTCGTTCCAGATGAATTCATAGGCGGCGTGGCTGGCCACGTCGAAACGGAAGCTGTCTAGTGCTTCGCTGACTTCCAGCTCGGCCCGCTGTAGGGCGGAGATAATCCAACGGTCTGCAAGGGACAGCTCCACCTCGCTACCGGTATCGATACCGCAGTCTTCTCCTTCGGTATTCATCATTACATAGCGGGCTGCATTCCAGATTTTGTTACAGAAATTCCGGTAGCCTTCTATGCGGCCCATATCCCACTTGATGTCCCGGCCCGTGGAAGCGAGAGACAGGAAGGTAAAGCGCAGAGCGTCGGTGCCGTAGGGGTTGATGCCGTCAGGGAAGTCTTTGTTAGTGCGCTTGGTAATCTGTTTTTCTTTCTGCGGCTGCATCAGGCCCTTGGTGCGCTTGTCGATCAGCGCGTCTAGGGTGATTCCGTCAATCATGTCCAGCGGATCAAGCACGTTGCCTTTCGACTTGGACATTTTCTGGCCGTCATTGTCGCGCACCAGACCATGAACATAGACCTTCTTGAAGGGCACTTGGTCGGTGAACTTCAGGGTCATCATTATCATCCTGGCAACCCAGAAGAAAATAATGTCGAAGCCCGTTACCAGTACATCGGTGGGATGAAAGGTGCGCAGGGCGTCAGTGTCTTCCGGCCAGCCCAGAGTGGAGAAGGTCCACAGGGCGGAACTGAACCAGGTATCTAGAACATCGTCATCCTGGCTCAGGGGGGTATGCCCCAGGTTGTTTTCTGCACGGACCGCTGCTTCGTCGCGGCCCACATAGATGTTGCCGTCGGCATCGTACCAGGCGGGGATGCGATGGCCCCACCACAGTTGGCGGGAGATACACCAGTCCTGCAGATCCCGCATCCAGGAGAAATACATGTTCTCGTAGTTTTTGGGGACGAACTGGATGTCGCCATTTTCCACGGCGGCAATGGCCGGTTTGGCCAGCTCTTCTACGGCGACAAACCACTGGTTGGTCAGGTAGGGTTCGATAACCACACCGGAACGATCGCCACGGGGCACCTGTAGGGTGTGGTCGTCCACTTTTTCCAGCAAGCCCAAGGCATCTAGATCGTCTACTACCTTTTTGCGGGCGTCTACACGGCTCAAGCCGCGATAGCCTTCCGGCACTTCGTCATTCAGCGCGGCATCGATGGTCAGGATATTGATCATCGGCAGGTCGTGGCGCTTACCCACCTCGTAATCGTTGAAGTCGTGGGCCGGGGTGATTTTTACGCAGCCGGAGCCGAAGTCCGGGTCTACGTAGTCATCGGCAATAATAGGGATATTGCGGTCAGCCAGCGGCAGGCGAATGCTCTTGCCGATCATGTCCTTGTAGCGTGGGTCTTGCGGATGAACGGCTACGGCGGTATCACCGAGCATGGTTTCCGGGCGTGTAGTGGCGACCACCAGGTGCCCGGAGCCATCAGACAGCGGATAGCGGAAGTGCCACATGTGGCCTTGCTCTTCCACGTTCTCCACTTCTAGGTCGGAGATGGCGGTGTGCAGGGCTGGATCCCAATTGACCAGCCGCTTGCCACGGTAAATCAAGCCTTCCTTGTGCAGACGGACAAACACTTCGCGCACGGCATTAGACAGGCCGTCGTCCATGGTGAAGCGTTCACGGGTCCAATCTACGCTGGCGCCCATGCGGCGCAACTGGCGGGTAATAGTGCCGCCGGATTCCCTTTTCCATTCCCAGACCTTGTCCAGAAATTTCTCACGGCCTAGCTCGTGACGGTTGGTGCCTTCGCCGGCCAGTTTGCGCTCTACCACCATTTGGGTGGCGATGCCGGCGTGGTCGGTGCCCACCTGCCAGAGGGTGTTGCGGCCCTGCATGCGGCGGTAGCGGACCAAGGTATCCATAATGGTGTCTTGGAAGGCGTGGCCCATGTGCAAGCTGCCGGTCACATTGGGGGGCGGGATCATGATGCAGAACGGATCACCCTGGCCGCTCGGCTTGAAATGACCGGCTTTTTCCCAGTTTTCGTACCAAGACTGCTCAATGCGATCGGGTTGGTAGGTTTTGTCCATGATCACCGCTTCTAACCAGAAAAAATGAGGGCGAATTATAGCGAAGCGGGACGGGTTCGTCGCGGGTTGTAGGAAAACCCCTGACGGAGGCTGCCAGATGCCCGAAAAAAACGCTTGCCCCCAGAAAGTCTGTAGAGCGATTAGCCTCTGGCATTCCTTCGCAGGGCGGCGCGCAGCTTCAAGCGCAGGGCTTTTTCCAGCTTGGGCAGAGCCTCGGCCACCAGTTCATCAATGGCGTTATCAATGTCGCGGTTAGTCAACGTTGGGCGTGCTGTTGCTGCTGTTTGCTGAGAGGGTGTGGAAGCCGGTGACACACTGGGAGCAGGGGCGTGTGGGTTAGCGGTGCGGTTTAAGAACGGGTTGGTCCGCTCGCTGGCAAGCTGCCGTATTCGTTGAGCCTCCGGCGGGATTGCCTCTGCAGCTGCTTGCAGAAGCGGCGGCTCAGCATCGTCCAGCAAGGACTGGACATCATCCAGTTCTTTGAGCAAGGTGTGCTTTGCCGTTTCCTTGTCGTCGCTCATAGCCGTGTTGCCCGCAGTAGTGGTCAGCCAAGTTCATGGGTGGTGACGGGGAAGCCTCGGTCCCGGTAAAAACGAAAACGTTCCCGGCCCTGTTGTCGTTCGGCTTCTGCGCCGCTGATCATTTCGGCCACCCGCTGAAAGCGGGAGGAAAAGTCGGGCACTCCATCGCTCAGGTTGATCAGCACATCGTGCTGATGGCCGGGGTCGTCACCGAATCCGAGTAATACCGGGGCTTGACCTTCACTGCTTAGTGCATGGGGTAAAAAGCCTGTTGGGGGAGATTGCCAGAATAGCGCGTCCAGCTGCCGTGCATGGGCCTCATTTTGGCAATGCACATAGACTTGCCGGCCCTGTTTCAGCGCTTTATCGGCAATCCGCCAAGCCAGAGCCTGGCGAACGCCCTCCCCGACTTTACTGCTGAGATAGAAAGTGACTTCAGTCATAGGTAAAAGCCTAGCGGCTGACGCCAAACGCCTGACGCATAGTGTTGTGCCAGGCGTTCGGTGCCTAGCATTAGGCGTTGTCCATCAAATACCGTGTAAGCATAGGCACAGGGCGACCGGTGGCGCCTTTGCTCATGCCGCCGCTGGTCCAGGCGGTGCCGGCGATATCCAGATGCGCCCATTTTACTTCTTTGGTGAAGCGGGAGAGGAAGCAGGCGGCGGTGATGGAGCCTGCTTTGGGGCCGCCAATGTTTTGCATGTCGGCAAAGGGGCTGTCCAGCTGCCCCTGGTACTCATCCCACAGGGGCATCGGCCAGCCGCGGTCGCCGGTTTCTTTACCCGCGGCGAGCAGAGCTTCGCTGAGGTCATCGTCGTTGGAGTAGACTGCCTGGGCGTGGGCGCCGAGGGCGACAACGCAAGCGCCGGTCAGGGTGGCGATGTCGATGACTGTGTGTGGTTTGTGTTTTTGCTGCACGTAGGTCAACGCGTCGCACAGTACCAGTCGACCTTCAGCATCGGTATTGAGAATTTCCACGGTCTGGCCGGATAGGGTTTTGACGATATCTCCCGGGCGAGCGGCGCGGCCATCGGGCATGTTTTCCGCCGCTGCCACGACGGCAACCAGATGGATAGGCAGGTCCAGTTCGCACACAGTTTTTACTGAGCCGAAAACACTGGCAGCGCCGCCCATGTCATATTTCATCTCATCCATGGTGGCGCCGGGCTTTAGAGAAATGCCGCCGGTATCGAAGGTGATCCCTTTGCCGACCAGGGCAACCGGGCCTTGCTTGGTGGGTTTGGCGCCCTTGTATTCCATCACAATGATTTGGCCCTGGCGTTCGGAGCCTTTGGCTACCGCGTGGAAGGCTCCCATGCCCATTTTTTCTGCCTGAGCCTGGCTCAATACTTTCACCGTAAGCTTTTCATATTCTTTGCCCAGATCCCGAGCTACCCCGCTCAGATATTCCGGGTAGCAATCGTTGGGAGGCAAATTGCCCAAATCTCGAGCTACGTTGACCCCAAGGCCCACGGCTTTGCCTGTTTTGTGTGCTTTCGTAAGGGTAGTGTCCTTCTCGGCATGCCAGAAGGTCAGTTTGGCTAGGTTGCTGGCCGGTGCCGGCTTGCTACGGTAGTTGTCGAAACGGTAGGTGCTTTCTTCTACTACACGGCTGCCTTCGCGGACTTGCCACTCCAGTGCTTGTGTGTGTGTGTCGTCTAGCAACCACAGAACCTGCTTAACCGGAGAGCTGGCCAGGGTCTTGGTAGCCTTGTGTACCAAAGAGAGCCAGCCTTGGTCGCTGAGAGGGCTATCACCGGTGCCGACCAGCAGCAGGCGATCAGCATTAAGGTCTTGGGGCGCGTGCAACCAGACAAGCTGTCCCTTGCTGGCATTGAAATCGCCGGCCTTGGTGAACTGACTAATTTGCTCGCGAGTGGAGGAGGGTAGGGCCTCGGGAAGGTCGCTTTTTTTGCCCAGCAATACCACTAAGGCGTCTGCTTTGCTTTTCTCCAAGGGCCTGTTGCTTACTGCGAAGTCCATACTTTCTCCAAATTAATAAAAGGGTGGGGCGCGATTCACCCGATAAATAGTGGAAATAGTGGGCTGTCACGCAAGGAAACGCAATCCGCGAAGGAGCTCAGCCGACAACCTAATTGAAAGGGAATTATCACCTTTGTCTAGCACTCAGTTACACTAGGCGGCATTCACTGCTGCCGCAGGCGTTTTTTGCCCGGCGGTGTGTGTCGGGCTGCGGGCCTCTTGCCTGCCTTTATCCTGCTCGGCACGTTTTGCAGACAGCAATGAGTGGGCCTGCCTTTGATTCTCCATCGATATATTAACCGGCAAGTGTTCATGACCACAGTACTGGTCACCTTTATTCTGGTGATGGTGCTGGTCAGTGGCCGCTTTATCAAATATCTAGCTGAGGCGGCTGCCGGTGAAATCGCCGCCGATGCCTTGTTCCTGGTAATGGCATTCCGGATGCCGGAATTCCTGCAGATGATCGTTCCTCTGAGTTTGTATATCGGCTTGTTGCTGGTGCTGGGCCGTATGCACATGGACAACGAAATGGTGGTGCTGCAGGCCGGAGGCCAGGGCAACGGGCGTGTGGTACGTTCGTTGGTGGTGCCTATATTAATGGCCACCACGCTGGTAGGCATGTTTTCCCTCTATGTGACCCCACGGGGTGACGCAGAAGTAAACCGGATTTTTGAAGAACAAAAGGACCGGTCGGTGCTGGAATTGCTCACCCCGGGCCGTTTCCACGTAAAAGGCTCCAGTGATTCCCAGCGCGCTACTTATGCAGAGCACCTGAACCGGGAAAAAGGCGTTCTGGAAAATGTGTTTGTGGCAGACGCGCACTTTGAAAGTCAGGGTGAGGCAGGGCGACTGCTTACTGTCTGGGCGAAAAGCGGCAAGCTGGTAGTGGAAGAAGGCATCAGTTATCTGCTGTTGACCGATGGCTTTCAGTACCAAGGTAAACCTGGCCAACTGGATTACAAGGAAGTGGGCTTCAAGGAAGCCCGGGTCCGTATTGGTGGCGAAAAAACCGATAGCCGCCCGCCCAAGGTGCGGGGGCGCTCCACCCAGGAATTGATGGATCAGCAGGCCGACAACAAGGCGGCATTGGCGGAACTGCAGTGGCGTATTTCGCTGATTCTCACCGTGCCAGTCATGGCGTTAGCAGCGATTCCCTTGGCCAGGGTTAACCCCCGCCAAGGACGGTTCTATCGACTAATCCCGGCTGTACTAGGCTACATGCTTTATGTGGGTATGTTGCTGGTATGCCGCAGCGCCATTGAGGACCACGAGGGCGTGCGGCCCTGGTACCTGAGCATGGTTTGGATCCATGTGATTACGGCGACAGTGGTCTTCCTGCTTTATTTCGGTGGCCGCCTATTCCGGCGGAGGGCGCGCCCATGAAATTGCTCAAGCGCTACTTCTGGCGGGCGGTGATGATTCCGACCTTGGCTATTCTGTTTATTATCGTCGGGCTGGATTGTCTGTTCGGCTTTGTCTATGAGCTGGAATTCCTCCGGGGCAACTACCAAGTCCTGGAGGCCTTGCAGTTTATTCTAACGACTACGCCGCGGCGTTTTTACGAATACATGCCTATGGCGATTTTGTTAGGCACCCTCATTGGTTTGGGCTTACTGGCGAACAGTGGTGAACTGTCGGTGATTCGCGCGGCTGGGGTTTCTACCCTGAAAGTAAGCTGGCTGGTGCTGCGCCCGGTGCTGATACTGATCATCCTGTCGATTCCGCTGGGTGAATATCTCACCCCCTATAGTGAGCAGGTGGCGCAGAGTAACCGTTCCATGGCCGAAGGGGGCGGTGAAGCCTTGCGCTCCAAGTACGGTTACTGGCACCGGGAAGGCCCGGAGTTTATTCATATCAATGCGGTGCAGCCCAACGGAGTGTTACACGGGTTGACCCGTTACCGTTTCAGCGACGGGCAGAAACTGACCGAGACCCAATACGTGGACCGGGCTATCTACCAAGGAGATTTCTGGTCTCTGGAAGGTATACACGGTACCCGGTTGTTTGCTGACCATGCCGAGAACTACCAGAAAGATCAGGGCGAATGGCAAACAGAGCTGACCCCGCAGTTGCTGAGTATTGTGGTGCTTAAGCCCGATAACCTAGCGCTAATGAAGCTGCTGGAATATACCCGCTATCTGAAACGGCAGGGGCTGGAAACGGCAGACTATATGCTCAGTTTCTGGCAGAAATTGTTCATGCCATTGGCGACTATCGGTATGGTGCTGATCGCTATTTCTTTTGTGTTCGGCCCCCTTCGAGAAGTGACCATGGGGCTGCGGTTGACGGCAGGCATTGTGGCCGGGCTGATTTTCCACTACGGCCAACAATTCTTTGGCCAGCTGTCGTTAGTGTTCCATGCCGACCCGCTAATGGCCGCTATTCTTCCCCCATCACTATGCTTGGTGTTGGGGATTTGGCTGCTGCAGCGAGTGCGCTGAGATGAGCGGCTGGCGGGGGCAAGGACGCACCCACCCAGGCCGCCGGTCGGCCAATGAGGATGCGCTGGTGTGCCGCGACGGTGAGGGCCTATGGGCGGTGATTGACGGCATGGGCGGCCATGAAGCCGGCGACCTTGCTGCCACTATGGTTCGCTATGCGCTGGAGAATCTTTCTCTGGGCGGAGGAATTGCCCATCGGCTGTTGGCAGTAGAAAGCGCCCTGCAAAGCGCCAATCATGCGATTCGTCACCATGCCGCCATGCACTTGGGCAGCAAGCCCATGGGGGCCACGGTGGTGGCGCTGTTGATACAGGGAAGAGATGCCGGTGTATTGTGGGCTGGCGATGCGCGACTTTATCGGCATGATTCACGTCGTACCTGTGCTATTACCAAAGACCACACCCCGGTACAGGCGCTGGTGGACGCGGGAGAAATCAACGAAGAAGAAGCCATGCGACACCCCCGCGGGCATGTGATCTATCAGGCCATCGGCAATGGCGATAAGCTGAAACTGGAGCAAGCCCGCTTTGTGGTTGAGAGCGATCAGCAATGGCTGTTGACCAGTGATGGCGTGCACTCGGTGCTGGCGGAGCCGGCGTTGCATCGGCTGTTAATGGAGGGTGCCAGCGTGTCAGCTCTTCTTAAGGCGGCGCTCCATTCAGGCAGTCGGGATAACGTGACGGCAATCAAAATTGCTTTCGATTAGTGCAAAGGCTGGAAAAGCTGCGAAGGGCTGGTATACTCGCGCCCCAATGCCAGAGTGGTGGAATTGGTAGACACGACGGATTCAAAATCCGTTGCCTTCACGGGCGTGCCGGTTCAAGTCCGGCCTCTGGTACCAAACAATAAAAAAGCCCGCTACTAGCGGGCTTTTTTATGCCGGGTGTTTCTGGCCCTCGCTAGCTCAAACAGTCTGTCCAGGAGATCGTCATGACCGACTATGCCCCTCCCGCGGGATTGCTCAAGCGCTTGATGGCGTTGGTCTATGATGGCTTTTTGGTGTTGGCCTTGTGGTTTGTGACCACGGGCATCTTCGTGTTGGTCTATCCTAAAACAGGGTTGCCAATGGAAGATATAAACGGTGTCACCCGCGCAGCACCGGACTATCTGAAGGGGATCCTGCTGCCACTGTTGTTGGTGGAGACCTGGTTGTTTTACGCCTGGTTCTGGATGCGCGGAGGGCAGACCTTGGGGATGCGCGCCTGGCGACTGCAGGTGCGCGATTATCGTGGTGGGCCTGTGAAGCTCTGGCAAACACTGGCACGCTTCCTGGGGGCATGCGTGTCCTGGGGGCTGTTCGGAACCGGCTACCTAGTAGTGCTGGTCGCGCCTCATCAAACGCTGCATGATCGCCTGTCCGCCACAGCGACGGTGCAGTTACCGAAGAAACCCAAAACCTGAGAGTCTTTCCTATCAAAACACAGAGGGATTACTGAGGAGGCCATGAGCGCTCGAGGTGAGTTTTACGCTCTCTGCGGCGGTTACAGGTGTTTTTTCCCGGTCTGAGAGCGGGTATCCTTGCAGCCCCTTTAATTTCCGTGCCGGTACAGTACGTGAATGTCGACGATTTTGACTTTGAGCTCCCTGACGGGTTAATTGCCCGCCACCCGCCTGCGCAACGCCGTGATGCGCGTTTGTTAGCGCTTACCCGCGATGCGCTTGAGCATCAGCAGTTTCCTCACTTGCTTTCCCATGTGCACCCCGGCGATCTGTTGATCTTCAATGATACCCGCGTCATTCCTGCTCGATTATTTGGCCAAAAGGAAAGTGGCGGCAAGGTTGAAGTGTTGATCGAACGAGTGCTGGACGACCATGAAGCGCTTGCCCACGTGCGTGCTTCCAAGTCACCAAAGCCCGGTAGTTGGTTGGAATTTGATGAGGGTATCCGTGCCCAGGTGACGGGGCGCCGTGATGCCCTGTTTATCCTGCAGTTCTCTCTGCCGGGGGGCGGCTGCGACACCCTTTTGGCTGCATTGGAACAAATCGGCCATGTGCCGCTGCCCCCGTATATCGACCGTCCGGATGAGGACGGTGATATGGAGCGCTACCAAACGGTGTATGCTCGCGAGCCGGGGGCTGTTGCGGCGCCGACGGCCGGTCTGCATTTTGATGATGCGATGCTGGCGGCCTTGGAGCAGCACGGGGTTGATATCGGTTTTGTCACTCTCCATGTAGGCGCCGGGACGTTCCAGCCGGTGCGTGTGGATAAAGTGGAAGACCACCATATGCACAGTGAGCGCTACCAGATTCCCGATTCACTAGTGGAGCAGGTAGCCCTGGCCCATGCTCGGGGCGGTCGAGTGGTGGCGGTAGGCACTACTGCGTTGCGTGCGCTGGAAGCGGCCAGTCAGTCCGGTGGTTTGCAGACCGGCCAGGGGGAAACGGATATCTTTATTTATCCTGGTTACCGGTTCCGTTTGGTGGATGCTTTGGTAACCAACTTCCATTTGCCCAAATCCACGCTGCTGATGCTGATTAGTGCGTTCGCCGGCCGCGACCGGATCATGGGCGCCTACCGGGCGGCCATTGAGGCCCAATACCGGTTTTTCAGTTATGGCGATGCCATGTTTATTGAGGGAACGCAGCAGGCATCACGTACTTCCCCGCACGTGAAAAGCGGAGCGGACGAATGACCAAGATTTCCTTTTTTGGCGTGCTGCGTATTGCGTGCCGCATGCAAGTGAGCGCTTATCCATGTCCCGAATGACGTTCCAGCTCAACACCACCGATGGCGCTGCCCGCCGTGGTGAAATTAACTTCCCCCGCGGCACCATTCAAACGCCGGCCTTTATGCCGGTGGGCACCTACGGCACGGTGAAAAGCATGCTGCCCAGGGATCTGGCCGATACTGGCGCTGAGATTTGCCTGGGAAACACCTTTCATCTGATGCTGCGTCCAGGTACGGAAGTCATCGAAGCCCACGGTTCACTGCATGGTTTTATGCAGTGGGACAAGCCGATCCTGACGGATTCCGGCGGGTTTCAGGTGTTCAGCCTTGGCGAGATGCGCAAGATTTCCGAACAGGGCGTGGTGTTCAGAAATCCCATCAATGGTGACAAGGTTGAACTGAGCCCGGAAAAAGCTATGCAGGTACAGCGCTCGCTGGGCAGCGATATCTGCATGATCTTTGATGAATGCACTCCTTTCCCGGCCACTGAAGAACAGGCCCGTGATTCCATGCAGTTGTCCCTGCGCTGGGCGAAACGCTCAAAAGATGCCCACGAAGGCAATGATGCCGCCTGTTTCGGTATTGTGCAGGGGGGCATGTATGATGATCTGCGCCGCGAATCCCTGGCCGGGCTGGTGGATATCGGCTTTGACGGCTACGCCGTGGGGGGGCTGAGTGTGGGCGAGCCCCAGAACGAGATGTTACGGACTCTGGGTAACCTGACCCCACATATGCCCGCAGATCGCCCCCGCTACCTGATGGGCGTGGGCAAGCCGGACGATATCGTTGAGGCGGTACGCCGGGGGGTGGACATGTTCGATTGCGTGATGCCTACCCGCAATGCCCGCAATGGCCACCTGTTCATCGCCGAAGGGGTGGTGAAAATTCGAAATGCCCGACACCGTCATGATCTGGCTCCTCTGGAAGCAGAGTGTGACTGTTATACCTGTCAGAATTTCTCCCGCAGCTATCTGCACCATTTGGATCGTTGCAATGAAATGCTGGGCTCCCAGCTCAATACTATCCATAACCTGCGGTACTACCAGCGGTTGATGGCTGGATTGCGGGGGGCCATTGAAGGGGGTACATTGTCCGCCTTTGTGGACGACTTTTATGCAGCCCGAGGTCAACAAACTCCGGCGCTGTAGCTATTTATTGATTGGAGTAATGAATGAACATCGCAATGCGTTCCCTGCTGGCTCTGATGGCTGCGGCCATGGTTTCTCCAGCGTTTGCAGCTCCTGCTGCCCCTGCTGGTCCGGGCAGTGTCGAGCTAATCATGCTGGTAGTGATGATGGTGGTTTTCTATTTCTTCCTGATTCGCCCCCAACAGAAGCGCGCCAAGGCACACAAAAATCTGGTACAGAGCCTGAGCAAGGGTGATGAAGTGGTGACCAGTGGCGGCATCCTGGGCAAAGTGGCGAAAGTCACCGATGATTTTGTGGTGGTAGAAATCAGCAACAACCTGGAAATCAAACTGCAGAAAAGCAGTGTCCAGGCGACCTTGCCCAAAGGCACGATCAAGTCGATCTAGAAGAATAGCAGCCCCGTCTTGTGCGGGGCTTTTGCTGTCGCCTCGACGCCAGCAAAACTCAATGTATCGAGCGGTTGATTAATTGTGTATGCCTTGCGGATGGCTACGATCAAGGCCCGTTGATGTTTTTTTCGACGTTCAACGCCCCGTTCACAATTAATAAAATCGGCACTACCGGAAAGAACTATGACCCGCTATCCACGCTGGAAATTTTTCCTGCTTATGGCTGCCCTTGTTGTTTGCGGCCTTTATGCGCTCCCTAATTTGTACCCGGATGCGCCTGCCATTCAGATCAGTCATTCCGAGGCTGGTGGCGAAGTCTCTGATGTAGCCAAGCAGCGCGTATTAGGTGCCCTGGACGCCGCTGGCCTGGGCCATGGAGAAGGTGAAGTTGTTGGTAGTTCATTGCTGGTGCGTATGAACGATACCGAAGCTCAGCTTCGCGCCAAGGATATTGCGGCGTCCACCTTGGGAGATAATTATGTGGTGGCGTTGAACCTGGCGGCAACCACGCCCCAGTGGTTACGTGATATTGGCGCTAGCCCCATGAATTTGGGGTTGGATCTGCGTGGCGGGGTGCACTTCCTGCTGCAGGTGGACATGGATTCGGTGGTGAAGAGCCGCATGGAAGCCTGGGAAGGCACCGCCAAGCTGACTCTGCGTGACGCGGGGGTACGTTACCGCGAAGTGTCTGTTGATGACACCACACTGACCGCCACCTTTGGAGACCAGGTTGCGGCGGATGCCGCACGTGCGCCATTGCGCCAGGCACTGGACAAGCTGGCCATGCAGCCAGCCGGTGATAGCCCAAAAATTGTTATGACCCTGAACGAAACGGCCCTGAAAGAAATGCAGGACTACGCCGTGGACCAGAACCGCACCGCGTTGAACAAGCGGGTGAACGAGCTGGGTGTGGCAGAAGCGGTGGTCCAGCGTCAGGGCGCAGACCGTATTGTAGTGCAGCTGCCAGGCATTCAGGATGCTGCTACCGCGCGCCGGATCCTGGGGCGCACCGCGACGCTGGAGTTTCGCTTGGTGGACAACAGTGTGTCCTCCGCTCGCCTGCGTTCCGGTATGGCTCCTCCTGGCCTGGAGCTTTTCCCGTTCAAGGGGCAGGAAGGCCGGATCGTGGCCTTGAACAAGTCCAGCATCGCCACCGGTGATCAGGTGATCGACGCCAAGATGGGCTTTGATCAGCAGAACGGTCAACCGGAAGTTAACGTAACACTGGATTCCGATGGCGCCCGCCGTATGCAGCGCGTTACCGGCAAGAACGTGGGTAACCCCATGGGCGTGCTGTTCATCGAAACCAAAACCGACGTGAAAAAGGTGATCGACGAAGCCGGCAACAGCGTTGATCAGATGACCAGTAGCACTGACAAGTACGTCATCAACGTGGCGACTATTCAGAGCACCCTGGGTAGCCGTTTCCGGATTACCGGGTTGGATAACCCGGCGGAAGCCTCCGAATTGGCACTGCTGCTGCGTGCCGGTTCCTTGGCGGCGCCAGTGAGCATCGTTGAAGAGCGTACGGTTGGGCCGAGCTTGGGCGCGGAGAATATCGAAGCGGGCCTCAAGTCCATGGCGCTGGGCTTGGTGTTGGTGCTGATTTTCATGGTGCTTTGGTACAAGGTGTTTGGCCTGATCGCCAATGTGGCGCTGCTCGGCAACTTGGTAATCATTGTCGGCGTCATGTCGTTAATTCCTGGCGCCACCATGACCTTGCCAGGTATTGCCGGGATCGTATTGACGGTGGGGATGGCGGTTGATGCCAACGTGCTGATCTTCGAGCGCATCCGTGAAGATTTGCGTCGGGGCCTGAGCCCGCGCCAGGCTATCGAAGAAGGTTACGCCCGTGCGTTCACCACGATCGTTGATGCCAACATTACTACATTGATTGTGGCGGTGATTTTGTTTGCAGCAGGGACCGGTTCGGTACAAGGTTTTGCGGTGACCTTATTCATCGGCATCCTCACCTCCATGTTCACGGCCATTATCGGTACCCGTGCCATGGCAGAAATGATTTACGGTCGAGGCGCTCGCGCCCCGAGCAAACTGAGCATCTGAGGCGGTTATGAGCAAAGCACCCATGAACATCAACTTTATGGCCGCCCGCAAACCGCTGGGCTTCCTCTCGCTGGCGCTGGTGATTATTTCCGTGGCGCTGTTGCTGACCCGGGGCTTGAACCTTGGGCTGGATTTCACCGGCGGTACTACCGTGGTGGTAAAAAGCCCGGTAGATGTAGAGCTTTCTAAAGTACGTGCCGATCTTGCCGATGCAGGTTTTGGCGATGCCGTCGTCCAGCACTACGGTTCACCCAAGGAGGTGAATATTCGGGTCGCGCCAAGGGATGGCAAAGATGCCGACCAGGTTGGTTTGAATGTTTTTGCTGTGCTCAAAGAGCACAACCCGGATTTGCAAAAGCAGAAAGTGGAATTTGTCGGCCCTCAGGTGGGTGACGAGCTACGTGATGAGTCTGGCACTGCCATGTTGTTGGCGCTGGGCCTGATGATGGTTTACGTGTGGTTCCGTTTCTCCAACAAGTTCGGCGTGGCTACGGTGGTTGCGCTGTTCCACGATGTGCTTATCGTGTTGGGGTTATTTTCACTGGTGCAGTGGCCGTTTGACCTGACGGTGCTGGCGGCGGTGTTGGCATTGATCGGTTACTCGCTGAATGACTCCATCGTTGTGGCAGACCGCATTCGAGAAGACTTCCGTAATTCTCGGGAGACCGATCCGGTTGCCATTATCAACGGCGCCGTGAATCAGACCTTTACCCGGACCATCAATACCTCCGCTACCACCTTGTTGGTATTGGTGGCGCTGTACTTCTTTGGTGGCGAAGTGATGCGAGCTTTCTCTGAGGCATTGCTGGTGGGGGTTTTAGTGGGTACCTATTCGTCCATCTATGTGGTGAGCAACATCCTCTTCATGATGAAGGTCAGCAAGGAAGACTTTATGATTCCGGAGCCGGAAGAAGTGGATGAAATGCCGTAATGGAAATGGATCATTAATAGAGGTCAACTGATAGTGAAAGGCCGTGACGTTGTCACGGCCTTTTTTTTGGGGTTGGCGGTGGAAATATCGCAATAAGTGGAGAAAGTGATGAAAAGTTTTTTAACGATAATATTGCTGTCTTTGGTGTCGGTAGCCGTACACGGTGAAGAGCCGGGGAGTAAGGTTGCAGCAGCAAAAGAGGTTTTAGTGGCCAGTAACGCTAAAGCGATTTTTACTGAAGCGCGCAAGCAAATAGAAAGTATGACCGACCAGGCGTTAGCGAAAACAATTCCTGCTGATAAAAAGGGCATGGTGGAACGCTATGAAAAACGTGTGCAAATTATTCTTGATGAAGGGTTAAATTGGGTCGCCATGGAGGCACAGATGCTGGATATTTATCAACGGACTTTTTCGCAGAAAGAGATGCAGGATATGGCGACCTTCTACCAGTCAGAAAGTGGTCAAGCGATCATGAAGAAAATGCCGAAAGTGATGGCCGAGTCCGTGCAGATTTCCCAGCGGCAAATGCAGCATGTGATGCCGTCCTTGCGGCAAATGTTCTCGGACATGGAAGCTGAGCTGGCTCATGCTGAAGCGCAAAAGCAATAAACCTGATTTGACTGAATAAGAGAAGTTCGGCTGCGTGGCTCCTTCGCTGTGGGGGTAAACCGCATGTGCGAGAGAAAGAATGCAGGCCGGTATGGTATGTCAGTTCGCCCAACCCGGCCTGCAGTTTTCAACTCAGCTGAAGTTCTGTTTTTCCATCCAGGGAATAATCCGGCTAAAGGCTTCTTCTATCTGATCCAGTGATGTGGAATAACTGATGCGTAGCGCATTTCGGCCTGCGTCCCCAAAGGTATCGCCAGAAATAGTACAGACCCCGGTTTCTCGCAGTAGTTTTAGGGCCACGTTCGCGCCATCGACCCCTTCCGGTAATGAAGGAAAAAGGTAGAAGGCTCCGTCGGGTTTGTAGCCGGTTAGGTGCGGCGTTTGCTCTACTAGTTCTACCAACCGGTCCCGGCGCCCTTGATATTCCTCCACCATATTGTCGATGAATTGATTGCTGCCACGCAGAGCGGCGACGCCGGCCCATTGGCAGGGGGTGTTGGCCACTGTGGTGGTGAACATATGGTAGCGGCGTAGCTTTTTAATGGCCCCTTGGCTGCCTATTAGCCAGCCAACACGCATGCCGGCCATGGAGAAGGTTTTCGAGAAGCTGCTGATCACCATGACATGATCCAGGTCCGGGCAACTTGAGAGTACGCTGGGATAATCCTTGCCATCATAGATCAGATGGTCGTAGACCTCGTCGCTGATCACATGGATGCCGCGGTAGGCGGCCTCTTCGACAATGGCGTCGATGGTTTCCCGGGGGTAGATAGTGCCAGTGGGGTTACTGGGTGAGTTGAGGATCACCGCAAAGGTGTTCGGACCCATGGCATCAATGACTTCCTGTGGGTCCAGCTGGTGATTGTTCTCGGCACGGGTGGCAATGCTGCGTACGATGCCACCGTTCATACGGATCAGTGGGCCATAGAGCATGAAAGAAGGGTCCGGCACGATAAACTCTCGGCCGGGCGCGGAGGTAGCGGTTAGCGCCAGATATAGAGCCTCGGTGGCCCCGGTAGTGACCAAGAAGTTTTCCGGCGCCAAGGTGCGCTGGTAACGCTTACTGTAATATTGCGAGAGTGATTCCAGTAACTCCGGCAGGCCAGCATCCATGGTGTAACCGGTCTGGCCCGCATAGAGCGCGTCCACCCCGGCCTGAATCACATGCTGAGGGGGTTTGAAGTCTGGCTGGCCGATGGACAGATGAATGACATCATCCAGGTCCGCCGCTAGGTTCACCATCCGCCGGATACCCGGCACCGGGATGGTTAGCAGGGCCGGGTTCCAGATCGGGTCTTCGCTTTCGTAGAAATCCGTGTCCAGATTACTGTTTCCCATGACTATCTCCTTTCCTTAGCCGCCTTTCAGCAGTTCATCCAGCATCGGTGGAAGGTGCACAAACGGCTGTGCCTGCTCGAAGGCGTGGCCCGCTGCCAATACCCGGGCATCGTCAAAGCGGGCACCCACAATCTGTAACGCCATGGGCAGGCCATTGCTGCTGAGCCCCAGCGGGACAGACAGGGCCGGCTGACCGGTCATGTTGAAGGGGTAGGTGAAGGGCGTCCAGGTGGGCCAACGTGTGCTGGGCCAGTCCACAGGCACTTCCCGGTTGGTGTCGAATGCTTCAATAGGCAAACAGGGGGTGATCAGCAGATCGTACTTGGTATGGAACAGGGCCATGCGCTCACTCACCGCCATGCGCTCGTTCATGGCACCCAGATAGTCCAACATGCTCAGTTTTTCCGCCTTGGTGGCGACTTCCACCAGAGCCGGGTCCATCAGGCTGCGCTGACGTTCACCTAAGTCGCGCATGGCATTGGCGGCACCGCTATAGAACAGGTGGCTGAAGGCGGCGAGGGGGTTGCTGAAGCCCGGGTCTACTTCGCTGACAGTGGCACCGAGGGATTCGAAAACCCGGGCCGCTTCACGGGTGGCTTTTTCGATTTCAGGGTTTACGTCCACGTAACCCAGGGTGGTACTTAGGGCGATACGAAGACCTTTCATGGGCTGCTGTAGAGCGGCCACGTAATCAATGCCGCGGCGTGGCGCGGCCAGGCTGTCGCGGGCGTCAGCCTCACTCATTACGGTCATCATCAGCGCGGCATCCGCCACGGTGCGGGTCATGGGGCCAGCGTGAGCCAAGGTGCCGAAAGGGCTGGCGGGCCAGTGAGGGACTTCGCTGAATGTGGGTTTGTGGCCGACGATCCCGCAGAAGCCGGCAGGAATACGGATGGAGCCGCCTGCGTCGGTCCCCAGTGCCATCGGTACCATACCGGCGGATACTGCGGCGGCGCTGCCGCCGCTGCTGCCGCCGGCAGTTTTGCTTGGATCCCAAGGGTTGTTGGTGGGGCCACAAAGGGGGCTGTCGGTAACCCCTTTCCAGCCAAATTCCGGGGTGGTGGTCTTGCCTAGCGGTACGTAGCCGTGACGCTCCAGTGCCGCCACGGCGGGGGAGCGTTTTTCCAGCGTGCTCGCCGGGTCGATGGTTTTTGACCCTTTCAGGGTGGGCCACATTGGCGTGAGGAATACGTCTTTGACGGCCACCGGGATGCCATCAAGCAAGCCGTCAGCATTGCCGTTCTGGTATCGCTGTTCCGCTTCGCGGGCCCATTGCAGCGTGGTATCGCGATCAATCAGACACCAGGCATTGAGGGCTTCATCGTGGCGCTCAACATGGTCCAGCAGAGTATTACAGACCTCCACGGGAGACAGGGCGCCGGCCTGGTAAGCGGCTTTAAGCGCCTGGGCGCTCATGGTCAGTAGTTCCTTGCTCATCGACGATCCTCCTGGTTTTGATGCTGCCTGAGTAAGACGCCAGCGATGGGTTTACCGCCATGTCTGGCCTTCTGGCTCAGGCATTACTCACATAGCCGTGTTCCTTGCTGACCGGGTTGTCCAGTGGCTGGCCCCGGCGCCAGCGGTGGAAGTTATCGACAAATTGTTGCCCTAGAGCCTGGCGCCAGCCAATGAAGTCCCCGGCCATATGGGCCGAGATCATGACATTGGGTTGATCCCACAGTGGGTGGTGGGGAGGGAGAGGCTCTTCTTCAAACACATCCAATGCCGCGCCAGCCAGCCGGCCTTGCTGTAGGGCGCGGAGCAAGGCTGCCGTTCGCACGATGGGGCCGCGCCCCACGTTGACGAGTGCGGCCCCGGGCTTCATCTGCCGGAACGTGGCGTCGTTAAATAAACCATCGGTATCCGGGGTCAGCGGTGCGGTGATAACCACGTAATCTGCATCGCCCAGCAGCGCGGGCAGATCCTGTTGACGATGTACCCGATGAAAGGCACTGTCCTGGCGGGCATTGCGGGCGGTGCCCACTACCTGCATGCCCATGGCGCGTAATAGCGTGGCGACTTCTCGGCCAATGGAGCCTGCGCCAACCACCAGCGCATTGGCGCCGTGCAGCATACGGGTTTCCCGGTGTTGCCAGCGATGCTGCGCCTGTAGAGCCAAATTGCCGAAGGAGTCTTTGGCGAACATCAACAAGGCGCCGAGTACATATTCGGCGATACCATGATCAAAGATGCCACGGGCATTGGTGACCACAATCTCGCTGTGCTTGATGGGGTCGATCATCAACGCATCCACACCGGCACTGGTGGCGTGGACCCAGCGCACCGGACAATTTTCTGGCCACACTTCGGCCAGTAGATCGGTGCGAAAATCAGTGACGACCAGAATGTCGGTCTTCGATAGTGCGTCTTCTAACTGTGCCGGTGTCCGTGCTTCCTGAACCCGGGCCAGGCCCTCGAGGGTTTCCAGCCCAGGCAGGGCAGGTTCATCTTCGGCCAGTAGCACGGTGATGGTGGTGTCTGTCATCGAGTCTCCTTTCTTTAGCTACAAGAGCAGCAAGCGACAAGGCGGGGAAGCCTTACGGCTTACCGAATTCGTGCGCGCGGTTGGTCAGGTTGCGGCTCATGCCCTTTAGTATCGGTCCGCGCTTTTAATCGCGTTGTCGCTTGCTGCTTG
>UEXM01001173.1_pt1 | contig 23368 bp, 10 predicted proteins | sample 1796661 | NCBI WGS metagenome assembly UEXM01 (sample SAMEA4772469, study PRJEB27181) | metagenome | reverse complement strand
TAAAGAACCGGGGCTTCGGCCTCGGTCCTTTTATTTATTAATTTTATTATATATTATATTATGGCAAAAAAAGAAAAAAAGGTTGCTGAGCAACCACAAGTAGAAGTACCGGTTATGGAAACTCCAAAACCAAAAAAAGTAGAACCTGCAAAACCAAAATGGGAAATAAAAAGTAGGTTGTATACATTAAAAGGTAATAAAAAACCTTTATCGTATATGTTAAGAAGTTCTGATGTTTATTATTTTGACGAAGAAAAAGGTTATGAAAGAGAGTTAAAATACTGTCAAAATCAAAAAACAGCTTTTGTAGATGAAATGGTTGGTGATCAAAGACTAGAGCATATTATATTTAGAAACGGTAGCTTATTTGTAGAAAAAGAAAAACAAACTTTACAAAAGTTATTATCTTTATACCACCCACACAACACAAAAGTTTACGAAGAGTATTTACCTGAAGTTGAAGCTGAAAGCGAGATAGAAGTTTTAGAAATGGAAGCGGATGCAATACTAGCAGCTAGACAAATAGATATAGACATGGCAGAAGCTATCATGAGAGTTGAGCTTGGTTCTAAAGTATCAGAGATGAGTTCTAAAGAACTTAAAAGAGATTTGCTACTATTTGCTAGAAACAACCCTCAATTATTCTTAGACTTGTTAAATGATGACAATGTAGTTCTTAGAAACTTTGGTATCAAAGCTACTGAACTTGGAATATTAAAATTATCAAACGATCAAAGAACTTTTATGTGGGGATCTAACAATAGAAAACTATTAAATGTTCCTTTTGATGAGCATCCATATTCAGCTTTAGCCGCTTGGTTTAAAACTGACGAAGGTATGGAAATATATGCAAATATAGAAAAACAATTAAAGTAATCAAACTGTAGGAGCGGTCGCTCTTCGGGGCGACTGCAAACTACAATAAAGAAATATGATTAAAATAGATACTGTATATCAAAAAGTTTTGGCAATAGCCAACAAAGAACAAAGAGGTTATGTAACTCCACAAGACTTTAACCTTTTTGCAGATCATGCTCAAAACGAAATATTTGAGCAATATTTTTATGATCTAAATCAATTTAAAAGAATGCCTGGTAATAATACCGTTCATTCTGATATGGTAAATAATTTAGAAGAAAAAATAAGTTTATTTCAAAGATATTCTGAAAGCGCTAATGTAATTGGAAATCACGGGGATATTAATATTAACGTTGATTTTCCAAATCTTTATAGATTAACAACGGTTAGAATTAAATGGCAAACTGAACCTAAATTTAGAGTTGCTGAAGAGGTACAGTTAACAGAATTAAATATGTACGCAAATTCTCCTTTAATAAAATGGTCTAAAAAACACCCTGTATATACTAGATATTCTACAAATAGCAATGGTGGTAGAATAAAAATATATCCTTACCCATCTAGTGATGTTGATGTAGATAGGGTACAAATTAGTTACATAAAAAAACCTGAAAAACCTAATTGGAACTATATTATTGTTAATGAAAAACCTTTTTTTAAAAATGATTCTGAGTCTGAAAACTTTGAATTACATCCGTCGGATGAAAGCGAGTTAGTATATAGAATATTAGCTTTAGCTGGAGTACAAGTTGAAAAGCCTCAATTAACTCAAGTGGCTATGACACTAGAAGCAGCTAAAGTACAACAAGAAAAACAATAAATAAATGGGATTACTAGACGGCACAACTCAAAAAAATTATTACAACAACGCGCCAAATGGATATGGTGACTATCAATTTACATCATTAGATGATATTATAAATCAATTTTTATTAGTGTATGTTGGTGATGGTAAAATTTTACAAAAAGTAAATAGAACAGACGTTCAGTTTCACGCCATGAGAGCTTTGCAAGAACTTTCTTTTGACACTTTTAAATCTGTAAAATCACAAGAAATAGTTTTGCCTCCTAGTTTAAAAATGATATTACCGCAAGACTACGTTAATTATACTAAGGTATCTTTTGTTGATAACTCTGGAATAATGCGTCCTTTAAAATCAACAAGACATACCTCAAATCCTTTTTCAATACTTCAAGATGACGAAGGTAATTATGAGTTTTCTGAAGACGCAGAACTATTAACAGATAATAGTTTTGAAGTATCAAACGGTATATTTAGCACAAACTGGGGTAGAACACCAACAACTGGTATATTAAGAAGAGGTGGTTATAAAAACTCGTCATTAAGAATATTTGGTGGAGGTTATAAAATAGGTGTTAACAACGCTACGCAAACGCTAGAGTTTGCACACGTGTCTCAACCAATAAAGGGTGGCCAAGGAGTTGGTATGATTAATACTGGTAGAGTTTTAGCTGCTTGGCATGAGGTTGACACAACAAACATGGACTTTCTTGATATATCAGCAACTGTTAATGTTTTTAAAAACTTAGGAACACCGTACAGTTCAAGCGTGCCAGATGGTGAAGTTATAGTGGGTGTGCAAACTCAACCAGGAGACACTAGCACAAAAGACGCTGGTCAACTTACAAGGTTTACTCCTCAAGGCCCAATACCAACACCATTAAGTAGAAATTTAAACAATCCAGATTTAGGATTTATAAGTTGGGGAAGCGCAGACGCTGGTGTAGCAACAACAAAAGATTTAAGTGTTGATGTTTCTAATCACAACAAAGTTTATTTTATAATAACAAGTAGAGTAAAAGTAACAACAGTAGAAAGAGATGCTACAAACATGGTTGTTGGACCTCCGGCATCATCTGCTGTTTTACCTATACAATATACTTTTAAAAATATTGTTGAAGAGGTTTCGGCTACAAGTGGCACGTCTACTGTTGATCTTCAAGACAGAGATGTTGCAACTAGAGATTCTTCTACGTGGCAAAGCTATAAAGGATCTTCAACTAACAACACTACAAGAGATTTTGATGAGCAAAGACATTTTGAACTTGAAAAAGGAAGAAGGTATGGTATGTCACCTGAGCACTCTCAAGATAATGGAACTTTTTATATTGATGATTTAAGAGGTTTTATAAACTTCAGCTCAACAATGGCTAATAAAACAATTATACTAAACTATATAAGTGATAGCCTAGGAACTGATGAAGAAATGAAAGTACACAAGTTTGCAGAAGATGCTTTGTACAAGTCTATAATATGTGACTTAATGTCAGGTAGACTAGGTGTTCCAGAGTACGCAATTAATAGATATAAAAAAGATAAAAAAGCTTCAAGAAGAACAGCTAAGCTAAGGCTATCAAATATAAAATTAGAAGATATAACACAGGTATTTAGAAATAAGTCTAAACATATAAAACACTAGAGTATGCCAGAAATTAAGCATAATTTTACCGCTGGTAAAATGAACAAAGATCTTGACGAAAGACTTGTTCAAAATGGAGAATACAGACACGCTGAAAACGTACAAGTTTCTACTTCAGACGGTTCTGACATAGGTGTTATTCAAAATGTGCTAGGTAATTCAGAAATAACATCAAGTATAGTTTTTAATAGTGCAGTGTGTATAGCAACAATATGTGATGAAAAAAATGACAAAATATATTACTTTGTAAAAGATACTAATGATTACATATTAGAGTATACAAAAAACAGTGGAATAATACCTGTGTTTGTAGATGTTATCGGTGATGTTTTAAAATTTGAAAACAACATTATAACAGGTATAAACATTATAGATGATTTACTTTTTTGGACAGACAATACTAATGAGCCAAAAAAAATAAATATACAAAGGTCTATTGATGGAACAGACATAGCTGGCGCAACCCACACAAAACTTGTTGTTAACGATACAATAACAGCTGATGACGTTACAGAAGCTAATATTACTGTAATTAAAACTCCACCTAAAAAACAACTAACAGTAACAAACAATTACTTTAGAGACCCTTCACTTACCCACTCAGCTGTAATAACAACTTCTGACAGCATGGGTTTTCCTCACAGTTTACTAAGCTCTTCAAATGGTTCTTTATTTGATTTTTCATTAATAAAACCTGGTGATTACTTTTCAACAATAATAGAAAGTGATATTGATGGTGGAGATGAATTTCAACTTAGCTGGGAGCCTGGTACTAAAGTAGTTTTAAAAGAATTTTCTTCTAACGGCACAGTGCCAACAGTTCCTTTACAAAGCTATGCTATAAAAGGTTTTATAACAGACTGGGAATACAACGAGTTTAGTAATACGGTTTTAGATCTTGCTGATTTTGCAACACAAGTCCTCGGTACGGGTTGGTCTGAAACTTCTTCTAATAACTTTGGATTTGACGCCGCTAGTGGGGCTAGTCAAAAATTAAGAATAGCTACTTGGGACGGTGGTAGTGGGCAGAAAATAAAAAGCTTTAGAAAATACAGGGTTAGTTTTAATTTAGATGAATTTGATGAGGGAGGTGGCACAGCGTTACTACAAGGAAAATTAATATGTAGGTTGTTTAATAATCAAATAAACGATTCAGGTCCACCAGCAACTGTAACACAAGCTTTTAAATTTGCTGAGTTTGATAATTTAGCTGCTGGAGATGCTGGTTTTAAAAGTTTTGAAATTATTGATAATGAAAATGTAACGTCTGTGTTTAATGACGTAGATGCTGGTGGTCAAGATTACGCTAACAACGTTGTTTTTGAATCAAAAGCAGCTACTACAGGTGGCGCTGTTTTTCAAGGCTCTATAAGTAATGTTAAAATAGAAAGAATAGATAATGATCTAGCTAAAGTTCAAATAGAGGTAACATCTGTAGATGGAACACCAAAAACAGCCACAGATAATGGTGCAAGTCAACTTGATTATGTTATTGACTTGTTTGATGAGGAAGAAGGTTTGTTTGAGAACAAACTTCCAAGATTTTCTTATAGATATAAATATGAAGATGGTGAGTATTCTTCTTTCGGTCCATTTACACCTGTTACTTTTGCACCAGGAAATTTTAGATATAATAGTGTAAACGGTTTTAACCAAGGAATGACTAATATTATTAAAAACGTTACGCTTGGTGGTGATGCAACTAAAAGTATATTTTACAATGCCCCAAATGATGTTGTTTCTATAGACATTTTATACAAAGAAGAAGGCTCTCCAGTTGTATATATTGTAGATACTTTGAAAAACAACGAAAATACTTACGCTATAAAAAAAGAAACTATAAACGGTATTGTTCCAGAAAATCAATTACTAAGACCTTGGGACAACGTGCCTAAGTCTGCGTTAGGTCAAGAGGTTGTTGGTAACAGAATTGTATATGGTAACTATAAGCAAAACTACGACTTAATAGACTCATCAAACTCTTTGCCTTACAACTTAGGCCTTGATGTTAATGTAAAATCAACAAGTAATAATACTAGCTCGGGTATTCCTTCTATTAAATCATCAAGAGAATATCAAGTTGGTGTTGTTTACACCGATAAATATGGTAGAGAAACACCTGTAATAACAAACTCAGACTCTACAGTAAGACTAGACAAGCTTCAAGCTCCTGAAATTAACGAGTTTGTAGTTAGGCTAACTTCTGATGGTCACCCTGTTAACATGGATTATTTTAAATTTTTTGTTAAAGACACTGGTGGTGAGTATTACAATATGGCTATGGATAGGTATTACGATGCTGAAGATGGTAATGTTTGGTTGTCTTTTCCTTCTGTTGATAGAAGTAAAATAGATATAGACGACACAATAATACTTAAAAAAGGTATTGGCTCAAATGCGCTTATCCAAAACCAAGCTAAGTATAAAGTTGTGGACATAAAAAACGAAGCACCAGATCATATTAAGAAAAACGAAGCGTTAGTTAGTAAAAAAAGACACTCTGCGGCTACTCCTGTTTTTGTTGACATACCTGTTGATGGTGGTAAAACATTTAGTGTTGATAAAGCTAGATACTCTGCTAGTGTGCTGCAAAATATACCGGTTATATTTAATGAGAAAAAAACTGGTGAAGAATATTATATTTCTTTAAGTAACATCAACACGGGAAGAGTTTCTAAAAGATACAAAATTATAAACCTAGAAAAACCAACTGGAGGTAGTGAATGGGCTTTTTCTATAGAAACTTCTTTTACTGATGTTGCTCAGTTTTCTGACGATCCAGACAACAACAATGGTGGTGCAACTTTAATAGTTAACAATACTTATTTTAGTATATACAAAACAACTATTGAAAACTCTCCTAAATTTGATGGTAGATTTTTTGTAAAAATATATGAAGACTCAACTTTTAAATTAATTGACGACAAGGTTGATGATGTTAATACTGAGTATGTAGTACCTAGTGGTGCTAGTAAAACTTTATATTATTATAAAGATGCTGGTGTTGGTTCTTTGCAAAACACACCTGCATACCATGGTACTCATGATGCTACCGATCTTTGGGGTATGAGTCAAAGTACTGATTTAGATTATACAATGTGTGATGATTCTAGTTTAGGTAATTTTATTTTAGGTAAAACAACTTTGTACAACACTTTAACGAATTTAAGTACTCAGCTTGGTAATTTAGATGACTTTTTTAACGCAAGAAGTCAAGTAAGTAGAAATGTTGGTGATTGGGATGCTCAATACTATCCTAATGGAACTGGTACAAACTACAATGAAAAACATCCTTTTAGAAATCAAATGGCGTGGAAAGCTTATTTTAGGGGTATAAACACAGAAGTTGACAAAGAATATACTGTTGGTACAAGCGCCGACACGCATGGTAGAGTAGATAAAATAGATCAAGCAAAGTTAGGTAGTACAGATGATGTTTTATTTGAAGACGTTTGGTTTATAAACGAATCAAAAGTATCTATAAACTTTGATAATGACAACGCTTGGGAAGTTTCTGATCAATACCCTACTTTAGCAGGTAACGTTCAAAACACAGAGTGGGCAGCTGAAAGTGGTGGCTGGGAACAACAAACAAACACTAGTGCTTTAGAAATATCTTTTGGAGGTATAGAACCAAACACATGGCCTACAGATCCAAACGCTAGAGCAGCCAATGCTACTGTATCAGACCCTAGCTTTTTTGACTTAGAAGACAGTAACCTTAACTATACAGATCAAAGAACTTTTATATCAAAGCTTGCTGTAGGTAGTCAATTTAGATTTAAAGAAGATCCAACAAACACTATATATACTATAAATGATGTTAATAAATATTATAGAATAGCTTACGACAATATACAAGAAGAAGCTGCTACAAACGCTAGTCAATATGCTGGGCAGATAAATGCTAGGGCTGGTGATTTTGCTTCAACAGATCCTTACTTTGATATTAGATGGGTTGACCCGACAAGCTCAAATCAAGATTATAGGTCTTCTACATTTTTAGATGCTTGTAACTTTTTTATTAGCTATAAATTACAGTTAAATAAAGAAATAGTTTGGAACCCAGTAGAAGGTCACAACACACCTATTACCGGTGGTAGTTCAATAGTTTTAGAATCTACTACAGCAAACCCTGTTGCTGATAAAACTCTTGGCGAGGCTACTATAGTTGTAAATGGTATAGTTGGTACAGATAGTGCTTCTGGTGAAATTAGAGCAATTGTGCCAGGCATGGTTCTTGATAGTTATTTTGATTTTAGTGCTAGTGTTACAAGAACTTTAACTATTAAGCCTATTGTTTCAAAAATAGATTATGATGATGGTTTAGGTGAATACACTATATTTTTAAAATCTTACGATGGCATTGTAGATGATTTAGAAGATGGTACTGCTGATGGTGCTATAGAAGCAATTGCAACTGCAGATAATCTTATATTTAAACAATACGGTATGAATGGTATGAGCCCTAATTCAGCTAAAAACTTAAACTACTTTAGACAAGGCGGTGGGTCAGCTAGTTTTGACAAAACGGGTGTTCAAGCTTTAGGTTACACTATTGAAATTGTTGAGGCTGTAAGCAGTGACTCTGAAGAAAATCTTTTACCAGAAAACCCAGCTATATGGGAAACACAACCTAAAAAAGATAAAGATTTAGACGTGTATTATGAAGCAAGCCAAGCCTACCCTATTGAATCTGACCCGGCAACATTACAAGATTTAATACCTGTAGGTTCATTAGTAGAACACACAAATAGCAATGCAATTCCAAGTGGCACAACAATTACTAACGTTGACGCTAGCGGTCAAATAACTTTGTCAAACGACGCTCAAATTGATGTAGATACACCAGCTCATCAAAAAGAATTATTTGAATAAGCTAAGCAATTTTAAAATATAACTATGACATATAACCCAGCCAAACTTATTAGAACAAGTGATGTTTTTAAAATAACAAAGCCAGATGGTACAGTGTTATTTATTGAAATAGATAGTATTGATGATTATGATCCGGGTGATGGTATGGCTAGCCAGTTTACTTTAAAACCAAATACACATAATTTTAGCTACAAATTAGACTGGCACAATTGCTATTCTTTTGGAAATGGAGTAGAGTCTAATAGAGTAAAAGATAATTTTAACGAACCTTTTTTAACACCTGGAGTTAAAGTTTCTACTATATTTGAAGATTACAAAGAAGAGCATAGAACAAATGGATTAATATTTTCTGGTATATACAACAACATTGGTAGTGTTAACAATTTAAATCAGTTTATTCAAGCTGAAAATATTACTAAAGATTTAAATCCAACTTACGGTAGTATACAAAAACTACATACAAGAGACTCTGACATGGTTGTTTTTTGCGAAGACAAAGTTTTAAAAGTATTAGCAAATAAAGATGCTTTGTTTAACGCTAACGGAAACCCACAATTATTATCTACTCAAAATGTTTTAGGGCAAGTTATGCCTTTTGTTGGTGAATATGGTATTTCTAAAAATCCAGAATCGTTTGCTTCAGAAGCGTATAGATCATATTTTACAGATAAACAGAGAGGTGTTGTACTAAGACTATCAAAAGACGGTGTTACTCCAATTTCTTTTCATGGTATGAAAAAATATTTTAAAGATAATTTAAAAGCCACAACAAGTATTTTAGGTAGCTATGACAAATACAAAGACGAATACAACGTTACTTTAAAGTTACCTGGAAATAACAGCACAGTAAGTTTTAACGAAAACGTTAAAGGTTGGACAAGCTTTAAGTCTTTTATACCAGAGCACGCTATAGGTTGTTCTGGAGATTATTATACTTTTAAAGAGGGTAAACTTTACTTACACCATGATGAAAGTGTGGAGAGAAATAATTTTTATGGAGTTCCTTATGAAACTACTTTTGACGTAATACTTAATGATGGTCCTAGTATAGTTAAAACTTTTCACACTGTAGAGTATGAAGGTAGCCAATCACAAATAAATTTAAATCAAGACACTACTATAGATAATAGCTATTACAATTTACAACAAAAATCTGGCTGGTATGTTGATAATATAATAAGCACTGACGACAAAGATTACAACAACTACTACGTTAGTGAGTTTATAGAAAAAGAAGGTGGCTGGTTTAATTATATAAAAGGTAAACAAGAGGATATAAGCGACAATACTAGTTTTTCTTCACCAAATATTCAAGGCGCTGGAATATTGTTAAATACCCCAGCAATTGAAGAAGACGACGGTCTTGGTACTATAACACCATTGTTACAGCTAGAGTTAGAGCTAGCGAGTATAAACACATCAATGCAAGTTGGAGATGTATTGTACTATGTTAAGTCGGCAAACTTAAACTCAACACAAGCTAGTGATGTTGTAAAATACGGTAATATTGAACAAATAAATTCTAACAAAATAATAGTAGATCAAGTTAACTATATTCTTTCAACCCCTGAACTTGAGCTAGGAGATTTTATTATGTTTGCAAAAAACGCTGTTGTAAACAAATCAGATATTACTAGCCATTACATAAAAGCTAGATTTAAAAACAACTCAACAGATAGCGCAGAGTTATTTGCGGTTAGTTCTGAAATAACAATAAGTAGTAAATAATATGATAATAAGAAATTTTAACATAAATTTAAACTATATAAGTAACAACGGTGAAACGAGGCAGTTTGTTGTTGAAGGCTCTAAAAATTCTATATTTAGTTTAGTTGTAGAAAAACTTACTGGAACAACAGTAACATATTATAATTTTTCTACTCAAACTTTTACATCTACATTTAAAAGATTAAAGAATAAAAAACTAATTTCAAGCTCTTATGTTGGTTCGGTTGTTTTCCCTGCAGGAGGTCTTTCCTCTGGTAATAGCCCAAACACATATACGTTTAAGCTTTATGCTGAGTCTGCTTGGGGTACTAAGCATGTTAACGTTATTGAAAAACGTTTTCCAGACAATACTATAGACTTAAACTCTTCAACAGGATCAAACTCTAACTTGTTGCAAAAAGTATTATATCAATTTCCACAAACTACAATATCGCTTGGTGCTATGAGCCTTAACTCTTTAAGTGGGTTTGCTGGCGTAAACATTGTTGGTGAAACAATAAATGTTCAAAGAGGAAACAACACTGGTAAAATACCGTTTACGATAACTTGTACTTTAGCATCTTCAAAAGCTGGTAAGCTAAAAAGACAACCTCAGGTTTCAGACATAACTTCTTTTACAGCTAGAACTCTAGGTGAACCAGTAGCAATACCTGGCGTCACAGCTAACCAAGGTGGAGAGTCTGGTCAAGATATGACAATAAACAATTTACCTAGAAGTAATAGTGATACATTTACCGTTACTGAGGTTGGTGTTACTGCTGTAGGTATGACAATTAAAGGTGCTGCATTTGACGGTATATACGATAAAGATCACCCTGTTATTGTAACTGCAGTTAATAGCAATACTATAACTATCAATAAAAGCGTTTCTATAGCTAATGTAGTTGCAAATACTGCTGTAACAGCTAATGACATTAGGTATAGAAGGTGGAAGTGCACAGAAATTCAAAGATTATCTACAGGTATGCTTGTTTTTTCTGGCGGTGCTTCTGTTGGAACTAGAATATTAGGGTACAAAGATGTATCTTCATATGATTTAGAAACTCAAGGTGAAGACGGTAGTGTTCAAGAATCTAGCTTTGATGTGGTCAATTTTGATATACCTGCTTTAGATGTTTTAGGTTATCAACCTGTTTATGAGCACGGTACTTTATCTACTCAGCAAGGTATAATTACATTTGACACACCGCAAATAGTTGCTTCTAATAGAAACGTTGGTACCAAGCTTTATGCTTATGGGCCAAGCAACATACTAACTGTTAATAATTCTGATTTAAAAATAACAAATTTAAAAGCAGAGATAACAGAAGTTTCAACAACAATTAGTGACGTTAGCGCAAACGGTACTACTGCTTTAAATGATTTTGACGTGGCTAGTGCTTCTGGTATAATGGATGACGTTAGCACGGTACACGGTGTTAACTTAAACGCAACTGGAGTAACACCAACTGTAACAAACATATCGTCTAGCAACTTGACTCTTACGCCAGGCGGTCACTTTGTACAAAACGGCCAAACACTAACGTTTAAAGGGGCTGGTAGAGTATTTACAATAACAGGTGAGATAGAGTTTAGAAATATAGACACTACAGATTTTACATTATCATTTGATTTAGAAAAGTTCATAACAGCGGTTTAAAGTAAAAATACAGCAAAAAGTGTAACTATATTCATATAAATTAAATTAAATTATGGATAGTGTGTATAGCAACGAACTTAGTGTTCGAAAAATAGAACAAAAAGACTTTAAAGAGCTTTCAGATTGGTGGCAGTTTTGGTGGAGAAACGACATACAATATAAAGATATGTTAGATCCTAGTAGCGGGTTTTTTCCAGCTGGTGGAGAAGGAGGATATATAATAGAAAAAAATAACGAAAGCATAGCGGCTGGATTTTTGTGGTTAACAAACTCTAAACAAGCATTTTTTGGCTACATGGTTTCTAACTACAAGTACAAACAAGACGATAGACAATACGCAATGGATCTATTAATAACTACAGTAGAAAAAATTGCAAAAGAATTAGGTTACAATTATATATTTACAATTACAAGAAATATATACATGCAAGATAAACACACAAAATTAGGATGGGAACCTGCAAAAGGACCATCAATGGAATTAATAAAAAAATTATAATATGGGAGATCCAGTAACGGCAATGATAATTACTACGGGTGTAAGCGCTTTCATGAGCAACAAAGCCAGTAAAAGAATGACAGCCTCAGCTAACGCTCAAGCAGCACAACAATTACAGTTCCAAAAAGAACAACAGGCTAAGCTTGATAAACAAAAAGAAATATATAAAAAGTTTAAGTTTACAAACCCTTATGATAAAATACAAAATTTTTATGAAGGTATGGAAAATACCGCAGAAGATTTAACAGTAAGCACTCAAGCTGCAGATTTTCAAATGCAACAAGGTGGTCAACAAAGAGCAAGTATATTAGAAGCTTTAAGAGGAGCGGCTGGTGGATCAGGCATTGCTTCTTTAGCTCAATCACTAGCAAACCAAGGTGTTTTACAATCAACGCAAGTTTCAGCTCAAATAGCGCAACAAGAAAGACAAAATCAACTAGCACAAGCGCAAATGGGTATGCAGTTGCAAATGGCAGAAAGACAAGGTCAGTCTGCAGCTGATATGGCTCAAAGAGGTGGTGAGGCTATGGTACAACAAGCTGAAATGTCTAGACAATCTACTCTTTTAGGTATGGAGTATGGTGGTATGGCTGGTGCCAACGCTGGTGTCCAACAAGCGTATGCAAACCAAATGTCTGCGCAAAACTCAGCAATGCAAATGCAAATGAATAACATGAACACCGCTAGTCAGATGTACACAAACTATTTAATACACGGATAACATGGCAAAAAAAACAACTACTAAAAAACCATTTAGTCTTTTTGACTCTAGTGCTATGGGCGCTGGTTTTAACATGGCTTACGCAGCTTCATTAGCCAACAAGCCAACTGATACTAGTATTCAAAACCAAAACATGGTAAACACTCAAAAAGCTAATTTAGACGCTAGTGCTAAAGCTTTTGGTTCTTATTTAATATCTGAAAAAGTAGAAAGAGAAGAAGCTGAGGGTGAGGTTAAAAAAAGAGCTGATAAATTAATTAATATGAATTTAGGTACAGCGTATTATAACGAAGTGTCAGTGTTTTTAGATCAGTTAGAAAAAGAATACAGTGAAAAAGATTTAGGTAGTAAACCTGGTAGTAAAGAAGCAAGGGACTGGAACCAAAGATATAACAAGCTTATGAGCAGCACGCAGGCCACTCAAAATGCACTTACAACAGCTGCAACAATGGTAGCTAATAATCAACATATAAAAGGAGGTCTTTCTTTAGACGACTCTAAGTTTTTAATTGGAGTTGCTGATTTACATCTTGGTGAAACAACAGATGGTATAATTGCAAGACAAGATGTTGATAGTGAAGGAACTGTTAGTTATACAGTAACTTATTTTGACGAAAACGATAAAAAACATACTGTTACAAAAAAAGATTACGAATTAAAGGCTATAACTGGTACTAAAAAAAATGTCCAAGCAAGTACTGATATTGACGCTCTTTACGCAGATATTATTGAAAGTTCAAAAAACAGTAAAGAAAAAGATTTTACTGATGTTCAAGGGACTATAAACAAAGTTGAGGATATAATAAACAACAGCGATGAGCCAACAGCTGCATATGCAACTTTACTTACAGATAAAGTTGGAAAAGGTCAAACAAGTTTTTCCGATGATTTATCAAATCCAGAATCACCTTTGTTTGAGGTTATTCTTGAGGAATTAAATAAAATGCCTCATATGGTAAAAAAATATGATAGACTGCCAAGTGATGATGGAACAGAAGGCATACTAGACAAAAATGATTTTACTGGTGATATGGCAGAAGAGGTTTTAAAATTACACAAAGAAATTAAACAAAATATAGATGTTGGCACAAAGCTTTATTCAGCTTGGTTTACAGCCACAGCTGCTCCAGAAGCTTTTGGTATTGGTAAAGATAACAGAGAACAAGTTATTACTACAGATGAAGAAACAGTTACTTCTATGAGAACGGCAAAAGCATTTACGCAGTTAATGAACTCTAAACAAAACGTTTTACCGCCAATTACTAATGTAAATGGTTTTACGTACAAAAAAACAAAATTAACAGACGGCTTGATAGCTAAGCTTGGTATGGACAAAAATGATGTTAGAAATGCTGGTGGTAACGGTACATCTATATACATGATAGAGTATGATGCTGGTGAACCTAATGCTTACATGCAGTTTTACACTCCTTATGAAATGACCTTATTAAACGAGCAGGCTCCTTCGTTTACAGATTTATTTACAGGTCCTAAAGGCACAATAAACAACTTTAGTATTACCAGCAAAGAATATAAAAAATAAAATTTTTTAAATGAAATTATCCGAAGAACATTTAAAGCAAAACGCTGCCAATGCTAATATGAGCATTGAAGAGTATAAAGCTGCATACCCTTCGCTTTTTATAGAGCCAAAGGTTGGTGACTTTTTAAAAGGCGATGAGGTTAAAAAGTTAATACAAGATAATAAGTCAGGATTTTATAGTGAAGAAAAAATAGTAAAAGGATTAACTGAAATATTAGAGGGTACTAACTGGGGTATTGAAGAATACGGCGTTGAAGCAGAGTTAATTCCAGGTGTTAAAACCCAGTTTTCTGCCCTTGGAAATGCTATTAAATTACGAAGTGAAGGCGGTGTTGAAAGAGTTTTTGACATGAGCGGTAATGTAGAAGAGGAAGTCGTTAAGTTTTTACAAGAAAACCCTTCAAGAGGTAAAGAGTACGAAGCTAAAAAAGAAGATTTTAAAGTATTTTTAAACGAATATTACACTGAAGAAGAATACATAAGCCCAAAAGGCGTAAAATATAAAAACAAGTTAGAATATATAACTGGTAAAGAGTTTTTGGCTAATGTTAAAGATGAAAAAGAACTTAAAAAGAAAATAAAAGAAGATTTAGGATATGGCGGTTTTTTTAGCGCTGACAATAGAACTAAATTTCCAGAATTAACTGACGGTGATATAGACCATATTATTGGCGAGCATTTTAATGAAAAAGTTGCTGCTAGTAAAAAACAAAAGCTAAATGAATTGTCCGCTGACTTTCTTGTCAGGTTAAAAGCTGGTGGCTTTAAAGACGAGCTTGGTAATGATTTAAAAACTCAAGAAAACTTTTTTGAAAACTACAGAAATAAGTTAATAGAAACTTTTGACAATAAAGATGAGGCTAACCTAGCCACTATTAACATGAAAATATTACATGGTAATTTAGAAGGTGACGATTTAGAAAAAGTTTTGGAAGCTAGAAAAAGCGCTGTAGAAAAAATAAATGCAAGCGGTGAGTACGTAAGTTTATTTGATTACAAAACAGGTGAATTAGTTAGAACACCAAAACAAAGATCAGAAGTATACAAAGAAGAAGAAAAAGAAAATGTTGAAAGCGATATTGAGCAGCAAACAAATAAAATAAAACTTAATTACAAAGCCGCTGGCGCTCAAAATGGTAATACAACGTTATTATCTTTTGTGCAAGATGGTTTTAGAAAAAATGCAAAACAAATTTCAGAGCTAGAAGCTCAATTACAAAACACAACAGAGCTAAATTACGAAAGAACTACTTTTGATGATTTGAGCGGCTGGACAACAAGAAATGAGACAGGTGTTTTTAGCACTAAACAAATGTTAACAGCTGGTAAAACACCAATTGGAACTTTTAATGTTTTTGAAAATGCAAGACCTACTGATGGTAGCATGACAGCTGAAGAATACACAGATTTTTTAAATAGAACAAGAGAACAGTTAAAAGGACTGAAAATACAGCAAGAAGCGTACAAAAGAATGTATCTTTTAAACGAAGATGCCACAAGTATAGAGAAGAAAACACCAACTTTAAAAACAGGTAAATATATTGGCTTTGACATAAAAGGTGGTTTGTTTGGACAACAGTCAGGAAACATGATTGTTAACAGTGTTTTTGGAGAAGGTACTTGGGAAAATGTAAGCGGTAAAACCGCAACAGAAACAGCTGTAGTTGACGAGTATGTGAGTACTTTAAACGAAATAGGTGTTCCTGTTAGTCCTGATCAAGAAAATTACGCAAGAAGAAGTTTTGGAGAACAAGTTACAGAAGGAGTTGCTGGTAGCGCCGGTATACTTTTACAGTTTGCTGTTGCAAACAAAGCTACAGCTGCATTAAGAGCAGCTAAATTTGTAAAAGATGGTAGAAGTTTAAATCAAGTTTTAGGCGCGGCAAAAGCAAACAGGTATACTAACGGCTCTGTAGTGATGACAGAAGCTCAAATAGCTAAATTAATAAAACAACCTGTTATTGGTCCAAATCCTGGTTATTCATCTGTAAGATCTTGGGTTAGTGCAAATGTTGGTAAAAACAAAGTGTGGACAAGTTTAGGACCAAATAGAATAAAACAATTTGGCGCAAATATAGTAGAAGGTGTTATAGAAGGTCTTAAGTTTGCTGTGTTACCAGCATCGTCAGAAGATAGAATGGGTTCTTTTGCAACTGGTTTTGGATTTGGATTAGCTGGCCAAATTTTATCTCCAATGCTTGGTACTATACGAGCTCACAACACTAGTGCGGTTATGGGTGGGGTTAAAGGTGAATTAAATTCTTTTGGAAGATTTGTTGTTAATCAAGCACCTAGATTAGAAAAAGCATATAACCTTGGGTTTAAAGCCCCTTTGTCTTTTGCTGTAGGTAGTGAAATAGGTGAAATTTCTTTAGCTATGGCTAACGATGCTATGGGTATGGACGAAGTTTCTACTTTTATGAAAGAACATTACAGTGATTTTAGTGAAACTACACAAAGGTTTGCTGTTAATTTTATGGTTGGTAGTGCTTTTGGACTTACTCACAAGGCTACGTATACAAATCAAGCTGGTAAGGTTGGTTTTCCAATGACATTAAGTAAAATGAAAGCTTCTTCACAAGAGGCTTACAATAAAAATGTTACAAAATCTAAAAAATATTGGACACAAAATCCAATAACTGGTAAAAGAAAAAGTTACAGTAAAAAACAATGGGAAGAATTAAGTAATGAGCGAAAAAGACTCATGAAAGAAAAACCAAAAGGTTATAAAAAACAAGTTACTGAGATAGATGCTATAAAACAGTCAGTAACTTCAGAGCCAAACGTTTTTAAGCCTAGAGAAAAGTTTATGGGAGGTAAAAACCCACAAGAGTTTCAAAGAAACATGGATTTACATTTAAGATTAGAAGATGCGGTTAGAAAGTCAGAAACAGCCGCTGATTTGCTTGACCCTGTACTAGCTCCGTTTGCTATTAAAAAAATGTATCAAAATCAAAACAAATACTATCAACAATACGGTATTAAAAATATTGATGTTAGAACTGGAGATAATAAATCTAAATACTTTGTAGAAAACCCAACAGCTGAAGCAAGGGTTGAGTACGTAAGTCCTGATGGTAAAGTGTTTGCTGATGCTCCTAAATCTATGGTTAGCAATCCTAAAGGTTGGACTGTAAGACAAACTATAAACGTTGACAAAGTAGAGGCTGGTGTAGCACCTCATGAGCTTGGTCATTCTGGAATGAGTATTCTTTTTGGATCAGATGCTAGGTTTAAAGCTGGTTTTATGCAAAAAATGTTTAACATTGCGGGTAAAATTAGACTTGAAGGTGATAGAACACTTCGTGATGCTTTTAAAGAAATAAACGGTAATTGGGGTCGTGAAAAGGCTTGGGAAAATGCTAGGATTAATGAGTGGGAGCTTTTTAGTTATCTTGCTACAGAGTTAGCAAAGCCAGAAAATTTAAGACAACTGCAAGAATCAAAAGCTTGGGAAAAATTTGACAAATTTATAGAAAAAGAAGTTGGTGGTAACCTTGGTCAAAAATATAATTTAAAAACATACAAAGATGTTGTTAGGTTTTTTAACGATTATATAACTACAATAAATAAAGGTAACAACTCACTTGAAGCGTTATCACATTTAGACGTTGTTATTGATAAGTCAAAACCTGGTGAAAAAGAAGCGTTGGGAGAAGCTTTTAAAAAGTCTGGTGTGAATTACGACGGGCAGGGCTTACAACAAAGAGATTTAAAACTTGAAATAAGACAACTTACCGAAACAAAACCAGAAGGTTATAAAAAGAAAATAACTAATCTTGAAAATTTAATAAAAAAATCAGAGCTAAACCAACAGCTTACAAACAAATATAAAGAACTAGTAACTTTAGAAAACCAAAGAGGCGTAACTCAACAATCAAGTCTTTTAAAAGGAAGACAGTTAGCTAAACTTAGAGAAAACAATAAAGGTATACTTGTTGACTATATTGGAACTAAAGAAAACCCAGGGGCTTACAAAGATGTACCTGGCTCTACACTTACTAGAAAAGAGTTTCAAAACTATGTAGAAAATGTTGAATTTTTAAAAATATTAAATTCATATACTAATAGGGCTGAAAAATTTAAAGACGTACCGTTTAATTTTTATTTAGAAAGCACACTAAAAGGCGGTAGTGGTTTTGGTGGTGGAAGACTTGGTAATATATTAAAAGCATTAGGAGTTGATATGGCTAAGTCGCTTGTAACAAAATCAAGAGACTCTAAAGATTTTAACGAGATAGAGTTTGCTGGAGAAGGTGGTGGTAGTAAAGAAATGCCTGGAGAAGCTAAAGGTTTAGAATTAATATATGAGCTACCAGTTAAACAAGAAACAATAGATGCTATAACAAAAAAAGTAAAAAATTTAGATCTTAAAACAATTGACTATCAAACATTAGTAGATCAAGCTCCACAATCTACTAAAGAAATGTTTGGTAAGAAAACAAAAGACAAGGCGGCTTTTATAGCTGAAAACTGGAAAACAATTTACGATTTATTACCTAAAAATTTAACAGAAACGACTGGTACTGCAACTGGTATTGAAAATAGTTTAATGACTAGAAAAATGCCAAATGGTAAAATGAAAAATGTTTTTTACAAAGGAGAGGGAGAGACTGTTAAAATGGCAGATACAGGAGCTAAAACTGGTAGTGAACTTCAACCTAAAATAAAAATGGGTAAAAAAGAGTTTTTAGCAGAGCTAGGTATTAAACAAAAACCAGATGGCAGTGTTGATATATCTGGTATGAATGTGAAAGTAGATAGAGGCATAACAACAGCCGTTTTACCAGCGTTAATAAATCAAACAGGTAAAGCTATAACAAACCAAATAGTAAGAGCTGAAGTAACAAGATCTGGTAAAGAAGGTTGGGAAAATTTAGTAAATCAAATAGGTTCTGGTAAGTCAGAAGCTTTACAAAGCAAAAACCTTGAAATGGCATCAATGCGAGATCAAATGGTTTTTTATAAACAGGTTCAAACAGCTAAATTTGCTGCTTTATTAAAACAAAATTTAAATGATTTTGAAAAGCAAGAAACAGCTGTTATTAAAACTTTACAACAATATTTTGGAGAATATATAAAGCAAAACACAAGCGCAAAAAATACTAATCCTTTTGGTATTAGCAATGCTAATTTAAAACTTATAGGAAAACAAATAAATAAATCTTTTCAGTTTGAAAAAGTAACGCCAAATCAAATAGCTTCAAAAGCTAAAAAAGCTATTGACTTGCCGAACACTTTAGAGGGTATAAACGCTAAAGCTGGTATAAAAAATAATTTTAGACTTAGTACTGAAGCTGATATAACAAGTGCTTTAGACGTTGCGGGGTTTGTTGCAAAAAAATTAACTGAAATACACGGAGTTGGTGTTTACAAAAATTACCTTGCTAGAGGTGAAAGTGGTGGTAGTGGTGTTGGTAAGGCTGGAAGTTATGGTGACATGTTAATGGGAATGTTGAAAGATGGCCATAGATTTTCTTTACACGAAGGTTTTAGTCAAGCTGTAGAGTTTAACAATTACACAAATTCTACAGGTAAAGTTTTTAAACCACTTTTTACTTTGCTTGGTGATGGAAAAAAAGTTGCTATTGGAGCACCTAAAACATACATAGAAGGTCAAGGTGGTAAAGATTTTCAATTTCAAAAGCTTATAGACAAAAAAACAAGAGAGTGGGATTTAGCAAAGCTTAATGAAGCTTTTGAGGTTGGTGAGTCTGCAAAAACAGTTTTAAAAGATGCTGTTGATATTTTAAGAGAGGGTTACGAGAGTAAAGAAATAAGTCACACTCAGGTTAGGCAATGGCTAGAGATACACGCTGGTTCAATGACTGGTTTGATAAAGTTATCAGGCTCTTTTGCTGTTGTTCCAAACATGTCTGCTAAGGAAATGTTCAAGCAATTTGGTAAAAATGCAAGTGACTACGTACTAGAACACACTACACCAGCTAAAGTTATAAAGTCTAGAATATACGATTATATTATAAACGGTACTCAAGCTAAAAAGTCAGCTATGGAGTTAACTTTAAGAGATTACCACACCACTCTTATACCTGAAAAGTTTGACACAATGATTAACAAAACTCTGAAGAGTGACTTGCCAAGCTGGCATCTTCCAGGCATGGACCCAATAAAATCAAGATACTACGAAGCAAACCACCCCTCTGACTTTGGTATAGGTTTAAAAGCTTTTAAAGGTCATAGAGAAGGTACTGTTTACGATTACCACAAAAACCTTACAATGAGTCAAAAGCAAAAACGAGGTAGGGAGTTGGCAAATATAAACAACCAGCTATTTAATTCATCTTTGAAAAAAGGAGCAGACAAAGCTTTAAACTCTAAAAACTTAAATCATTTAGAAAACATAGAAAAAGCAGCAATGCAAGGTAGGCTAAAAAAGAAAAACAAAAGAGGTATGAGTACTTTTGATTTTGATGAAACAGTTGGTGTAAGTGAAAACTTTGTGTTTGCAACTAAAGGTAATAAAAAGAAAAAAATAGCTTCTAACGAATGGCCTTTTGTTGGTGATCAACTTTTAAAAGAAGGTTGGAAAATGGATTTTACTGACTTTAATAGAGTTACAAATGGAAAACCAGGACCATTAATGCAAAAAATGAAAAATCAAATTGAAAAGTTTGGGCCTGAAAATGTATTTATATTAACGGCAAGGGCTCCTGAAAGCCAAAGAGCAATACATGAGTATTTAAAAAGCGAAGGTATTAACATACCATACAAAAATATAACCGGGTTAGGTAATAGTACTGGTGAGGCAAAAGCTTTGTGGATGCTAGAAAAGTTTGCAGAAGGATATAATGATATGTATTTTGTAGATGATGCAATGCCAAATGTAAAGGCAGTAAAAGAAGTTTTAAGCCAATTAGATATAAAATCTAAAGTTCAACAAGCATTACAACAAAGAAATTTAAGTAAAGATTTTAATAAAATTATAGAAGAGTCAATGGGTGTTGAGGCTTTTAAAGAGTTTAGTATTGCAAAAGCAAAAATGTTAGGAGCAAAAAAAAGATATAAATTTTTTGGATCTCCAGGCTCTGAAGACTTTTCTGGATTAGTAACTTATGCATTTGCTGGTAAAGGTAAAAAAGGTGAAGCACATAAAAAGTTTTTTGAAGATGTATTGCATAATCCTTACAACAGAGCTTGGATGAATATTCACACTAGAAAACAAGTTTTGTCAGAAGACTATAAAGCGTTAAGAAAAAACAATAAAGAAACATTACAGTTTTTAAAATCAAAAGTAGACGACGTATATACTGTAGAGCAAGCTATTAGAACACACTTGTTTGATAAAGCTGGTTATGATGTCCCTGGGCTTTCTAAAAGAGATTTTAAAATGTTAACTGATTTTGTTAGAAAAGATGCTGATTTATTATCTTATGCAGAAAGTTTAAGCAAGATAAGCAAGTTGAAAGAAGGTTGGTTAAAACCAAAAGACTATTGGTTGGCTGAAAGCATAACTTCAGACCTTAATAATGTTATTGACAGAGTGTATAGAAAAGAAGCTATGGCTGAGTTTATTCAAAATAGAGAAGCTATATTTGGAACTTGGAAAAATGGAAGACTTGAAAGTGCTAACATGAATAAAATCGAAGCAACAAAAGGAACTTCACATCGTGAGGCTTTAGAAAACATGTTGTGGCGTATGGAAAACTTCACAAACAGAGCTCACGGCACAGATGCTACTACAGCTAAATGGATGAATTGGGTAAATAACGCATCATCAACAATAATGTTTTTTAACCAAAAATCAGCAATGCTACAAACTATATCTAACATAAATTATGTTAACGGCGCTGAAAATAATCCATTTGCAGCTGCAAAAGCGTTTGCAAACCAACCTCAGTATTGGAAAGATTTTATGACAATCATGAACTCAGATATGCTAGTTCAAAGACGAGCTGGTTTAAAAATAAACGTAGAAGCGGCTGAAATAGTTGAAAGAGTTTCAGGTGGAAAAAACACAGCTGGAAGAGCTATATCTGTTTTGTTAGAAAAAGGTTTTATACCTACTAAGTATGCTGATAGTTTTGCAATATCTTTAGGTGGTGCTACGTACTATCGTAATAAAATTAAAATGTATGAAAAACAAGGTTTGTCTACTAAAGAAGCTGAGGCAAAAGCTTGGGAAGATTTTTCTATGTTAACTGAAAAAACACAGCAGTCATCAAGACCTGATCTTGTATCTGCACAACAAGCGTCCGCTTTAGGTAGACCGCTACTTTCTTTTGCTAATACTCCAATGCAAATGTTTAGAAGACACAAAAGAAGAATTCAAGATATTGCTAACAACAGAGGTAATAAAGCTAAAAACATACTAAGTGCTGTTTATTATGGTTTTGCTCAAACAGCAATATTTGCTTACCTTTCAAACGCAATGTTTGCTGTTGATGATGAAGACACAAGTAAAGAAGAGTTTAATGCAAAAACAAGATTAAGATACACGCAGACAATAGCAGATTCTTATCTTAGAGGTATGGGTACTCCAGGTGCTGGTATTAGCGCTATTAAAAACTCTTTAATAACAACTTATTTAGAAACACAAAAACCAAATCCAAAATATGTAAAAGGAGTTATAGATTTACTAAATGTTTCTCCACCAATAGGCTCTAAAGTTAGAAAATTATATAGTGCGGGTAATACATTTGCCTACAATAGAAAAGCTATAAAAAATGCACCTGCATTTTCATTGGCAAATCCAGCTGTTCACGCCAGCGCTCAAATTATATCTTCGCTAACTAACGTACCTACTGATAGGTTGGTTGAAAAAGCTACAAACATAAAAGACGCTAGTAATAGTGATTTTGAAAACTGGCAAAGAATATCTATGTTCTTAGGTGTCAACAAGTGGGCTTTAGGCTTGGAAGATCTTGAACGTGATTTTTTAAATGAAAAGTTTGGAAGAAAAGGGCCTAAAACACCTAAATCACCTAAATCACCTAAAGGACCTAAATCAAAATAAAACAAAATGAAAAAACTAATAATAATATTGTATAGCATTAACTGCTTGTGCAGCGCCAAAAGAGTGTTGTTCGCAAAACTTTAAAAA
>UEXM01001172.1_pt1 | contig 23393 bp, 41 predicted proteins | sample 1796661 | NCBI WGS metagenome assembly UEXM01 (sample SAMEA4772469, study PRJEB27181) | metagenome | reverse complement strand
CCGCCTCCGAGGGCTTGGTAGGACGCTTGGAACTGTTCCATGGACCCACAACGCTGCCATAAGCGCACAAAACTCTCCGGAGTGAGCTTGGCAAGGTAGATCCACACGGGGGAATCCTTAGTTCGCCCGATATTAGCCACCTCTTTGTAGTCAAACTCTACTTCTTCAAGTTCAATAAGTTCAATATTCTCATTCATACCTTAAATCCTCAAAAATTATGGGGCGAAATTTTCTGCCTGCTGCGGTTCTGCCACGATATCACTGAGCAGGGTCTCTGGTAAGCTGTACTCTTTGCCATCTGCTAATACAACATAGGACGGAATGGACGATTCATAGGTCTGTCTTAGTACCAAACCGACCACTGGGTCAAAAGGTTCAATCACCGGAGTGAGTCTCACTAGGGTCCCTGGCTTAATCTTGTGTTTTTTTAACATCGAAGATCTCTTTGCATAAGTCGTTTGACGCTTTGTAGACTTTCTTTTTTGCTTTCCGCAGGACGGCTTCCACTAAATGCAGATCCACATAAGCTTTGCACCCTGGGTCAAACTCATTAGCGTAGTCCTTGGCTTTCTCTACCCATCCAATTGCGTCTTCAATCTTACCTGTCGCTTCTTCAAAGCTGGTGATTGTTTTGTCTAAGATTCTAGCTGCCATTAGTTTCCCTTTCCAATTTCTGGATTAACTGTTCTGATAGTAAATGAGCTAGAGGTTCAATTGAGGATGCGCTGTTGAGATACTGTGGATTGCTCTTAAGTACTGTCCTAAAGAAGTTCTTAGCCTTATTCATTCTTGATTCTTTATTATATTCTTTACTCATACTGTTTTCCTAAATCTACAAAAATTACCTATCCGAGCAACGAGCGTATTAAGCACACCCTGTACCACCCCTCCCCCAGGGACATAGATCCCGGCAGGGAGGCGGCTAGAGCAGGCACCCCTACCCCCCGTCTACCCCTTATAAATACCACACAAAACAACCCCTGTCAAGCTTTTATTATTGAATAGTTTCATCATCTAGGCTGGCTTTATCAGCGAACTTAAGACCCAGGTGTTTGAGGATGGCTTCCTGTTTTGCTGCGGTGAGGATAGCTCGCTCTGCTGTCGTCATGTTGCTCAAGGCTAGCCCTTGCAATACTGAGGACGCCTGTTCCTTATGTGCTTCTAGGATAACTACCTGCTCCCTTAGTCTCTTTATATTAATGTGCATTAGTAGCTGGGCTATGGTTACTAAGCCGGCTAGTACTATCACTATTGTTATTAACATTATTTCTTTGTACCCGCCAAAGCAACGTCAGTTATTTGACATTAGTTGACTGGGATCACCCTCTCATTCGTTTGGAAATATGGCTGGCGAGCGCCTCGGTCATCCGTTAGCCACAGACGCTGGGCTTTGCAACGACCTGGCTTGGGAGCCTCCATGTCCGTTAGGATAATCAGCCCGTCCACATTGTTCTCGTTAGCCCACTTGGTAGGAGCTTCAAAGCAGGTACCGCCGCAAAGGACTCGCTCTGCTTTCTTGCTCTGTCCCTTCTTCCACTCGTAGACTTTGGACTGATCAACTTCGGTATCAAAGGGAACTACCGTGAAGCTGGCTAAGCCGGCTAGCTTGTTAAGCTCACCGAAGAAGGCTTCTAGCATCTCATCGCTGACACTCCCTGACTGGTCGATGGCTACTGCAATCTTTGCTTGCCGGTTGACTTTCTTGCCTGGGTGAATGTAAGCATACCTACGGTTGATTCTCTTGACACTGGCAGAGCGATTGGATCGCTGGCTGGTTTTGATGAAGTACCTTAGTACCTTCTTCCAGTCTACCTTGGTCTCTAGTCTTTTAATAATCTCTTTTTTTACTTGCCCGCTGACTGATCCCCAGCCCTTGCCAGAACTAGCCGCCTCGCTTGCAGCCTCTTTAATGGCTTCCTTAAGGCGCTGCTTTGCCATCTGGTTGGCTGCCTGTTGCTCAGGGCTATCACCACTCTCAGACCAACCGGAGTGGTCATCAAAGCTACCCGGCTCACCTTCGCCAGGCTCACCCTCAGAGCTTTCACCTTGCCCATCCTTGCCGCCTTCATTCTCTTCTTTCTGCGGTAGGTTGTTAAGGTACCACTCAGCCGATTCACCCAAGGGCATTTCAGCAAAGGGACCGACACCAGGCATACAGGCAAAGTCAGGTAGCTCACCAACCAAGTGGCTATTGATAGCCAAGTCAGCCGCTACATTCCACGCTTGATGGGGAACACCTTCTGGCTTACGACTGGTAACATGGTCAAAGATCAAGTGGTAGAACTCATGCTTGAGTACTCCACGAACCTGATCTTCAGGCAGGCTAGCAAAGAAGTCTGGGTTGTAGATCATCTCGAACTGGGCAGAGTCTGGGTTGACCCGAACTCCGGCAGTCTCAATATTATAATCAGCACGCTTCTCTACTTTTCTACTGAGAGCCGCAAAGAAGGGCTCATCCATCAGTAGGCGATAAGCGTGGAGTTTTAGATCAAAGCTCATGTGTTATCCCTCTCCCTATCTTGTTATAGCACGGATATGATATATGTCAAGTTTTTAATGTATGCCCAAAAACAAAACCCAGCCGAAGCCGGGTAATGCACCTGAGATGAGAGAGAGATTAGGCTCCCAGGATTTTGGAGAGGTGACTCCCGACAGCACCCTCATTGGCACTGTGGAACTTCACCACGTTTTCTTGGACACCGGCTTGGGAGATGACTCCCCAGAGCTTCATGGCTGCCTCACTGGGCAGGCTAACGAAGTAGCTGGCAAGGTTACTGACGTGGGCTTCAGAGAACTCCGCTTTGCAGATCTCTTCAGCTTCAAGCTTTTCAATCATTGCGCAGTGCTCGTTGAGCGACATAGCCGCTAGGGCTTCAACCCGCTCACCGTTGAGGAGTTGCTCAACCGTCACAACCCGCTCATAGTTCTTAGCGTAGTCGTTGAAGGCTACCGCAGCTTCAAAGCCGACGAAGCTGGTGGAGAGAGCGAACATCTCTGGACCGGCATTCTCTAGAAGGTCAGCACCCACGAGCACTTGGTTGAGTCTATCCCAACTACGCCGGCTAGGGTAGACCTTGTTGGGCTCATAGTCACCACTGTGTTCTAGGTGACTTCGGTTTTGATTGATGAAGTCCCAAACCAGGGAGTCTACATTACCTTTTGCCCAGGAGAGCCAGTCTTCAACCGTAGGCTCAATATCCCAGACGCTGTAGCGATCAAGCTCAGCAGGGTCCATCTCATTAACTTGGTACTGCTCACCGTGCTCACCACCGTTGACCGCAGCAAACACTACCGTCTCAGAGTGAAGGTGATGCCCATTGAGCTTGCGACTATCGGTCAGTTCAAAGATCCCTTGCCTGACTTCAAGTACCGCACGGTCAACTTCGTCAAGGAAGAGAACCACTGGCTGTTCGCAGGCTTGCTTGAACCAGTCTGGCGGATTGAAGGAGGTGCGATCTCCGTCGATGCTGGGGAGTCCAACTAAGTCGCCCTCGGTCATTTGGCTAGCACGACGTTCCACAACTGGAAGCCCCATGTTCTTAGCGACCTGATAGACCACCTGGGACTTGCCAACACCGTGGCGTCCTCTAAGGATTACTGGAAGACCAGCTTTGCTCACGGCAGGAGCTAGGCTGATAAAGGTTTTGAAATCTACGGACATTGTGTTGTCTCCCTCTCTCACCAGTATAGTAGCACTGATCCACTATAAGTCAAGTTTTAAATGCACTTTATTTCATTTTATTTGGTGCCGGCTTTTAGTCGCTTTATCCTTTACATCTGTTAGTCTTTGGTGTATAATGGAGAGATATGTCTGTATTTGTTTATTTGACAAAAGTCCATAGAAGGTATACTAAATACATTTGGAATTGGCTCCCTCGCACTCACTCCCATAAAACCATATAATAATAGCAGGCTTTATAATACTTTACAACTATAAAAAATAACTGCTCAACATTTAAGCACACTAAGCTGACTCCGGTGTCATACAGTGCCTATTTTATAGGCAGCTTAAACAGTGGTCCTAAACAAAAGGAGCAGCCTAAGCCACTCCTCTTATCATACCCCAATAATGTTGAATACATTATCCCTTTTTGTTATTCTTTCTATCTCTAGACTCTAGAGACTTTTCTACCTTGCGGTTCTGAATATCACCACCCTTCTGTGTACATATACGATTTGTTGGACGAGGGGGTACTTGATAGTAGTAACCGGGGTAAGAGGCGCAATAGTATTGACTGTAGTTAACTCTCATGTCCGTGTCTGTTACTCCTGTATTATATAGTTTAAAACTTTTGTTTTGTGCCCGCTACTCGGGTTTCAAAACTCTTCGCAAGTGGGCTCGGCGGGATTGCAATCAAGCTTCCTAAGCCAGCCGTTTTGATCAAAGTCTTCAGCGGGAATAATATAACTTCGGACTCGATGATACTCTTGTTCATCTCCGGCAGCTATTAGTTCCTCATCGGTTTCTACTTTGAAAACGAACTTGCAAACTTTAACAGCAGCCGTAGCGTTTTCCTTCACACCTTTACCGATTGCCTTCGCTTTACTGTTGCTCAGAAATAGAGCGACTTTACAATATCGGTTGAACTGTGACATTGCTTTGGTGCGAGCATCTACCCTATCACAACACTTGCGGATATCCGTTGGTGTCTTATAGAACTTCATAGAGCATCCGCTAACAAGCGTTAGCATTACCAGAACGGTTGCTGCAATACCCAGCATTGTAATAACCTCAATTAGATTAAACTTCTTCATCTTCTCTTCCTTTTAATACCAGCTTCATTCATTAGCATATCCAGCACTGGATCTTCAATAGTTTTAATATTATTCTTTTTACAGTTTTCCCGAGTATACTTCACCTTGGGAACCCACTCCATATAATACATTACAGAACGTAAAACCCTTGAGTCTTGTCTTCGCAAAAGTTGTACGATTTGGTGTGCTCGTTGGCGAACCTGGGTGTTACTTAGGTTTGACTTCACACCGTAACTGGGGACTGCTAACCAGCCGGCTAAAAGTAAACTAATCATCTTCTTTTGTTCCTTTGGTAAAGCCTTCAGCCAATGGAAAGATAACTGCGATTACTTCAGCACAAGCCTGGGCGATATCCATGTGTTCTTTCTGAGTACCATTAGCCGCACGAAGTTCGATATAGTGTATCCACGAACGAAGTGTTCCGTTCATATACAATCGTGTCTTGGTGTTGCCTTCAGGTAGCACAACTCTCGCCTGTTCTTTAGCGATTCCATTATCAATCGCCCAGTCATATGCTTCCTTGGCTTTGGCGATTACAGAGAGTTGTTTAGCTTCCCACTCTTCTTTTAATACTTCGTCAACACTATCAATTGAGTTCTGTCTATTCTTTTTATCTTGTAGCCTAGCTTCCCGGATGATGAACATGTCTCCCATCTCTTCCGGGTTCGCATACCTCTGGCTGAACTCTTGAAAGGCAAACGAACGATGCCGAACAATCTGGTGAGCGATATCCCTCGTCGTGTTGATTTCCAGACAAGCGTTAACCATCTCAAGTGGGGACCAGTGAGCGTGCTTGATCAAATATTTGATTAGCCGCTCAGAAGTTTCCTTGTTCATCTGATTACTTGGGTTGCTTACTCTGGCACAATATGCAATCAGATCCTGGACATTGTTCAGTTCAATATCCGAGTCTTCAGCAACTTGTGAATAAGAGATAAGTTTTACTGTCATTTCTTTTCTTTCCGGCGATCACGCCATCTATCCCAGAGGTTTTCTACCCTGTTAACAACAAAAGTGAGGATAATACCGAGACCGATTGCCAGTGACGGGTACAAAAGTGATTCTAAGGTCATCATTTCTTAGTTCTCTTTGCACCCGCCACTGAGCAGAGTATTGCTTTATTGTGTAGCCACATTCCAATTGGTTTGCCTTTGCGAATAAAATATCTTGCTATAGCAAAAAGGATTACTGACAATAGGCGGATGAATGTGCCGGGCATTACTCTCTAATCCTCGTTGCTGATCGTATCGTCAGTAAGCCAGCTTGGCTGTGCCAGTTCACCATTATTATCTCCTACGACGCCTTCAAACTCAAGCCAGTTCTCCTCGTTCTTCAGCTTTTCCCAACTGACATTCTCAAATGGCTCAAAACATTCGGTGAGATTCATTGCAAAGCTATTATCAATCTTCACATTTGTCTCCCACATTTTAGTGATGAGTGACTCCATCAGATGATCCATGTCTTTAGGCTTGGTTCCGTCATTGTGCGCTTGCACGATAGAACTAACCTCTGGCTCAAGCTCTGGATACTTCTCAGTGTCGATAATAAAAGAATCAAACTTACGAATGTGTTCAGCGTAGTCTTTACCGTAGACTCTAATCTTCATCTTCGGTAGTCCCTTCGGCTTCTTCCTCGTCTGTAGTCTCTTCGGTTTCAAGAGCACCGATTCCGATGACCTCAAGGTCAAAGTTTAGACTCTTGCCAGCCAAGCGGTGATTCATATCCAGTACGACCACATCCTCTTTGATCTCTTGGATCACTGCAACCGTGTTGCCGTTGGGTCCTGAAAGCGGGACAAGAGCACCCACCTCAACAGTAAACTCTTCAGGGAAATTGCTGGTTTCAAAATCCAAAATAGCCTCTGGGTTACGTTGACCGTATGCTTGTGCTGGAGTCAGAGAGATAGTCTTCTTATCCCCCACATTCATCCCCTGCACGGCTGCATCAAAGCCACCGATTACCATACCCGCACCAACTTCAAATTGAAATGGTGTTTCTCTTCCATAAGAGTTATCAAACTCTTCTCCGGTATCTGCAATAGTTCCAACATAGTGGACCTGAATTACGTCTCCGCTTTTTACTGTGTCTGTCATTTTGTTCCCCTCCCAAGGTAAAATTGTTCGCAGACATTAACGAACTTATCAATTGAATCCCAAATTTGGTTGTCTAGCTCATCTAGGTCATGGCTAGTCTCATCGTCATCATAGTATTTGCCGACTTCTTCTGACTCCATGGACCAGATTTCCTTATTTTGTACAACATCCCCATCCATAACTGCGACACCCGTTACAAGAGTCTCATCTTTTTGGATCGTCGCCATCGTGATGAGTTTGTTCTCAAAATAATGTGCGCCAATACTAGCGTTCTTAAGCCATTCAACTGGTCTTTCCCACTTTGTATTTAAGGTCAGATACATAATTTGGGTATGAGCATTATATTCATACTCTTCCAAATCAATACCCCAAGTGAGATCTCCCCAGTCACCCTGATCTGGCACTAGTTCAGTCAACAATTCTGAGTCGTGGATGCTGAAGTCAAACTCAAAATCCTCAGCCATAGCTGGAGTAATATCAAATACTTTGATATAGCTCTTTGTTGTATCCATTTTCTTCCTTATTCCTTTCCAAGCGTTAACTTGACAAGCTCTGCCGCTGCGCTTTTGAGTGTCCGCAAACCCTTGCGAGCACGAGTACCAGCAGCCTTATTTCCATCAGCGTTCTTTTGAACATCCTCTTCCATTGATTCGATGAGCAACTTAAGCTCATTCCACTTATTTAATACATTGTTAGTCATTGTTTTCTCCTTCTCTAACAATAAGATCAACGTCAACGTTGTCTGTGTCTATTTCAATCCAAACCCGTGCGCCGCAACTAAGCGGTTTGTGGGCACTGTATATTACCTTTGCCAATTGTACACCATCTTTTGTCTTTAGTAAAGCCTCATGAGCATAATTATTTTCTTTATACGTCTTCACCGTCAAAACTGGCTCGTCGGTGCCGTGCTTGGTGTTGGCCCGGATCTTATGTTGGTTGACGTGGATAATCTTCTTCATGTACCTAACTCCTCTTTATGAAGCGCCCTAGAAATGCGAGATTTTGCTTTTTCAAAATACTCTTGATCCATCTCGCACCCCAAGAAGTTTCTATCTGTATTGATGGCCGCAATTGCTGTTGTTCCTGACCCTAGAAATGGATCTAACACCACATCGCCCTCGTTTGAGTGTTTTTTGATAAGCTCCTCAAAAAGCTTAGTATTCTTTTGGGTCGGGTGGAAACGTTCTTTGCCTCCTTGGATTGGAAACTTATAGATTGCATTATCATAAGAGCTATTGAAAGTCGGCTTAGACTTCTTGATACCCAACAAGGCAATCTCACGACAGTTTGTCAGATAGTTGACCTTACTGTTGATTGGCTGAGGGTTAGTCTTGACCCACTCTAAAAAACGAATCTGCTTGAATTCAGCACCCTCTAACTGTTCTTTGAGCGGAGTAATCTTCCACAGGTCAAAGAACACAATGCAAGTACCACCTGGCTTCAACACTCTGTAAAAATGATTGATGAAAAGCTGTAAGTCCTCCATAGTAAACTCGGAGTCCCAAGCGCCGTAGTTTGTTCTTACTGCGTATTTCTTGCCGTAGATGCTTCCGTACTTGAGGTAGTTCTTTTTGAGAGGATCAAGATTCTTTTTCTTGTCTCCGAAGAACTTGTCCCAGTCCGTTGATTCGCTTAGAGCTTCCCACTCCTCTGCTGTCTTCTCGTCTTTGCCCGACGAGTCCCGTTCGGCAATGTGATCCACCCACTTATCCATACCAGAATCTCTGGAGGTGATATAGGGTGGGTCAGTCAAAACCAAATCGACAGACTCATCGGGCAAACTAGAAAGATATTCTAGACCTTCTTTGTGGAGGAACTCAACATTCATTAGAACTTAACAACCTTTGCCCAATGATCAGTAGCGAGGCGCTCTGGCTCACACTGTGGCACATAAAACGCTCCATCAATAAAAGTTTGTGATCCCGAGATGGAATCATTCCACTTCATCTGAACAACTATATCATCGTTTCTGAACTTTGTCAAGAGTTTTGCTTGTGATGGGTTAACTGCAACTACGCCGTAAACCTTATCGGCAACCTTGTGAACATACTTAGCTGAGAATGCTGATTGGAGAATAGCTCCCTTATCCGTCCCGTTATTTGGGAAGATAATCTTAACTCGTTCGGGTGCCGGCAGCTTATTGCCCAGGATATCATGCTCAACCTCAAAAACATAACGAGCGCCTTTACTATCTGCTGCAATTGCTTCGGACATCGAGCTAATGCCAAAAGGATTAGCTCGTGTAAAGTGGTTCTGGAGCATTTTAAGGTCCTGGCTCTCAACCTGAAAGCCAGGCTTGTTCTTCTTTTTGTATTTGTTCCAGAACGATTTAAACTTCTTGCCACCAAAAAACGGCATAGTTGTGTCCACTTCTTTTCGGGCACGCTTTTCCTTTTCAGCGTCATCGCAGTCGTCAAAATCCTTCCCGTCATAGTCCAAGTGTCCATTGTCAATAATCTCTTTCATCGACCGAAGATTGTCATGAACATTTGCAGGCGTCTTAGTTTCGTGAAGGTTGTTTTCTCTAGCTTGCATTCGACAAAGGTCTTTAGATTTTCCATCCCAAATGGATGCCCAAATCATACCCTTGTCGCAATTCTTGACAACACAAAACTGTTCGTCTAAGCCATTCTCGTTTGTGTATAACTTATCTACACCGCCGTAGCGAGTGTTGCCCCAACGCATAAGGAAATCACCGTCGTTGATCTCAACCTTGATGCCGGTCTTTTGCCCTACTGTATTCATTTCGTGTGATAATGATGATGTCTTGCCTTGTGGCGTGCCAGTATCACGGTTTTGTGATTTATCATCAAATACGACTTTATCGTGTGGTATCTGATATTCAGTTACCCACTCATCCAAAACCGGATCATAATTCTGCCTGGTCTTCGCCGTTATCAAGAAGGTCCTAGGGCTAAAGACCTTGCTGGATGTAATGGTGGTGTTAATCACCTGAGCTACTGTCCTGTCTTTGCCGTTAGGTGTTGTTGTTTCAGTGCGATCTTTCATGTTATTTTTATCTTTCCGGGCGCTTGCGCCTCATTATTGTATATACACTATATCATGAGTTGGTTGTTTGTAAAGCTTTTATTTTCTCCCTGTATGCTGCCTTGCATCTCTCACTAACTGGGACCGGTTCACCCTCATCGTCAATCCGAACAAACTTAATATTTGTAGAGCAGACCGTTTTCTTTAGTCCAGTGTAAGGCGACTCTTTCTTAGCCTCAAGATGCAGGGTGATTGAAGTTCTCCCAAACTCTTTTACTTCGCCGTATATTTTTATCAAATTGCCAGTCTTGACCGGCATAGTGAATTCAACTTCGTCTAGCTTTACAGTCACAACTCTTGGCGTGTTAATGATCTGCGCAGCAAGCGCAGCGCCAGCTTCGTCCAGCCAGGCAAGCATCACACCACCGAATAAGTTATTGTGAACGCCCAGATCTTTAGCCAGGCAGATGTGTGTTGCAATCAACTTCATTTTATTTTTTTACTCCAAGATATTCCAAGTATTCCTTTGGCATCTTATCATAATAATTGGTTCTCTTTAAGGATCGATGACCTTTTCTTAGGTCCTTCTTATATGCCAAGTTGATTAGGAAACAAGGAGCCAATGAGCGAGGGTTGTGCCCATCAATATTCAACTCGTCATTCGGGTTGAAGCAGAGCGAGCCGATGTTGCCATAGCCAGCTTCTGTCAAGAGCATATTAATAAACTGTTGGTAACTTTTTGTCTCGTCGCCGGATATTTCTCCGTTGACTTGAGCCAGTAGGGCGCTTCTTTTGCCAGATTTGATAAACTCGCCGGCTACGCTCAAGAAGGATTGCTTTTCATTGTCGTACACCTTCATGAAGAGTTGGTCAGCTACTCTATCTGCTTTGACAAAGGGGCAGACAGCAAAGCCAGAAAACTCGCCTCGCTTTTCCTCCAGAACATTGATAACGTAAGATAATACTTCTTCTAATAGGGGTTCCACTTATTCTATCTTTCCGGGAATCAGCCCGTTGTTTATTTTTACACTCAAGATGTCGTAGAGCTTGCCAGGGTTTATTTTATTATACATAAACGGAAACACATGAGATATCGTGAGGGCGCAAGCAATCCATTGAGAGCAATACCATTTTCTGTCGTGCTTGACATAGAATGGCGTAAGGTGTGAAGCGATCATTCCGAACCAATCGTATCGGTGTCCGTGAGTCGCCGTGAAGAAGTTGACAATCTTCAGAAGCTGTTCTCTTGTCACATCGATCTCTATAAAGCTCCACTCGTCCGGCAAAAAGTCACAGCGAGCCATCCTTACTCGTGATGCTTCCTCGGGCGAGATGCCAATGCAGTCCCCAGAGGGTAATACGAGTTCAACATGTGTGTAAATACTTCCTGTCCATACTTTCACTATCCAAGTCCGGAAGGTCCGTGGTCCCCGGTAAAATGCAACCTTAAGTGTTTGCCGGCTAGCCGTTGTCACTTTCTCTCCGAATATTAATCATAGCGAACTTTTTTTGGATCTAAGTTCTCAAGTTCTTCTTCACTTAGGTCAGAGTTTATTAAATCATATATTGATATTTTGTCATCTGATTCCGGTGGCTTGTGGTATTTCCCAGAGAGGATGCCGTGAACCATGCCCGGTGACACCGTGTGGATGTTGTGATGTCTCTTCTTGTACCACTCGCAGATCTGACGGATGCTCATCTTGCCTTTTTGCGAGCGGATCATCTCCACTTGCTTTTCAGAGAGCTTGAAGCTTTTCTTCTTAGCCCGGATACGATCCTTGCGAGTTGGCTTCTTTAGTTTGCTATCGTCAGTCATCAGACTACTCAAAAGATATTTCCACTGTGGCTTCTGCAACGAGCTTAGGGATTCGGACATGGTTACAGATCTTGTGCTTCTTGCACTCTTCGGCATCTAGGAACCAGTCGGCGTGCCCCTTCTTATGAACGATCTTCTTGAAGTAGTCGTCCTTCTTGCCACAGTTTTGCGACATCATCGTGTAGATCTTATTATCCAGGCGGGAAGCTTCTGCCACATCGGCTTTAAGCTCTTCAACTTTGCCTCGCCCGCCAGAGCTAACATCATGAATCATAAGAGTTGCATCGGATGCCATAAAGCGATACCCCTCGGTACCGAAAGTGAACAAGACCGCTCCGCACGACATAGCCTTACCTTCCACAATAGTGGCAACGGGGATGCTACTGTTCTTAATCTCAGAAATCATAGCGAGCAAAGAGTAAACTTGCCCACCATAGCTGTCAATCACAACGGGGATAACGGGTTGTCCGGTGTTCTGGGCAGCCGACATATCCGCAGAGAACTGCTCGGCTGCTTCCTCATTAAACTTGTTTACCCGAACGATAACCGGGGGAAAGCGTAGCTCTGCTTTAGACAACAGTGGATCAATCTTCTTTTCAAAGTGCATATTTGTTCCTTAATATAAGTATAGTGAAAAAAAATTTGGCGACGAGTTTAGTCGTCATAAATCGTTCTAAATGTGGCGGCGACTTCTGAATAAGAGATAATGCGGTCGCCCTTTTTCATAAACCCTTCGCTAATGACTGAAAATATATCCTCTTCTGCCGCCGATTCCGCTCTAACTTTATACCACGCTTTGCCGACCTTTGTTAAAGGAATAATTTCAACTTCTCTGTCTCCTCCGCCACGATCAACAATGTTGTGATAATGTAAGCCCAAAGATTTAAAATGGTTCAAGCCGGAGTGGGCTGCCTGCTTTGCAACAGAGTGAAGGCGAATGTTGGTGGCGATGGCAATCTCATCACGAGTCATTGAAAATAAGGTTATAGCCATCATCGTAACCAGCGTCAGGGTAGATATAGTTATAATAAGGGTCATACCCCTCTTTTGATGCTTCATTAAATCAGAGAGTCTTCAAAGACTAAGCTCATTGTGCGAACCGTAATTCCGTAGGTTGCATAATTCATAGCACCACGATATTCACCTTGGGTCATAAGACTATCCGCCCTAGAATCTTCAATCTCAGCAACCCGCTTAACTCTCTCATGAGCGGCGAATGACTCTGCTTTTTCCCTCGAACGGAAATTACCCAGCAAGTTACCGCCGGGGGCGTAGACCGTGAAATAAATAATTTCATCTGTCTCGGTGTTCATTTGCTATCCTTTGGAAAAAATGCTCGTGCGAGGTATAGAGACAAAGCAAAGCTTGCCGTACCCCATAATAAAATATAAAGAATAGTATTCATCTGTTTTCTCTAACATTGATCATTAAAGTTCTTGCGGTTGCGTTTCTATCTTCTGTCAAGTCTTGGCAAGCTTGGCGAAGGGTACCCCATTGAAAGTTTGCTGTCAACCAGTTGTCCGTTCTTTCTTTGCATTGCCAGGCGGGGCTTTGGCGCTTACATTGCCATTCAGCCGGCTTTACGACCTGCCAGTAGCACCGGAGTCTGTTGAGTCTTTTTTGCTCTGCCGATAAAGAAACGCCAGGTGGGGCAACAGTATTACCATCCCCTATCCAATTGGGGCACTCGACATCTGACAGCGGCGAAGCTAACAATATCAAACTAAAAAGATAGCTAATCATATTATCTTTTCTCTCTCTTGCCTCTTCTGCCAGCCTGGTGTAACTGTACAAGGCGGGCGTGGATTCTTAAAGTCTTGCCCTCATAAATTATTTCAGCTAATTTCATATAGGGCGTATATTCTACAAGCAAGCCGACGCTCCACTCAGTGTCGTTTTCAAACCTTTTAAATCTTACTAAGTCGCCAGCTATCATTTTTTAAGTTGGTCAAGTGACGCCCTTACAGTTTCAATTGTACTTTCAAACTCTGCCACCAATCCCTTAAGATCCTCACGGTGTTCTTTAAGGCTAGCCATCGCATCATCCAAGTCCTCAGTCTTTTGCTTTGCAACCCAGATGCCTTCGCAAAGGTCCGTGATAAACATCCGCTGGTCGTAGGATAGCTCAAAGTATTTGTTGGGGAAACCAATCTTTTCCTTGCCTAGATCTTGTAGCTTCTCATTATAAAATTCAACAATATCAAAATTCATTTTATCTTCCTTTAAAAATAGTGCATAACAACAAAGGAGGTTAAAAAACCTAGCACAAAAAACACTGGGTAGAAAATCTTTGCTGCCTGGAACCGATCGTGCCAAAACTTTGTAGCAATCATAAAATGAGCTAAAAGCTGTGCGTCACCTCCAGATTCTAGATAGTCACTCAGTTTCCCTTTGACTTCTTCTGGTGTCCATACCCCGTCTTTATTATAAGACATACCTTCATCACTGACCTTCAGATCAAATCTAGACATTATGTATGTAACCAATCTGGGTTTTGCACTTTTGCACGACCCTTTGCAATCTTAAGGTGCTTTGCCACAGGAATAGCTGACCAAGCATTGATAGTAAACGTTCCCTCGGTCTCACCGTCTTGTCGAACCTCACATCCAAATTTTTGAACAAGTCGCTTCTTGAGGTGAGTGTACTGCATTTTAGTATCTCTCCTGACGTAGATACCGATGATACCTTCGCCAAAACCCTCATAGAATTGATCTTCTGTCCATTTGCCAATGGATTTTGCAATAGGCCAATTGTCCTCGCTCATGCAAAAACGAAACCTATTTTGTTTGCAAAACAATTTAAACCAGTCAGTATCATCCTTCATGACATCCCCAATCTTTGTTCTCGTGTTTTTAGATTTTTTGCTAACCAACTTAGTCCCCTTCCTTCTAGGACAACTCCGTTATATAAAAACGGCGTATTATTTACCACTGGGTAATAGAACCTACACCACAGGTCAAACTCCTGGGTGGAGATTGTGTCGTGACCCAACCTCTCAAGGCGGGTCATCATCTCATCGTACAGAACTATTCCTTCTCTGTCTGTTAGTATTTGAAAGATTGCGATTCTTTGTTCTATGGTGTTTGTCACACTTCCAACTTTCTTCTTCTTTATATATAATACACCCAAAAGGATAGTTTGTAAAGAAGTTTATACGGAAGCGACAAAGACCTCTACGTCGCAAGATGCGGTATCCGCATCAACAGTAATGTCAACCAAGTCAGCCAAGCCTGATCCCAAAGCAGACCCACCAGCTTTCATCGTATCCACAAGACCACCTGCATTGTCCGCAGAGTATATGAAAGAATGTCCTGCGTCCACCTTGACTCTAAACTCTGTATTGTCTTCATCTCTGAAGGTCAAGCTAATAAAATTAGTGTCATCTAAATTTGTTATCCGGATGTACCTAACATCACCGTCATCAAGAAGACCAGCCATATAACCAACCTTGTTGGCTGTGACACCTACGTTGCTCAATGCGGACAAGAAGCCCAATAGTCCCGCTTCAGTTGTGGAAGCAGTTACAATTCTTTTTGCTATCTCATTGACATTTGCAATGCTCTTAGTGGTCGTTCCACCTTGTTGGTGTCCATTTAATTCAATTTCTTCTCTGATAGTAACTTTAAGTGTTGCTGATGATACTGTGCTAGCCATTTTTATGTCCCTCTTTGTAGCTTTGTTTTTGTAGAGCTAATCATTCTTAATTAGTTAACTGTTTTTCCCTTGGCAAGTTTCTTTTGGGTTTTTAAGCATTGATGCTGCCACTAGAGCCAATATAACCACTCCGAGCACGCCGGCTGCCGCCATTCCTGCCATATTCTTTATCACTTCTTAGTACCTGACTGTGGCTCTTCATATCCCGAATCCTCAAGAAGCTGCTTGACAGTCTTCCTTCTATAGTAATAATAAAGGTAACAGAATGGCCATGCGAATGTAACAATATTAACGTTTCCAAAAAATAAGTCAAGGAGGAAACACAGGGCGAAAAACCCCATCATTAAATCGTAAAACACCACGGGTGAAGACCATTTCATCTTATTGCTCATCTAATACTATCTTGTGATCTCTACTCAAACAATTGAGCGATTCGTTCATGCTCTCTTGGTACATTTGTATCATCAAAGCGTTTTCCTGTGTAAGTTTTATATTGTTTTTGTCGTCCACTTTGGATGCTGAAAGTTCCTCAACCATATAATCTCTGTATTGGTCTAAGGCAACAAAAGCATAACAAAGATCACGAATTGCTGCTGGGCTAAGGTTCTCGGAATGTTCTCTCAAAATATATTCTAGATGGTCTTGATTTCCTTCTAGTAATTCAATCCCACCAATGTAAGCCTGTAGTGGCATGATATAACGATCAACAGCCATATTACTTAAGACTCCAGTCGGGGAATTTACTTTTAAAGATGCCCCTCATGCGGTTAACTTTGTTCGCATAGGAAATTATCTTTTCTATGTTTTTTGATTTCTGCCAGGCAGGACCACCGTTATAACAGGCAGGCAAATTCAATCCTTGGCATTGCTTGTACCTTCTCATTTCTTGTAGCACAACTCCTGCGGCAACGGTCGCATGATTAGCACTGGACATATCTACCAAAAATTTGTTTCGATCTTTATAGCCCCACTTCTTACCCCAGAAATTATAGTTAATCTGAAACAGTCCGTAGTCGCCAGTCTTAGAAACTCTTCCTGTCTTTAGGCGGGATTCTACCCAAGAAAGGCTGACCATAAAATAGGGATCTTCCCTGATATCGTGTGCCTTGTCAATAATAACTGCGGCATTAAGTTCCTGCTCCGCATCAAAATACGAAGGAAAACTGTATGCCAACATTGATACAAAAACCCATTCTATCATCCACGAAGAACCTGTTTTCCACTCTTCAAGTATTCACACAAATCATCATATCCGCCAATGAACTTTTCTTGTCCGTTGGTCGTTTCAAAAACCATTGGTACGGTTTTCCAGTTGTGCTTTGCCTGAACTTCCTGAAGCAGTTCCCGTTGGTTGTCAAGAGCGTGACACTCGTAACCCATCCCATTCTCAGCAATTAATTTAGAAGCCATATGGCAGTATGGGCAACTGCTCTTGACATATAACTTGAACGTTCTATTCATAAGGATCAACAATCTCCATTTCTATGGGGTGAACATTTTCAATAATATTACCACCAAATGATACAGTAAATAGTTCTCTACCGTATAACTCTTGATATTTAGCAGTTTCCTGGCGAATAACTAACCCATAAGGGAACATTTCGGCAGCCGCACCACTAGATTTATTACTTGCTGCAATTGGTCTAAACAGCCCAACACGAGGAGAAACCAATACCCCAGGCTTTATTGGGGATTCCTCTTTTAGCCGCTGCAAGAAGTCATTAAACTTTTCGTTGGTATTATCTTGGTTTCTGTACATGTCTTTTAAGAGTTCGGGGTATCCAAACACAGATCCCAGTCTTGCACAGAGACTTTTTGATTTACCAAGCCTGGATGGCCAGCTTGGGTACACATACAGCCGAGAAGGCAAAAGAAAGCAATAGTTTTCTGATATAGTAAATCTTTTCTTTCCTCCCCTGAGATTGAAGCTGAAATATCTAAGATTATCAGAAACTCCTTCGTATTTCATGTTCTCACACCAAACAGGTCGCCCATCACGAACAAGAGTTTTATATTCAGGGTACTCATCTAGAGTCCTATTCAGAAATATTAATCGGAACCTTCGATTATCTTTTATTCGGCTTGGGTTATATCTCTTGTGAGTAAATGGCTCAAAAAATGGATTCTTTTCGCCGGCAATATCAGGATAACAAGAATAGAACTTGCGAAGATTGCTCCATGTTTTTTCAGTATCTTTTTTCATCTTTAGGGCTATAAACTACGATTGTGACTCAAGCATTTTTTCAGCAACGTACCTTGGACTGCCAACCGCAGTGAATGCCGACTTGTGGTAGCCACCTGACAGGTTTACATTAGAGAACCCCGCAGTTGTAAGAAGCCCCTTCGGTAAAGAAGCAAGGATGTCATCAGGAATCTCGTACTCTGATATTGATACTACCTGCGCAGGATTAACCCAGATTTCCCGGATTGACCACTCCTTTTGAAAGGTTTCATAGATCTTTAGGCTGTCAGCTTGAGCTACATCAATAGCGTAGATTTCAAAAAGCTTAACCATTTTCTTTTTGCCTTTCAATTACTTCAAGACAGTCAATCGTTCTTACGAGCCAGTCTCCGCCATTGACATGAACTTGGTGATAAATGTTTTCGTTATTCCAATTAGGCTTTACCATCAGTGCTACACTTGGTTCTGAGAGCCTGATCCATTCAACGGGTGCAGTAGGGTCGCCTGTATCAAGCAATGTGATATCTGAAGGCAGATATACTAAATCTCCCGTATGACTATTGTTCATCTTCTTCCTCTGGATCTTCCATCTTTTGAACGAACTCGTTAAACTTTTCAGCCGAAGCAAGTTGCTCTTTGAACTCTTCCTCTGTGACAGGTTCCGAACTAACTTCTTCAGTTTGTGGTTCGGGCTTCTTGTCTTCTAATAGCTCGCCATTCTCTCTGCGGTAATATGCAAGGAGTAGATTGTAGTGCTGCTCAAGTTGGGCGTCAACTGAAGCCAAGGACTCACGGAACTCGGTAAGTCGCCTCAAAGCCTTATCCACGTTTAATTTTTGGGCGTACCCCGAAGGTTGCCCTGGCTTAAGGGACTCAACAACTTCTTCTCTAAATCCACTAGCCAAGTGTTTGATCTTCTCTTCTTCCTCTTTCATCATCGCTCGCACGAGATGCGGAATCCTGTTAAAATCAACGTCAATCGTAACCGAAGCCATTAAGGGTTTTTGTTTATTAGATGCCACTTTCTTTCTCCTTCTACAAAAAAATCATCTTTATGATGACTTTATTATACAACAACTGAAGTTGTATTGTTAAGTTATTTCTTTTTCTTTGCTGCCTTCAAACAGCGGTCTTCAAGCTTGACCTGTACGCCATTTATAAGCAGGGTTGACGATGCGTGCAGACCGACGGGGTGGTTTACCATAACCAGACCAATCTGGTTGTGAAGCTCACGATTGCTGACCAAGTTGTAGTTCGCACGCACTTTGCAGAGCGAACCAACAGGGAAGGCAGGCGGCTCAGTCGCAGTAGCGATCGCCTTCAGGGCATACTTGTTTTTGGTGAGTGCATTGAACTGCTTTTCGGTAGGAACGAAGTTTTCATCAGTGCCAATCTTGAGAGCTAGGTCTCGGAAGTAATTGGTTGTAATGTAGTAATTAGCACAGATCAAAGCGACGGGGCGATGCTCCGCTTTGTAGGATACTTCCCAATGCAGGCGCTTCAGCACGGAGGCTGGAGAGTATCGCTTCTCCATACGATCAAGGCACTCAATCTGCTTGGGGCTCAACTTGCCGCCATCCTCAAACTGACGCTTGAGAGACTCAGCAAAGCTACGGTCCTTTTCAGATAACTTCTTAGCCATCAAGGATTCAAAGCGAGCCTCGCCGTTCTGAACTTCAAGGCGCTCTGCTCGTTGAGGGCGGGCGTACATCTGGCTCCAGTAAGACATTATCTCTCTCCCTTACATATGTATAGTATCATACATTTAGGAGAGGTCAAGTTTTTTTATTGGCAATAAACCAAAGAAGTTATAATGCCTAATGCTATCAATATTAAAAGCTCTAAGGAGTTGAGTCGCATAATATTATAGTTCTTTGCCGTTGTTAGCGCCGGGGAGAACTTTCTCAACCCGTAGATTATAAAGGTCTGTGTTTGGAACAATAAGTTTTCTATCTAGGTCCAACAAATGAAAGACCGTTTTTGTGGGTGTTTGTCGAACAATTCTAGCTCTTTTCGTCCCACCTATATAAACGATATCGTCAACATCAAAGTCAGAACCAAACATAAAGATTGTTCCAGACGCAAAATTCATGACGAGATCTTTGAAAAGGAAAGTCATAAAGGCGACAGCGAAAAGCATACCATATCCACCGACAAGGTGCTCTGCTAACTTGATTATTTCGTCTGCAAGACCGTGGTGTAATACTTTATCCATATTATAAGTATGTTAAGACAAGAACATATCCATTATATGCTTTGCCCATAAACCACCAGCAGCAGTGCCCAGTAGCCACATTATTTTCTGCATCCCAGACTTCCAGTCCTGAAGTTTCGATACTTCAAGCCTCAAGTGCTCTACTTCTTCAAGGTCTTTATCAGCCTGCTTCTTCCAGACAACTAATTCTTTAGAGAATTCTAGGGCGGGCTTTGATTCTTGTATGTACTCCAAGCGACGTGCCGATTCTGTCTCAAGTTGTTTAACACGGCTAAATAATCCTGAGTCAGGCTCATACAGGGTTCTTTTGACACCCTTGATTCCATCCAGAATATCATCCTGGACCTCTTTAATGTGACTGACCTCTATCATAAGTTTGTCGAACCCGCCGTTGAGCGATTTAGCACTTGTTATTTTGTGCTCCATGTTTTCAACTTTTTGTAAAACAATTCTTAAAATATCGTCGCTCATTATAAACCCTCATACAAAAAAACCAGTGGAATCAAAGTTTCAATTCCACTGGTCATAAACACTTGTCTTAAGTAGTTTGTTAGGAGTCGTTATTACCCACTGATTCCCTTAAAACAGCGCAGTTTGTAGTTAATAATGTCCCTGCGGCAGAGGCTGCATTTATGAGGGCAGTCTTTGTTACCTTTACGGGATCAACAATGCCTACCTCGATCAAGTTCTCAAACTTGCCCGTCCGGACATTCAGCCCGATATTCTCATCTTCCATCTGCAAAAGATTATTTATAACTAGATCTGATGACATGTTTGCATTGTCCAGAATCTGCTTAAGTGGAGCGAACACGGAACTGACAATCACATTGGCACCTAGCCTCTGGTCAGCGTTTTCTAGTTCTTCAATATCTAAAGACTTGCTAGCCCGGATCAACGCTACCCCAGCGCCAGGAACAATCCCCTCTTCTTGGGCTGATCTAACTGCCTCTAGGGCGTCCTCAACTCTGTGCTTCTTTTCCTCTACCTCAATCTCTGTGGCTCCACCAACTCGTAGAATAGCGACACCAGAAGCCAGTTGTGTAAGGCGAGTCTGAATCCTTTCCGCTTCCAAAAGCTCTTCCGTCTGCTCAATTTGGGCTCGGAGAGTATCGCACACACCCTGTATATCAGATGGGGCACCGCCACCGCCAGCCAAGGTCGTTCGGTTCTTGAGAACCTCAGCACTCTTACAGGTACCCAAGTGAGCTAACGTTACCTTGTTAAGTCTAATACCTGAATCCTTACTGATAAATGTTCCACCCGTTGTGAGCGCAATGTCGGCAAGTGTATTTCTTCTGCCCTCGCCATAACCACCAGCTTTAATAGCAACAATCTTCATGTTGCCCCTTAAAGAGTTCATGACCAGTGCTGCCAACAATTGCCCCTCTATTTCTTCTGCAATGATGACAAAGGGTCTGCCATCTCTTGCCACCACTTCCAAGACAGGCAAAAGATCATCAATGGTATCAAGCGTTGCATCAGTTACTAAGACCAGAGCATCGGAATAGTTTACTGCTGCACGTCTTTGGTCAGTAACAAATTGTGTTGAAACGTAGCCACCTAAAAACTGATAGCCCTCTACGACGTCAAGACTGGTTTCCAAGGAGCGTGACTCCTCAATTGTTATTGCTCCGTCTTTGCCGGCTGCGTCTACTGCTGTAGCAATTAAAGTGCCAATGCTTTTGTCTCCGTTGGCGGAGACAGTAGCGATGTGTGTAATGTCCTCCTCTGACGAAACAGGGATTGCAAGCTCATCTAGGTTTTGTACGATCTTTTCAACCGCAATATCCATACCACGCTTCAGTTCAATACTGGCAGCACCCGCTACGATCTGACGGTTTGCCTCTTCCATGATTGCACGGGCGAGGACTGTGCTCGTAGTTGTCCCGTCCCCAGCCACACTATTTGTCCTAAGCGCAGCTTGCCTTAGAACCTCAACACCTGCTTGTTCATAGTCATCTTCTAGCTCAACAACACGAGCAACACTTACGCCGTCCTTTGTGATTACTGGGTCGGCTCCACGCCTATATAGTATAACATTTTGTCCCCTGGGTCCCAGAGTAGATGATACAGCATCGGCTAGTTTGTTAGCTCCTGATAATAGTTTTTGACGAATCTCGTCACCAAATAAGATACGATCACTCATTTATTATTTCCCCTTAACATTTAAAATAAGTATTTCTTTAGACTTCTTGTCCGAAGACATGCCATAACTCCATTGAGGATACACTACTTCGTAACCTTTGTAAAGCTCTAATATTTCCGGATGTGGATTATATGATATCACCCAGTTGTTTTTCTTTTTGATTTCTTCTGCAAGTTTTTGGTGATCGAAGTCCTTATGTGCCGAGCCCCTTTCACCGTATAGAGTAGACTTTTCCAAAAGATATGGTGGGTCAGCGTAGATAAAAGTTTCATCGTCGTGTCTCCTAAGACTATCTGCGAAATCAGCCTGCTCCACAGTTAGAGAGGTACATATAAAGTTTCTAAGACGGTCAATGCTGCTTTGGGTAAACCTCTTCTCAGCAGCCTGCTTTGAGTATCCACCGCTTAAAGTTGCCCCGCTAAACGAGGAACGATTCAAGGCGTAAAACATCGCCGCTCTTTCAATATCAGAATATGAATAGCAAGACTGGTTTTTCTGATAAGAAAGAAAATCTTCCTTTGAGCAGGGTCGATAATCTTTTTCTAGGATATTGGCTAAACCCTTTGGGCTAGCTGCCACCTGTTGCCAAAAGTTTACGAGCGGATCAAAGATATCATACCCATAAACTCTAGCCCCTTGTGAGGCATAATAAATTTCAATGGACCCACCACCAAAAAAGGGACTGACCATTTCTGTCAGGTTTTTTGGAAAGTATGGAATGATATGTTTTAGTGCTCTAGATTTACCACCTGGGTATCTGAGTAAAGACTTCAACTATCCTCACTTTCTTCATCCGGCGTAACAGCCTTGGCAACCACGGCATCCGCTGTGGCTTGGTCGCCTTCGGGTTCGCTAATCTCAACAAGTTCTTCTAGTCGCTTGCCGTATTGAATATAGGTTCTCATAGTCAGACCTTCGGTCTCTGGTTTTCCACGATAATAAAACATAACGTTGTCGTCCTCGGGGCTGGTTGGCTCTCCTTCGCCAACACTAGCGTCATAGAATAATAACATAGGATTGCCCTGTGTTTTATGAGTAATCTCTAAATTTATAGGTTTGCCTGTTTTTGGGTCTGTAGGTGCAGCGCCGTTTTTACCGACTATGGCTTCCTGAAGCTTATCATACCAATCTAAATACCTGATGGCACCTTTACCCACCGAAACAAATCCAATGCCCTCTTCCCCTTTGGTGGCTGCTTTGTTTACACCTTTGTAAATTCCATCCAAGAGTTGTTCCAACTTTTTTGGGTCGTCTTTTCCTCGTATGATCTCTGAAACATGATCAAATACAGGCTTCATCACTAGTTCTGACAACTTTTGCTTTATCATGGCACCGCCTTTGCCCTTTTTGCCGATGCGTTCATCAGCCAAGGCTTCTTCCCACTCCGCCTGTCCTTCAACAAGATCAATACCAAATATATTTTTGATATTATCTTTGATACCTATACTTTTACCTTTTGACAACCAACCTTTGCCAGTTTGTCCAAGCAACGTCGAGTTATATTTTACGGACAGCTTACCGACCTTATCAAGAACGTCATTAGC
>UEXM01001044.1_pt1 | contig 23456 bp, 33 predicted proteins | sample 1796661 | NCBI WGS metagenome assembly UEXM01 (sample SAMEA4772469, study PRJEB27181) | metagenome | reverse complement strand
GTAAGTACACACGATGCCACGCACACACAACATCATCCGGGTAAAGTTCCTGGCCAACGGGCCGATACAGGCGGGAGGCGACCTAGGCATGGAGCACCACATCTCGGTCAACCCCGCGCCATGGATGCTGAAGCACTACAACGACCTCCATCGCCGCACACCGGTACAGTGGCTGGTACCAGATTTCATAGCAGACAGGCCAGCCGCGACGATCGTGGACGACCTCATGGACGAGGGCGTGGACGTGCTACTGCTGGCGTACTTCGTGTGGAACCAAGAACTGCAGATGTCAGTGGCCGAGCTGTTCAAGTCACGCAAGCCGGGAGGCACAGTGATCGGCGGCGGACCACAACTGGCCGCACACAAGGACCCGGAATTCTTCCGCAAGTATCCGTTCATGGACTACGTGGTCTACGGCGATGGTGAACGGGCCCTGACCGAAATCCTGGACTACCTGGGCACGGACCAGCGGGGGGATTTTGTCAACACAGTGGAGAACAGGACCGGGGAGGCGAAGGTCTGGCCGTTCCAGGTGCTCAGGGATGAGCTGTACTGGAGCACGTCACCGTACCTGTCCCAGAGGCAACACATACGGGACAGCCTGCAGGCCCTGTACGATCGAGGCTACACCAACAAGGACGTGATGCTGGCGGTGGAGTTCGCCCGCGGTTGCATGTACCGATGTGCCTACTGCGACTGGAGCCAGAACCTCACCAAGAAGGTCCTCAGGCGCAAAGCGGAATGGAAGCAGGAACTGGAGTTCTTCCGCGACCTTGACGTCATGATGCGTGAGACCGACGCCAACTTCGGACAGTGGAAGGAAGACATCGAGATATACGACTACGCAACAAAGCTCTACGACCCCGACAGGAACTTCAAGTTCCTGGTGTACAACACCTCCAAGTTGAAGCGGAACGCGGACCACTTCATGATCGGAAACGCGGAGACCTATGACCACAGGTTCGTACTGAGCCTCGAGGACACGGATCCCGAAGTGCTGGAGGCCATGGGCCGACCCAGTCTACCCTGGCACGAACACCAACAACTGCTGGCCAGGATAAGGCACAGACTGGGAGAACAGAGGTTCCGTGCGAAGGCCACGGCCGAGTTCATGCTCGGATTGCCCAAGCAGACAGTGGAGACGTTCAAGGAGAACTTCACCAAGGTGTTGTGCGAAGGGATCCGAAACATAATCTTGAATCAATGGGTGTACGCCGTAAACTCCCCGGGGGCGGATCCAGAATACCTACGCAGTCACGGAATAGAGTTCATTGAACACAGGGTTATACAACACACGAGCCAGGCTCCGGCAACGACCCCTTACGGGTATCCCTTCACAGGCGACCTCGCGGAACTGTACGATATTGCCGAAACCAGTCCACACTTCGTCAAACAACTAATGGTCATGAGGACCTCCTACATGTCCATGGAGGACATGGGCACGGTGATAAAGGCGCATCAATTGATATTGCAAACTGCCGTGCAGAACAAACTGCAACGACTGATTACAGAGGACGATTGGTTTGACATATCAGGTACGACAATAGACCAAATCAAACACGCCCACGTCCGCAGTGTAGTGGACAACGTTTTCGCACAGGCTAGGAAAATAGTCGCACCCATCGTCGAACAGCACAAACAACAGATAGACAAGCACGGGTTCGCCGTGATTTCCGGCCATTCGGATCATATAACACTGTAGAGTTGCACCCCTTTGCAAAGGTTGACCTATCTATGGTTATAGTGTATTATAACTGTATATGCCACTTACACCAATAGTGATAGAACAGACATCCAAAGGCGAGAGGTCCTACGATATTTTCAGTAGGCTTCTAAAGGATAGGATAATCATGTTGGAAGGACCGATAGATGAACACACTGCTTCCGTGCTGTGTGCTCAACTGTTATTCTTGGAATCACAAGATGCCCAGAAGGATATAACACTTTATATCAATTCTCCGGGCGGACTGGTAACGGCAGGCATGGCCATATACGACACCATGCAGTATGTCAAGTCGGACATACAGACAATAGTAGTGGGCCAAGCATGTTCCATGGGCTCACTCCTAGCAAGTGCGGGAACAAAAGGCAAGAGACACATGTTGCCACACGCCAGACACATGATACACCAACCCTTGGGTGGTGCTTCGGGACAGGCCACTGATGTTGAAATAAGGGCAAATGAATTACTGCGTTGGAAGAAGGATCTCACAGAGATATACCAAAAGACAACCGGACAACCGCTGGAGAAACTGAAAGCAGACATGGAGAGAGACAAGTTCATGAATGCCGAGGAGTCGGTGGCTTACGGACTTGTTGACAAGATAGTTACCAACAGGGCTGACGACGACCGCGATTGACCAACACCAGGATCTGCAATCGGCTGTCATGGCCACAATTAAATATTCGCATGAACAAGTTTAATAGTGAATTCCTAGACACAGACTGGCGCAGGAACAGGCCACAGAAATTTGGTTTCAAAATGACTGACCAAAAGACCCTAGACAAACATCAACGACTGCTACCACCGGAACTGGTCAAAGGGAAGACCATACTGGACATAGGATCATTCATGTCACAGACAGGTGACTGGTGCCTTAACCATGGTGCCAAGAAATACACAGGTGTGGAGATAATAGAAGAGTTTGCAGAAAGGGGGAGGGAACTGATGGAGAAATACCACGCAGGGGAGAACTGGAACATCATACATTCCAGCCTCGAAGACTACTTTGCCACACACAACGAGAAGTATGATATCATATTCTCGTGGGGAGTATCGTTCAGTCAGATAGATCACGCATGGTTCATAAGAAATCTCTGTGAACGTTGCGATCACATGGCACTCAACTGGAGGCATCCAAAAGTGATGTGGAATGACAACAACAAACACATACCAGATGAAATGTGGCGGAACTTGGAGTACGACATTCCTTACCAGGAATGGCAGGAAGACGCAATGACGCAGACCTCGGGCAAGAACGCAAGTGTCTACTGCTCGTCAGTACACACAAGTATGAAAGCAGTTCAACTGCTTATGAAGATGAACGGCTTCTCATCAAACACGGACAGTTACGAGTACTTCAAGAAAGTCATGCCAGAGGACATGGGCATGTTTAGGGACAAGGACAGACCAGGATTCTTCGTGGTGGAGGGCACAAAGGACGACACAGTGACCCGTCCAAACGTGTTCAACGAGATGTTGAAAAAACCAAAGGTGTGGAATGAAAAGTGGATCGACTGGTGTTAAGCACTGGCAGTTCAATGAGGACATCGCCAAGACCTTTGTAGAACACGCCAGACAGCACATACCCAACTATGAAGCCGTGATCGATAAGTGTGCGAACTATTGTGAACTGAATCTCCCCAAGGATGCAAAAATCATTGATGTTGGTTGTGCCACTGGACACACGCTGAAGAAACTGCACAGTCGAGGGTTCACTGAGTTGTATGGAGTTGACAACAGTTTAAGCATGATACAACAGGCACAAAAAGACATAGCCACCTACACAGTAAGTGACAAGTTTCCAGAAGGGCAGTTTGACATGATACTGTGTAATTGGACATTGCACTTCATGAAAGACAAACTATCTTATCTGACCGAGATGCGTGACAGCCTATCGGAAAACGGTGCAATGGTCATATCCGAGAAGATCAGCAAGGATCCAGACCGTGTTAAAATGTATCACGACTCCAAAAAACGACTAGGGGTGTCTGATAAGGAAATACAAAAAAAACAAAAACAAATAGAGAACGTCATGCACATTGATTCCATGGATTGGTATCAAGGTGTGCTAAAGTCACTAGGATTTTCGGTCACTATCATCGACGCCGACTGGTGCTTCACTACGTTCCTTTGCAAAAAGGAAAAACCCAAGGGAGGAAAATGGACACAAGGGACATACCTCACTGGGTGGTAGGCGGCAAACACATCTACAATCAACTAGAAGCGTGGGAGGAGATAGTTCGCTCCAAGCGTGAATTTAGATACTACTTCTACGATCATGTTTATGATCGCTATGACTGGTCTGTTGAACCCAAACAGACTTGGGATGAGTTGGTCCACCAACGTTGTTTGCAGTTGCGACAAAAATATAGGAAATTATCGTTGTGGTATAGTGGAGGCAGAGATTCCCATCATATATTGCGGTCATTCATTAAACACAATATTCCCATAGACGAACTACTACTATTGCACTGGACGATGAATCCCATAAGGTCTGCAGAATATTACGACTGGCAGATACCGTTGGCCAACAAGTACAAGGAGATCAATCCAGGAGTCAAGATCACAACAGTGGACATTGGATCAAAAGAGTACGAGAGATATTACAGTTGGATGACCCCCGATAAGAAGTATTTCGTGGATGACGGACTCTTCCAACCTAGCGATTTTGAATGGTTCACAGTGAACCTGTGTAACATTTCTGACAGCAGTACAGGAGTCATCACTGGCCTGGAGAAACCATACATCTATCTCAGCAATGGTAAAATCTATCATAGGTTTGTTGACAAATTGATAGAGGAGTACAGAGGAAGCATAGAGGAGTTTGAAATGTTTTATTACGCACCATCCATGCCCGAGCTGTACATCAAACAGTGCCACATATTAGCAAACTACATCAAAAGGAAATATCCAAACAGGTCCCAAGATTTTATACATCAATTCACTAAAAATAGCGGAACAGGCGAAGGCGGCAACTATTACAGCGAATTCTGTACGGCCTGTGGTCGTGGTCCGGCGATCGACGGACGGAGCATCATCGACAACGGAAAGAGCAAATACGATGGATCACACACACTTTTTGATGGCCTCATAGACCTAGCCAAAAAAGAAAACTTTCAATCATTAAAAGTATGGGAAGACTATTCTAGTCATTGGACAAATAAAACACCGCAGGCATTTCAAAAGGATTATCGAAATGGTGTCACCGGTATTCTAAGCAATCCAAAATACATAACTGACTATTAATCAATGATGGTCAGCGGTGTTGTGCCGCTGGCTACCTACCAGACACCCAGTCTTGTTCTTCGTCTGTTATCGGCCACATTATTGAACCTTCTGCCAGTGCTCCGGCCACTCTGTATGTTCTGATTTTAAATTCACAGTCACGACTTCCAACGCTTCCGGTGTTTCATCCCAACAGCAGTCGTCACGAGAAACACATTTGCTTTCAACATAGATCTTCTTGGTCTTTTTCTTGTCTTCGTACATTGTATTGTTTCCTTTTGTAAATTAATGTTTGTAAATTTACTTATAGTAAACATATACACAAAACCGTGGAAAATCAAGTCGTACGTTGTAAACGGAGTAAATGTTTTGTAAATTTAAATTTACAAGATTTACAAATAGTAAATGATGTTTATTTGAGGTAAGGACCTTTCTGTCCCTTGGGTCTGTTCAACACCTTCTTCTTTATGAACTTCTTTTTGCCTAACACGTAGACAGTGGGTTTAGGTGGCTCATAGGAATCAAATGTAAACTTCTTGTATCTCTCGAACCATCGTCTGATGTGTCTGAACATACTAAACCCTCCATCACTGAATTACTTCTTCCAGAATTTTAATTTAGAACTCGCTTTTGCTAGGTCTTCGAATTTTTCATTCACATACCAACCTGCCGCAAAACCAATTATCAAGCCAATTGTTAAAAACATATTGTTCTCCTTTGTTGCTGTGATTGTATTTATTTGGAAAATTTTTGGATTATCTATCCATTTTCTGCTCTTCTTTGCTTTTCTTAAGCGGGCAGTCACTTGGGTCGAACATGCAACCCAGTGCGTTTACTATGCTCTCGAAATCCGCAGGCTGGTCATTGTCCGCTTGTGCTTTATCACGATCAATGGCGTCCATGTCCTTGGTTATCGAGGCATTCATTTCTTGCTCGGTCTCATGTGGAGATTGCTTGTCCGGATGTGTGTTAGGTGTACATCCTGATAGTCCGGCCCACACCAATACTATCAGCATCATTAAAATAAATTTTTTGCTGTTCAAGAATTCCATCAGCCATATTTAACCTACGGTTGTGTTTGGTAATAACTATTGAAATTTGTCTTTGTGTGCTACAGTGCCAGCGTTCGTACCATTCTTGATCACATAACTCTGTGTTCCGTTGGCACCCACATTGACTTCCTTACGCAGTGATTTGTTCAGTAAAGCCTCTTTGGCTTTCTTCTGCATCTGCTTTGCGTATGCAAGTATTGAATTAACATCTCTCATAACAGTTGCTCCTTTTAGTTCAGTGTAAACTATTATTTATGCGTTGTCAACATACCTGACCTGCGTTAAGAACATAGCACATAATGGTAACCTATGCAGATATACAGTTGCTCCTGGTTCACCTTTACCATGCGTGTGTGTGCTTCTGTGTGCGTTTAACAGGTAGACTTAAAGTGGTCTATAGTGTATTATAATTACTGTGACGCCGCTTTAGCTCAGTTGGTAGAGCAACTGATTTGTAATCAGTAGGTCCGCGGTTCGAATCCGTGAAGCGGCACCACAAATACCAAATATGCCTGAATTACCATTATCACCAAAAAACTCAATGGCCTTGCATGTAACTTGGTATTTTTGGTCCCTTCGTCTATCGGTTAGGACACGTGGTTTTCATCCTCGAAAGAGGGGTTCGACTCCCCTAGGGACCGCCAACAAATATGTGCCCGTAGTTCAGTTGGATAGAATGTTGGTTTCCTAAACCGAAGGTCGCAGGTTCGAATCCTGCCGGGCACACCAATGGACCGGTAGCTCAGTTGGATAGAGCGTGAGTTTGCGGAACTCAAGGCCGGAGGTTCGATTCCTTTCCGGTCCACCAAAAACACAATAATTAATTGTGTGAAGAAGTTCTATTCAATCAAACTAAGACAGTTCAAGGAAAACATACCACCCGCACTGGCAGAGACCATGCTGTTGGACGAATCCAAACTGGTGAAGTACCTTTGGAACCACAAGGCACTTGAGTTCCGTTACCCCAAACACAAAGGTAGGTTGGATCTCTACGCGGATGAGAAGTATCTCATGATGGGCAAGTTGAAGTACCCCACAATTTTTGGCAATCGGAAAAGGATGGGCTTCATGGAACTGTACATAGTACATAGACTCAATCAGAGGATGAACCTTGCACGGGGTAGTAATTGATGAAGTTTGGCCACTACACAGACAAAGGATTGCCCGAATCGAGGGAGGGATACAGATGTCCCAGTTGGGATCCAATGCCAGAAGGCAAGAAGAACGTTGTGGTGCTTGGATGTTCACACACCTATGGTGTTGGACTCGAGGACGACGAACACTGGGTCCACTTCCTGTCACAACACAACACAGACAGATTGCGTTATTGGAATCTTGGACAGCCGGGAGCCAGCGCCGACCAGATAGTAAGGATACTACATGGCACGGAGCAGTTGCTCTTTCCAGAGATCGTGATAGTATGCTGGCCTTTGTGGAGCAGGCGGGAGAGATTGGAGCAACATGCTGTAAGCCTGCATTCGGATAATGAATTACTCAAGACAGAGACAGAAGGAACTGACAAACAAAATTTCCTTAAGAACGTGTTCCACGTGGAGAAGTTTGCAGAGAAAAATCGTTGCAAGACGCTTCACTGTTTCGCAGACCAGACCTACCAAGAACACATCAAAGGACTCAACGTGCTGGAAGACTATACCATAAGGAACTGTTGGCCGCACTGGGACAAGTTCGAACAGCGTGTGCCTTACAACAAACCAAGCATTGCCAAAGATGGATGGCACTTCGGTATCGAGCACCACCAACAGTTCGCTAAACTATTTCTGAAGTTTTTTGAAAATAAATTAATATGATCTCACGTGTAGTTGGGGCGCCTCGACTATAGGCCTCCGGTCCTCGCGATTCAGCACAGGAATAACCTTTTCAAATTCTTTGACAAAATCTTTGTGTAACGGATGAAGTTCGTTGAATATGTTCTGGTCATTCCAGTTGTCCATGACCTGCCAATCCTCTATCTTGTTGAGCCACAATCTGTCGACCTGGTATTTGGCGGCCAGCTCAATGATGTCACTCATCTCGCGATAGTTGTCTTTCTGTATGACAAACTGTAGACCGAACTCAAACCCATGTCGGGACTTCAGTGATGCAATGTGTTCGAGATTCTCAATGATCTTATCCCATTTTCCTCCGAGTCGCAGTTTCTCATACGTGGCGGCACTCGCTCCATCCATGCTAACACCCAACTTTGTGAGATTGCTCATAACGTGTGGTATCTGTGCGTGGAACTCTTTGAACATCAGTCCGTTGGTCAGAATGCTATAACTGATGTTCTTTGCTCTGGGTGTTTCTTGCATGAAGTGTCTGTAGACGTGTGAAGCAAATGGGTCTCCGTCGGATCCTATGTGAACCTGTATCGGGTGTCGTTGTGTTTGTAGCCATTCATTTATCTTGTCCGCCAACTTGATGCTAGACCTAAAAGTTGGACCCTCCTTGTGAAATATCATTCCTTTCCTGCAACTTGGACATCTGAGATTACAACTGTCATCGATGGCCAGCCTGATGTGTCTTACTTTGGGGCTCGGCCTGTCCTTGTGGAAATATCTTAAATCATTACTCATCAGCCAAGGGCACTGTGCGTTATTGCAGTACCTATATGATCCGTCCGTCACGGAGTCCTGTAGGTGTTGTCGCGTGGACCCGGCCAGTATTTCGTTGAGCGATTTGACCTGCAGGTTGCCTATGCTCTGCGGCAACCAACTGGTGCACTCACAAGCATAGCAACTGCCCCGCTTGTCGATCAGCACGGTGTCGTACGGTCGAGGACATATCTTGCCTATCCCTAGGTGCTTGGTGGTTTCTATGCCGTAGTGGTCGAACAGCCTCTGGTTTATCATTTGGTCGGATCGGTGATCATGTCCAGTGTCAGCGGTTTGCTTTCCTCGTTTGGTTTCCGCTCCGGCGTGGGTGTCGCTTTCTTGTCCCGCCTACGCTGTTCCCGTTCGTGCTGTTTCTGTAGTTTCTTGGCGCCCCTAGTGTTCTTGTAGTCGTAGTGTATGCCCATCGCGAACCTCCTTTGCTACCCGTAATTATGCATCCTGTCGGGCGTGGCACAAACTATTCTGGTAAAAAAAGGTGCACTTGAAGGTTGCATTCTAGATAAATATGTCTTACAATCCAGAGCGATCGCTAGGCCAGTGATCGCATTATCAATCATATAGAACAAACAGGAGAAAAATCTATAATGAAAATGACAAAGAAAAAATGGACGATCGGTGCGGCGATAGTGGTTGCGGTGATCGTTTTATGGACGGTTTTGAAACCGGTCCCAGCCGAAGCGACCGAGATGAAGGTGTATGGTTCACTGAACTACATGCTGTCAAACAACGAGGACGCCAACGGCACATCAACAGCGAAGGCCGAGAACAATGGTTCTTCAATCGGTGTTGATTTAACTAGCAACATCGCAGAGGGCATCGACGGCTTCGCCAAGTTAGAAGTGGACATCGACGCGGATGACTCTGGTTCATCACCATTTGACTCTAAACTGGCTTACGCTGGTATTGACTTGGGTGACGCGGGTGTGCTATCAGCAGGAAGACAGAACTCTGTGTTCAAGGGTGCTGTCACATCTAAGACAGATGTGTTCCCAGAATTCGGCGGAAGTGCCGCACAGAAACTGTTCAGCAGAGACTCACACACAGTGGTGTACTCGAACAGTTTGGGTGCAATCCAGTTCGACAACTTGGTAAAAGTTGACGGTTCAACTGGTGAGTCAGGCGTTGACGTGTACGAGACTGCGGCCTCCGTGGACATCTCTGACTCACTGAACATCGGTGTTGCATACACGGATGACAAGGTGAACTCAGTTGAGTACATGGGTGCGGGTATCACATTCGACCTTTCTGATGCTACAACAATCGGTTACAACCACACAATCAAGGAAGTGGAGTCTACTGCTGTAGAGACCACTGCCAATGAAGTAGTTGCTTCACACCTGATCGGTGCGACAACTTTCTCAGTTGGTTATGGTGAGATCGAGGATGGCAACAAATACACTACGGTTGGCGCTGAGAAGAAATTCGGCGAGAACTTCAGCATGTATGGTGCTTATCAGATGACGGATGTGCCAACAGGTACAGACACGAACGACATGGCGGCTGGAATCAAGTTCAAATTCTAGTTCCGTAACACTGTGGAGTCGGTCAGCTCAAAGAAGGGCAGGCCGGCTTTACGCTTTTTAACGCTCCGCGTTATTTCTAAAAACGCATTTCCTAAAATTTAACGCTTTCGCTTCGCTCCTTAAATATCCCTATGCGAGTCGCAGTAGTAGAAGATACAGCCAATCATCAACAATACCGAGACGTATTGCGTTCATTCGCAAAGGGCTGTGGAGGCGATATTACCAATAGTGGTAATACCAAAGGATATGACTGTGCAGTGATATTTGGTAGTTACAAGAAGGAAAGGGGCAGGTCAGCACATCAAAGCAAAGGCAAGATTATTGAGAGCGGAATTCCATATGTGCAACTTGAAACACAGTTGATTGGTAGGCCCATAGACACAGCGTTACACACTGAATTCAGAGTTGGGGTCAATGGTTTCCTTTGGGATGATGCCGATTGGGGTTTCGAACACATACACACCGATAGATCTAAAAAGGTATTTGAACGTAATGGTTATGATGTAGATATAAATTGGAAACAAGACGGTGACTATATTTTACTTTGTATGCAGAAGGTCGGAGATGCCAGTCTGCGTGGTGCTGATGTTTTTGCATGGACGGAACAAAGTGTAAATCAAATAAGACAGTATACTGACAAGGACATTGTTATCAGACCTCATCCATTGTACAGGAAGTCCACACTACATAACACACTGAAAGAAAAAGTTTTAGCAGTAGCAGATGTGCATTGGCAAGAAGCAGATGTAACTAAACCTAACTTTAGGCCAATAGCAGAGCAACTTAAAAATGCTTGGTGCACAGTTACCTACAGTTCAGGTACAGGGATCGATGCTGTTATCAATGGAGTACCTAACGTGGCATGTGACACAGGCAGTATGGTTTATGATGTGAGCAGTACAGACATAGCGGAAATTGAAAATCCTTATAGAGGAGACAAAACCGAATGGTGCAACAGGATTGCACACTGTCAGTGGAGCGTAGAAGAATTCGAGTCCGGGGAATGTTGGGAACACGTAAGTAAAAGTTTATGAAGTACCATTTAAGTAACGGCTGTAGTTTCAGCACAAGGAAAAAGTTTAACAGTTGTCACCAACAACTTGGTAAATTGTTGAACAGCGACGAGCCAACCATAAGCATGGCCAAAGGTGGCAGGGGCAACGATAGGATAGTCAACACCACAATGCATTGGTTCTTCAAGAACCCTGATAAGATAAAAGACACATTCGTCAGCATAGGATGGACGACAGGTTATAGATGGGATTATGTGAGTAGTACGGTGACTCCAGCAGTCAAACAGGGAGGGATCAAAGGAGAATTACTGAAGTTCGATTATCAATGGGGAACGTGGCAACTTTGGCAACACGATTTCTTCATGCGTGACAAAGACATGGACCTCGAACTATCAAGTGCAGTGAAACTGTACACCAACATACTGTCCTTACAATACTTTCTCAAGTACCACAACATACCGTATGTGTTCTATCATGCACTCACAAACGATCTGCCCGAAACGGAAGTGAACGGAAAACAAAGACCTGATTTAAAATTGCTTAAAGATCGAATAGACAGAAAGCACTTTTATAATTTCGAGACCAGCGAGTTTGTAAAAGAAAATATACAAATGCAAAAGGATAACAGATCATCTGCAAAACACAGAGTAATGGTGCCTAACAAAGATTATGTCCAGAGTCATTTTGAATTCTGTGCAAAGAACGGTTGGACAAAATCTGCAAACGACGGGCACCCTAGTGAACGAGGACATCATGCATGGGCAGACGAATTACATAAATTTATACAACAACACAACTTGCTTGATAGGCCCAATTCCTATTCAACGGTTTAACTTTTCTCTTGCATTCGTCCAGCCACTCGACCAATGCTAGGAACTCGTGATCCTGCCATTTGCTCATCTTGCCACTCAGTCGAAAGTTACAGAACTCGTCGAACGTGATCACCGTTCCTGCGACGATCTGATCATTTAATGCTGTCAACACTTCTTTGGTAGATGAATAGATATCTGCATCCATGTGCAAGAAAGCGATTGGTCCTTTGTTGTTCTGCTTCCATTTGGGCAGTGTGTCTTTGAACCAACCCTTGTGTAGTTGAATATGATCAGGTACGGTGGGTGGATCGCAACTCATGTCAGCAACCTTACCCGTTCCGTTATCCCACTCTTCAGGAAGTCCTTGCCAAGAATCAAAGGCATGAATCACCTGCTGTGGATATTCTTCGATTAGCCATTTGAGACTTCTGCCTTCTCTCACACCAAACTCGCACCAGTGTCCGTTAACGGATATTTTTTGTGTAGATTCGATTAGTTGTTTGTGTATGCTTTCGAGATAATTTGCTTTGGTTATCCCGCCAACGTATATGGGATCTAGAGTTATCCATTGGCTTAATAGATTCTTACCCTTGCTTATCTTTGATAAAAGTGATTGTAGTTGTGATTTGTCTTTTACTGTATTGATTGCTTTAGACATTTATAAAAGTAAGTTCTACACAAGGATTGTTAGGAATATGTCCAGTGTTGGTCTCCGCTAACAATCTGTTGCAATAAACTTTGTATCCGTTGTTTTTGAATCTTTCAATTATGTCATTCAGTTTTTGAAATTGTGTGTCCTCGTCTCCCATATACATTTCAAATTCTCCAACAACTTGTTTAACATTGAGATTGAGATCGAGTGTTTCTTTACAAATCTCATACCATCTTCCTTCTATGTCAAACTTTATTAGGTCCACACTGTTGCCTAGTTGTTCTACGATATCTTTGATGCTCACACAATCAACAGTGTATGAGTGAACTAGATTAGCAGGATCAAAGTTTTCCAGACTGTAACATCTCTTGGTTGGATCGGTCGTGTAAAAAGTAAGTGACTTGTTTTTGGGATCGTAGGCCTTGTTGGCATGGATGATGTTGGCCTTTCTGTTATTGGCCTTGTCTATGGTTGTTTGGCTAATTGGAGTAGGATCCCATGTGTGTATCTTTGTCTCCTTATTGTGCTTCCTTATCTGTTCTTCCATTCGACACTCTTTGCTTATACCAAAACTCCATACGTTTCTTATATTAGGCATAAGTGCATCGCTGATGGCATATTGGTGGCATCTGTGCCAGGTATTTGGGACCAACGGGAATGTTTTTTCAAACTCTCTGCATCTTTGCATGATTACGTTAGTTATTGATAAATTTTTCCAGTCGGAATCCTTTGGAGTCATAGCACTCCACGTACTCTGAATTATTGGAATACCTGACAGTCCCCTGTCCTCGCACCACATCGTAGTCGCTGTAGGCAAATGCTTTCTTTATAGTAACATCAATGTATTGTCCGTTACCCACACCCAGCGTAAGGAATGTCACGTACCTGCCCTTGTCTCCACGAAACACTCTGCCGTTTGCTATCATTCCTGCGAATTCTACCTTGTCTAGATACAGTTCTTTCACATACATGCCTGGCATGAAGTCCTCTTGACTCCACCATCCGTATTTTCTATATTGGAATTCTGGAGTGTCCCACTTGTCAGACTTGCTTGGTGTGATGACATCTATGCCGATTCTTTTGGCTTCTGTCCTGTATACCCAACGTTTGTAAGATCCTTGACAGTGCTTCAGACATGACTTCCAGAACTTCTCTGGATTGTGTGCTTTCTGGTATGCTAAGGCCCATATCAATCTTCCCAGGTTCACAGCGTGTGCCCTGCACAGACCAAAACCGGAAAGTGATTGTAGCATTGTGATTATCTCATCCTTGCGTGGATGGTCGCCCAACTTAGTAATGAACTGCATTATCTTCTCTTCGTTCTTCTTGGCGAATGCACGTCTATACATGTCGGCTTCGTACTTGTCTATGCCTAGCACTTCTGATATCCTGTCTATGGCATCGTCTTCGTACACTATTGTGTCACTCATACGTTCCGTGCTCCAGTCATGGAACATAGATGCTTTCTTACGTCCAGACGTAGCGACCGGTCTTATCAGTGCAGTGCCGAACACACAGTCCTTGCTACTCTTTGGTTGTATGGCCCTGAACAGTCTCCTCATGGCCGGACTTTCTGCCTGTGTCACTCCCAACACGTCTCCGCGACACAAAAGGTCCGAGGTAGCGGCATCTGTCTGAGGATAGTCTGTCAGTTTCATTGTTGGATCTATTTCTATGAGTTGTGACAAACCACGATTGGCTAAAATGTCCACCTTCAGGTGTTCTAGGTCCTCCACTTCGTTCTTGTCTAGTAGTATTTGATTTTCCGCCGTGAACAGGCTCTTTGGTAGTTGTCTTTGAAACATTATTATTCCTCCGCAGTGTTTTGATATGCATCTCTTCTTGCCTTTCAATTTATTTTCAATTCGTTTGGCTTCTTTGACATCGATGCCTAGTGAATCGTATGTGAACCTGCGGGGTAGGTTACCCTTGACACCCAATCGTTTGGCCGCTTCACGCCTTGCTGATTTATCCTTATAGAGCACGTAATTAGATATCCTAGCACTGCGTCCGGGCCACTTCTTGAATATCCTCTGCATGACTTCGTTCTGCTTGTGATGGGGGAAGTCTATGTCCACGTCAGGGAGGTCGTCCCTGTTAGGGTTGAGGAATCTTGCCACGGGTATGTCCCACTCCACTGGGTCCACATCTGTTATGCCCAGTAGGTAACAGACCAATGATGAACCAGCACTACCACGTGTCATGTGTGGTATGTCTCGTGTCATTGCGATGATGTCACATATTTGTATGAAGTAGTCTACGAAACGTAGTTGAAGGATGATTTGAGTTTCCTCGGCTAGCCTGTGCGTGTATTCTTCTGTGCCTGGACAATGCCTAATGAATCTATCGTATAGCCTTGTTATGTCGTTTAGTTCTTTATTTTTCATGCCTATGTTTGCCTGTTATCGCCTCTCGCATAAAGCTCTGGACAGGAATATTTATCTGCGTATATTATTAGGCGGTGAGATTTTGGCGTAATTTATTTTTAGGAATCGTAATATCTCTTTTGTCGCATGCGGCACTGATCACACACTGTTCACACAAAGGCGTCCTTGATTTACAGACAAGTTTGGCGTGTGTTATCAACCACATGTGTGCACCGTACTTGTATTTGCTTGGCGTTGTATCGTTGACTGTGATCGAAGCCTTGCCCTCATCTAGACTGTTGGCCCATCCAAGCCTCCATAACATCCTGAACACGTGTGTGTCCACTGCTATGTGTGGTTCGCCGAATACAAATCTCATCACGATGTCTGAACTTTTCCTACCAACACCCGGCAACGTCATCAGTTCTTTCTGTGTGCTTGGCACACTTCCGTTGAACTCCTCTAATAACATTTTACTTGTTGCAAGTATGTTTTTAGATTTGGCATTGAACAGACCTGCAGGTTTGATCGCCTCGATGATTTCATCCTGTGGTAGTTTCAACATATCTTCTGGAGTATCAGCAAGTGCGAACAGTTGTCTACAAGCGACCGCTGTCCTTTTGTCTTGTGATTGTGCTGACAGCATCACACCTATGAGACTGGTGTATGCTTTTGAATATATTTTTGCTTTGGGTTTCTTGTTTGAGTATTCTGGATAGAGAGAACTTAATTTCTCGTAAATGTAGTCGATGTCATTACTGTTCTTCATCTGAGTGCAGTTCGTTTAGAAGTTGTCTCAGTTTGCCACCTTCCACTGTGGCCTTCACCTTACCTACAGTATCACCCTTACGAGGATCCGGAACATCGGGTCTTGCGTCTGTTGGTGTGCTGTCACCTGCAGATACCTTAGATGTTTGTTTTAAAGAATCATATATTGTACTACGCTGTTTGTCAAACTGTTTGTATTCGGGATCATCTGCCAGGTCTCTGATTCTCAAACTGTCCACATCAAACTCCAAGTCTACTTTTTGTCCTACACCAGAACTTGATCTGGTCTTCATAAACTGTATTTGATATCTTCCACGTTCTTTCATCGCTCTACTGGTGAATATACCTATCACATTATCTGCTGTCTGTATCTTGGATAGTCCACCTGATATGTGACTGTGATCAAACTCTATCTCTTCAACGCTGGCCCTGTTCAACTGTGATGCTGTTGCCAACACACACTGTTTCTCAACTACCAGGTTTCTCAGTTCCTCACTCACATACTTGTCTTTGATGAACAAGTCTGCCGGACTTATTCTTTTGCTCTTAGGCATCATGAGATCCAAATAGTCAATCAGTATGCAGTCTACTTTTTTCTTGTTCTTTAGTTCTAGTTCCTTAAGATATGTCCTTACGTCCAACACATTACTACCACTTGGCAAGTACTTGATCTGTAAGTTACCTGACTTCTTCTTCAACATCTTGACCTTCATCTCAACGTTGTCTATCTCCGGAAACACTTTCTTTGTAGGAATGTTTGTCATCATTGCATCTAATCTCATGGCAGTAAGTTGCTCACTCAACTCAAAAGATATGTAGCACACATTTAGTCCTGCTTGTGCCCAGTTCACTGCGAGATTCTGCAAGAACAAACTCTTACCTGCACCCGAACCACCTGCAAAGATGTTCAGTTCGCCTCTGTTGAATCCACCAAACAGTTTCTTGTCCAAGTTCTGCCAGCCTGTGCTGATCTGTCCGTTGTTGTCTTTGAGTGCTTCTAGTCTTCCTCGAGGATCCTCGAAGTAGTCTGTACCTAGATCTCTTGTGAGTCCAACTTGTACTGCTTCCTTAACCATGTCCTCGACCGGACCATAGTCACCTCTTTCCAATAGATCAGCAGATGATAGTATTGCTTGTTCGAGTGCTTTGTGTCTACAAAATGTTTCAAACTCATCTAGTAACCAGTTGAAGTGACTTGGATCTAGATCCTTTGCTGTCTTTAATTTTATATCGTGTGATGCATTGACTATATCAACTTCCGGCATGACCTTGTACTCGTCCATGTAATCTTTGACGAACTTGGCAATAGGTTGTAGTTTACGATCAAATGAGACGGGATTAAATATGTTTTGTGCCCTAGCAAATGACTCGGCGTCCGCTAGAAGCATCTCTATGTACAACTTCTGTACATCAAATGAATAGTTCTTAGCCTGGGATTGTTCGTTGTTATAATCAGCCATGTTTTACTCCACACTGTATTTTACAACATTCATGAGCAGAAGTAAATTGATTTGTTGACGCAAAGAACTCTTTTACGTTTTTGTTTTCCAGTATTTGATTTAGTGTGTTGTCTTTGATGTTAAATGATTTTTGCCTTGGTGAGAATAATGATTTATACTTGTATCTGTGTGTGCCGATCCAACAACAAGGATAGAAGTCTCCTTCGGCATCAACATATAAACTCTGACTTGGTAAATTGTTCTTTAAGCATTTTGGTTGCATATCTAAAGAAAACTCCGGATTTATGAGAACTTCTTGTTGGGTCTTGTAGTAATTGTCCGCATATTCTCTATCAGGCATCAGATCCTTTTTACCTAGCCAACGATCACTTTGCAACAATTTAAATTCGTCAAAACCTAATGTCTTGCTTAAATTACCAGCCTCAAATATTTGGTGTTGGTTATGTTTGAAAGGAATGAATTGCCAAGTCATTTTAAACAGCCTATCTTTTAAAGTATCAATAGCAGTCATGATTGAATTCCATTTGGCATTTTTTCTGTACAGATGATTGGTGTCTTCTAAACCGTCTATTGCAAATGTTATATGATCGTCTTTAGTCAACATGGCCTTTAGTTTGTTCCACCATACTTTTGTTTTAGCAGAGCCGTTTGTGTGTATGTGCAGACTGCAATTATTATCTTTGAATTTCTTTATTAGTTCTAAAAAATTAGAATGATATATAGGATCACCATTATTACCACATAGGCCTACTTTTGAATTGACTCCTACAAATTTTACAATGTTATCGACATTGATTTGGTGCAGATTTCTTTTTTTGAATGTTTCATAGAACCAAGTCCTGTCACACAACGGACATTCGAGGGTACATTTACTAGTGGGTTCTATATGAAAACTAACCATACATTTTCCTTTTTAAGTCTATTTTTAGTTTACTTGTCTCTGTCGTTTTTAATATGGACTGTATAGTAAACAGTCTACCGTATTTCATCACAGCATCAGCCACATCGCCGACTGTTTTGTCCCATTCCGGGAATGCCACACTCCACCCAAATTCTGTTGCTTGATCTACTAATTTCTGCCCTGGAGCGTCTCTATCAGGAACAACTATAACTTGTCTACCAAGACCATCAATCAACTCTCGCTGTGTGTCATTTATCTCCGATCCCAGTATGCTCACACCAGAAACGGTAATAGCATCAAATGGTCCTTCTGTTACTATCACGAACTTCCTGGTCCAATCCTGTGCGTCCATGTTAAACACATACCCAGGCTGTACATCTGTGTAATATTTTACTTTGTCTGATTGCTCAAACATCCTTCCTGTGAACCCAACAACGTCTCCACGCCAGTAGAATGGTATCAACAATCTTTGGTGTACGTCCCAAATCTTGTCGGGAGAATACATGAAGTCATACCAGTCAGCACCTATGCCTCTGCTCTCCAGATACTTCAATAATCCGTCTATCTTCTTCCATTGTGGTTCTGTCAGATCGTTTGCTACATACTTCTCTAGCCACACATCCAGTTTGTGTGCATTCTTGGGCAGTGTCTTGTTTTTGAATGATACAAATTTCTTCTTCTCATACTTCACATCACCTTCTTCCTCACGCATGGCTTCTATGGCCAATTTACGTATGGTATCCTCGGGTATGCCTATGTAACTCATGAACTGCCTCATCTTATAGGTCAGTTTACGTCCTATCACATAACTTGTTTTGAAGCCACAGTTGAAGCAATGGTAACTCACTGTGCCGTCCGCACTTGTCATCAGTCCGCCACGCTTCTTCTTGTCAGCGGTCTCTCCATTGTACACACAACAGGGTGCGTTGAAACTGATCCAACCGCTTGGGGTCTTCTTTCTGTTCGCAGGCAGACTAGTCAGAATTGTATTCTGTATAAGATTCATAATCTATACTATTTTACTGTCTATATAGGATTTTGTCAATCACGCCAGTGTTACCACTGTCGTTGCCCCAACTGAATCTCACACTGTGGTAAACACCCGTGAAGTTGAAGTTAGTGACTGTTGTGGAATCTGAGAAAGTATTCGCAGTGGATCCTGCACCTTCCATGGTAATATCAAAGTAATCGGTGTTGCTCGGTGAAGCACTCATCGTGCCCTGCACCCTCAATGCACCTGAGAAGTTTTTAGTGTACACTGCGATAGTGTGCAGTGCCTTGTTGTTGTTGATGCCCGGTCTGGAATCTATTGATCCTGATGTGTGTGCCAGTGGTCCGCCCACTGCTGTGAAACTTGATACACTAGTACTTGCAACAAATTCTGGATATGCACCGTCTAGCAATTCTATTGTGCCAGCGGCCGCGTATCCTGTGTCTGAATAAGTGATCTCTCTGCTACCGTCTGATTTCACTTCACGTACAGAGAAGTTATAGAACTTGGCATCCAGCGGTAATAGGTCTCCCTCTGTGATCGTGCAACTTGCGTCACCTTTTGTGCTTACAGTAGATCCGTCGTCTAATATGCTCAGTGTCTTTGTGAGAACTGCTTTCTTGCTCTCAGAATCGATCATATTGAACTCGTAGGTCTTGGCAGTGATGTCCTGTGCCTTCTGATCCTCGTTCTTGAACGTGAATGTGATCGGGTTCGATACCCCTCTGTGCAGTGTTAGTCGTCTATCGTACACTTTTGAGTTCCTTCCATGATAACCACTTATGTAGGCTATTACCAACTGATTTATTAAATACCTTTGTACTGTTTGCATAATACATATTTAACAGTATTTATAGATATAGAATGAACGAAATTTTTAACACTCTGAGGGACAAGTTCCCGTTCCTGAGCCTGATCAGAAAGGGCGACTTGGAGTATGTGGGCATAGTGCAGAACGAGGATGCAAACGTGATCAGTTTCTACGATTACGGCAGGCTGATGATGCCGCAGGACAAGATGAAGTACTTGAAATGTGGGGAGACTTGGTGGCACGAATCAAATCGTAAGTTACCAATCAACATATTTCTCAAGGGAGAATTTCGTTACTTTAGATCAACATTGGTAACATTGAATTCCAAAGACGTAGAGATTGTACATGGTCCCACAGTAAAACTTTCTGAAATTTCAAAGAAACGGCTGAAAAGAAGAACCATCCAATTAGTTCGAAGACCTACTTAATAGCACTTAAAAAAAAAGATCGCTGTCTGCGATCCCATCTGATTCTGATACCATGTTCTCTCCAGAGCTCTTGCCAATAGGGCAGTTCCTGTTTTATCCAACGAGCATCTAGTTGATCCTGTTTGTTTAGTACCTTCCACGTTTTTTTGGCTTTGGTATTTCGGTAGTCTGTGAGGAATTTAGACAACGACACGACCGAGAACGGTCCGTCATTGGATAGGTCTACTACGGTGGGTTTGGATTTTTTAGTGAGTTTTTTATTTGTCTTGTTGTACACTAAAGTTATATTTATCTTTTGTGATCAAATTCATCTGTACCACTATGGCCTGTGCATATGCCACAGCATGTGATTTCTTAAAGAAGTAACTGCCGTCTGTGGGTTTCACCCACACTTCCTTCATTATGTCAGCCCAGTCCTTGTACATCAACTGACGTTTAGCAGGACGTATAATGGCCAACACAGCCGCAAGTTGTTCTATGTTCTTTGGCTCCAGTTTGGACACTATGTTGTAATGGCTATTCAGGTGAAAAAGGTTCTCCACTGTCTTTGGATCTTTGAGCATGTCCCAATCTGGTTCCTGTATCATCAGTTCCACAAGTTCTTGTTCTGATTTTACATTCTTATAGATGTTCACATTCAAGCAATCTATCTTGAAGTACCCCCTGTCCTCTGCGTTTTTGTAATCGAGACTTGCGTGTCCTGTGACCGGATGTTCCGGTATGGCATGGAAGTAAACTCCCGTCTTGTGTTTCTCGGACTTACCTTCTTTGATCATTGAAGCAGGAGTGTGTTTGAACAACTTCAATGTGTTGTCTCTGTCAAAGAAATCTATATCAACATCAGGCATTATAATTCCTCAGCAATTCCTAAAAGTTCTGCAACTAATAATCCACCAGCAAGCCAAATAATTCCTCCGCCAAATAGCACTGCGGCACATCCGGCAATACGAACAATGCTTTTGACCATGCTTATGTAAAAATGTTTTTTACTTACGTCAACTGGTTCAGGCATTAGTGTACGCTCCCTTTGCCTTTCTCTGCATGTTGGATCATCTTGTCACGTGATCCTGGTTGCAGTATTTCTAATACATCGAGAAGTTTTCTATATCCTTCTGTTTTTAATAAGTCCTTGTTAACTTTTGGCATTATAACTCTTCCCACGGATCCGTCTTCTTTGATTATCACAGCACAGTCTCCGTCATCAAACTCCAAGTTATCAGAAACTTCTAAATCTATCTTAGACAATCTTGGCCTCCCTTGCTGTGTCCTGTACCAGCATGTGATCAGCAGGATAGCTCTTCAACTTGCTAGGCCAGAAACTTGTGTTTATAAATCTTTCTATCATTTGTAATTGTTCGTCGTTAAACGATTTTAACATCCTTTTGCCTGCGTTGCAACCTAACAACAGCCAAGGACTTATCTTGCCTTGCTGTATGTGTTGCACTGCTCTGTTCTTGTTTACAAGTCTGAAGTAATCCGACCACTGTGCGTTCTGTTCCGTGGCCCAGTCCATCATGGTTGCGATGCTTCTCTGTAGTGCGGCCTCAACAGGCTCTGACTTTAGGGCCTCGATCAAATACATCTCATAGAGGTCATCCCTGGCCCAGTGGTCCAGTTTGACTTTTGACTGTAACACATAGTCTATGTACTTGTCAGGATACAACGGGTTGATGTGCATGATGAATCTTCCAAACTTGACGAAAGCGTTGTAGTACGAACTCTTGACGAAGTCGTCGTATGTTTTTGTCTTTGAATTGTGTTGGTGTATCTGATAGAATCTCTGGAACACCATGAATGCATTCACCACCCACTTCTCATCGCGTTGCAGGTATCTCCTCTTGGGCTCACACAAGTGTACCTGTAGTGTACGTTCCTTGGCAAACTCCTTGCCACAGTATGTGCATTTATTTGTCGATGCCATGTGCTTCTATCAATTCCTCTAGTTCTCTGTCTGTTATCACTTTGTCCAACGTCTCTAGGTCCGCTTCCTTCCAGGTCGGATATATGGCCTGCAGTTTCTTAAGACTCTTGTTGGCCACACGTTTCATGGGTTTCAACCATGGATGGAACTGCTGTGTCTCTGCACCACACATGGCGGTCAGTATCCATAACAGTTTCTTGTGTTTGCCCAGTGTGAAGCAGTGTTTGTTCACACATTCGTTCACCATCTCCACGTAGTGTTCCACGTAGAACGGATCCTTGGATGACACGTTGGAAACGTATCTCATCAACATGTATGGCGAGTATAAGGATTTCTCCTTGTCATCAATCCTGTCAAAGTAGTCCTTGTTCCTGAAGTCTACCGCTTTCAGTCCGTTCCTTAGATCAAAGAATTTTCTATTTTTTTCTGCTGGCATATTTTAGTGCAAACATCGTACAATCTTTCGCTGTTGCAAATGTTAATTTTAGTTTCTTGTTCTTGTGTTGTAAACCTGAAAATTGGAATTTGTGTTTCCGCATGAAGTCAAAGAAATTGTGCATCCAGTCTTCGTCCATCCATACAGCAATCTTGTTACTGGTTATCAGGATTGGTGCGTCTATCGTTATTGATTTCCTACCAGACGGAGCCATAGTCCACCTGTTCACACTGCCTTGATATGTCTTTGACGAAGTAGGCGCACATGGGTTTAGGACCATTACTCAAAGGCACAGCCAACATCTGTCCTGATTTGATCTTTGGGAAATACCATTTCACTTCTGTGTATATGTCTACAACATCTATTGGATAAAAGTCTGGTTTGGGACTTGACAACGGATTGAAGGTGAAAGCATCAAACCCCCTGTCGTTGAGACTTGTGATTGGTAAAACGTGCATCTCAGATTGGCCTGCTTCGCCTATCAACATCTTCCAATCCAGCGGCATCTTTATCTTGTGTGGCCCGATCTCCAGTACGGCGGCCGGTGCGTTAAAGCTCTCCAAAAAGATAAGGGGTATGTAGAAGAAATCAGGGTTAGCAGGATCTGAATTGTCCAGTACTGCGAATCGTAACTTCTCATCAACCCATTCCGGTATCTTCTCTAACTTGTATGTTCTGTTATCCAGTGTAAGGATTTTCATAATTTATCTTTTCTATATTATACGGGTAATTGGCCTCTTTGTAAAACTTTTTCCTTGCCCC
>UEXM01001171.1_pt1 | contig 23475 bp, 31 predicted proteins | sample 1796661 | NCBI WGS metagenome assembly UEXM01 (sample SAMEA4772469, study PRJEB27181) | metagenome | reverse complement strand
CCGATCTAATTAAAACACGAATTGAACACGCTGGCGGTAGATACTGGGCAGGAGACAATATTGCTCCATATCTACATGAAGGCGACAAAGAAGCACTAATTGAAGAACTAACACGCAAATTTGAAGGCGTACTAGATAGTTTAGTAATTGATCGTTCAAACGATCCTAACAGCAATGATACGCCTCGTAGACTTGCAAAAATGTATATCAAAGAATTAATGGCTGGACGTTATGATCACAAGCCTAACGCAACTGCATTTCCTAATCATACAAATGATAGATATGATGGCATGCTTGTTGTGCGCAGTGAACTTAAAAGTATGTGTTCACACCATCATCAGCCAGTAGCAGGTGTTGCATACATTGGTATTATTGCTGCTGACACACTTATTGGACTTAGTAAATATACACGCCTAGCACAATGGTGTGCAAGACGTGGTACGCTACAAGAAGAACTTGCCATGGATATTTGCAAAGAGATCCAGAAAGCAACAGGCAGTGAAGACGTTGGTGTTTACATTCAAGCAACACATGGTTGTTGTGAAAACAGAGGCATTATGGCAACCAGCAGTTTAACACAAACAACTGTGCTACGCGGTAGTTTCTTTAATGATGGTGCTACTAAAAAAGAGTTTATGGATAACATAAAACTACAACAAGAATATGCAAAATAAAAAGTTTCTAAGGGTATTAGATTCTTGGCAGACTACAGACTGGGATATAGATTTAGTTAGTAACCAGAGAATAGGACCAAGACAACCTCCCTGGGATATCAATAAATACGAAGAAATAAGTAAACATTCAACAAGCACAAATTACATTGAACAAATACTTGATGGCGCTGAACCTAGATACTATAGTGTAGTGCATCCGTTTGGTGAAGAACCATATGGCAAATATATCTTTGATAATATGCCATTTGAATATGACTTTGGCTTAACTGCAATGTACAGACCTAGAGGATTTGTGGGTTGGCATAATGATGTTGATATACCTGGATGGTATTTTATGTTAAGTTATTCACCAGAAGGACTGGGATTCTTTAAATACAGAGATCCTAGTACAAAAGCGATAATTAAGAAAGATGATGTAGTCGGCTGGAACTATGTAAATTTTGTTACAGGGACAACACCCGAAACACACTACTGGCATTGTGCTTTGGCACCATCACTTAGATTTAGTTGGTTATTTGGATTTAATAGTTCCAAGAAACATGATCTAGCAATGGAAATATTAAATGAAAATATCGACTAACAATGAATACGGCGAATTAAAAAGTATTATTGTAGGTCGATGTGAACAACACGAATGGCCCACAGGTGATAGTGCATTTGATGAAATGATCCAAGCAAGCACATATCCTGACACACTGCCTAGAGAAACCTTACCCAGCATTGTTACACAGCAAGCACAAGAAGATTTACAGCACATGGCAGATGTTCTTGAAAGCAGAGACATCACGGTATATAGACCAACTATAACTAAACCAAATTGGTGTTATAGTAGCAGAGACGTAATGCTTAGTATAGGCAATCGTATCATAGAATGTCCTACAATGTACACAAGCAGGATTAATGAAGCAGATGATCATTATGCAGATATTAAACAACAAGCAATAGCAGATGGGTGCGATTGGATCAAAGCACCTGCACCACAAACTAGTGATGATCCCACGTTTGATGCTGCAAATGTACTAAAGTTTGACAATCATTTATTGTATCTAGTAAGCAGTACAGGCAATCTTGCAGGCGCACGTTGGCTACAAGAGTGTGTAGGCTCAGACTTTGAAGTAATCACATGGGAAGATATATACGCATTTGCACATATTGATAGCACTATACACAGTTTAGATGAACGCACAATAGCACTGAACAGCGAACGTGTAAGTGAAGAAAATGTGCCCAAGTTTTTGCGTGATCACAGAAAAATATGGGTTGATGAAATGGCACACAGTGACTTTCATGTGTTTCCGTTTGCAAGTGTGTGGATAGGATTTAATATGTTAAGCATTAGTCCAGAAACAATACTTGCTGATCCTATCCAAATAAAACTAAAAGAACAACTTACAGCGTTTGGATTTGAAGTACTGGATGTGCCAATGAGGCAGGGACGCACACTAGGTGGCGGACAGCACTGCACAACATTGGACTTACACAGAGAATGAAACAAATACTGTTAGTTCAGCCAAACTTTAAGATCGGAGTAGGTAGTCTACAAGGTTACTGGTTACCTTACAGCGTAGGTTGCCTTTGGAGTTATGCAAAGCAGTTTGATTTTGTAAATGAAAACTTTGAACTAGTAGATATTATATTTCGCAGAGAACGCATTGATAAACTAGTTGCACGTTTAGATAATATAGACATATGTTTTCTTAGTTGTTATATGTGGAATTGGGAATATAACAAAGCACTTGCTCAAAGCATAAAAGCAAAGTTTCCTCACTGTAAAATTGTTATGGGCGGACCACAAATAACGGATAGTCCAACTGACGGTTTCTTTCGCAGTTATAATTATATTGACACGATTTGTTTAACAGAAGGTGAAGAAACTTTTGTTAAAATATTGGAAACAGTGTTGAATGAAATGCCCTTAGAACATACATATCAAGGTGCTCGCTTAGACGATTTAAATGTTCCAAGCCCTTATCTCTCCGGAGTGTTTGATGACATAATTGCAAACAATCCAGACTATGTGTTTAACGCAACACTGGAAACTAACAGAGGTTGTCCTTTTGCTTGTACGTTTTGCGATTGGGGAAGTCTAACCTACGCAAAGATTCGTAAATTTAATCTAGAAAAAGTATTTGCAGAACTAGCGTGGATGGCTAAAAATAAAATGGATTATGTGACCATTGCTGATGCAAACTTTGGTGTATTTTATGAAAGAGACATGTTAATTACAGATAGGCTTGTAGAACTACAAACTGAATATGGTTATCCAAAAGTAGTAGATGCGACCTGGTATAAAAATAGCAGCGAAAAAATACTTAAAATTGTTAAGAAGTTTACTAGTAGTGGATTCAATCGAGGACTTACCCTCAGTGTACAAAGTATGGACGACAAAGTTCTCACTGAAATAAAACGCAGAAACATGGAAATAAGTAACCTCAAGGATATATTCGATCAATGCAATAAGCAAGGTATACTAAGTTACACTGAGTTAATTTTAGGTTTGCCACAAGAAACATATGACACCTGGGCAGACGGATTATGTAATGTAATACAAGCAGGACAGCATGGTGCAATTGAAAGTTGGCTCACACAACTGCTGGAAAACGCAGAACTAAACAAACCTGAACAAAGACAAAAGCATGGATTAAAAACAGTAATTGCAAACGGCTATGTTAGTGGACATGAAGAAGAAGATGACATAAATGAGAATGCCGAACTAGTTGTGGGTACAAAGTATATGCCGTTTGATAAACTAATAGACAGTTGGTTATACAGTTGGATGATTAACAACTTTCATTGTTTTGGATGGACACAAGTATATACCAGATATGCAAATAGCACGGGTAAGAGCTATAGAAGTATGTACGATAGATTAATAAAAGCAATTAAATCGGACACAGGGATGATAGGCACACTTTACAAACAAGCAAAGACAAATATAACTTACTATCTTACACACGGTCAAGCATTAAACTTTGATGGACATACGCAATTATGGGATGCACAGAAAGTGTTTCATGTCAAACGTAATCAAGTTTTAGACTTTGTTAATAGTGTGTTTACAGCAAATTACTTGGATGTAGACACTAACTTTTATAGTGAACTAAAGAATTATCAACGTATATTTACAACTGATCCCTATACTAATTACCCGTATAAAGTTGAAAGTAAATATAACTTCGAAGAGTTTCTTAGAGGAAACAAATTGACAAAGACTCCTACATCTTATATAATAAACATTCAAGAACCAGATCTACCACATGACGAGTATGTAAATAGGTTGTATTATCGCAGACGTCAAGGGTGGGGCAAATCAATCATTGGAGTTGACCATGAATCGTGAAGGACCACTAACAGAAGCATTTAACAATATACCCGACGGGGTTATTCGACAAGAACTTACATCATACTATATGCGTGATGACAAGTTAATCAAACATACTGTTGAGAGAACGTATAGTAGCGACGGCGACTATAACGATAGTACTATTGTAGTACCCTTAACAAAGTAAAAAAACGGAGGATTCGAGCACCTCCAGTAAAAACCCTCGAAAGGAAAAGATCGAAATGAATATGATTAAAACACTAGTAATTTCACTAGCAGTTGTGCTTGGCATGACATTTAGTGCAGTTGCAGCAGACAAAGTAAAGGTTGGATTTGTATATGTCGGGCCTATCGGTGACCACGGATGGACTTATCGCCATGACATTGGTCGTCAACAAGTAGAAGAAGCATACGGAGATAAAGTAGAAACATTTTATGCTGAAAGCGTACAATATGGTCCTGATTCAGAACGTGTGATTCGCCAGATGGCAAAAGAAGGTGCTGACATCATCTTTGCTACAAGTTTTGGTTACATGGAACCAATGCTCAAAGTTGCTAAAGACTTTCCAAATGTAAAGTTTGAGCATGCAACAGGTTACAAACGTGCAGACAACATGAGTACATATGGCTTGCGCTTGTATCAAGCAAGACATGTTCAAGGTGTAATTGCTGGTACGATGACAAAGACTAACAAGATTTGTTATGTTGCTGCCTATCCAATTCCGGAAGTTATCCGTGAAATTAACACCTACTACTTGGGCGCAAAGAGTGTAAATCCAAACATCGACATTGATATTATTTGGGCAAACACTTGGTATGATCCTAGTAAAGAAGCAGATGCCGCCGCAGTTATGATTGCAGAAGGTTGCGACATGGTTGCTCAGCATACTGATTCACCAGCACCATTACAGACTGCACAAAAGAACGGTGTATTAGGTTTTGGACAAGCAAGTGATCAGATCAAGTTTGCTCCTAAAGCACAACTTACAGCAACTATTGACAATTGGGGTCCTTACTACATTAAGAAAGTAGGACAGGTAATTGATGGTAACTGGCAAGTTGAGGACTACTTTGGTCATATGAATGACGGTTCAGTTCAAATGGCACCGTTTACTAATATGCCAGCAGACGTAGAAGCAAAAGCACAAGCACTTAAAGATGCTATTTCTAAAGGCGAGTTCTTTGCATTTACAGGTCCAATTAAAGACAACACTGGTAAACTGCAACTTGCAGACGGCGTTGTTGCTGACGATGCACACCTTAACAGCATGATGTATTATGTTGAAGGTATTGACGCAACGGTACCCAAGTAATGATTCCAGTTATTGATTTCACAAGTGAATCAGTATTGGATGAGATTCGCGAAGCCTACACCACTGTGGGCTTCGCAGTCTTTACCAATAGTTTGAACAAACAGGATCAAACAGATATGACTGCATGGTGGAAACTAATGCAGGACTTTTTTGATATTGATGCCGAAACAAAACAAAAATACAAATATCAAAAAGAAAATAATCTGGGATATAGCATGGTTGGCGATGAAAATGTAGATCCAACCGCCCCCAAAGATATTAAAGAAAGTTTTAATTATAACAACAGTAGAATGCCTGAAGAACTATGGCCCACTGGCATAAATGGTTTTAAAGCAACTGCTCTGCAATCAATAGATATTGCAGACAAACTAACATTAAAGATATTAGCAAAGTTTGATACAATATTAGACTGTGGCACTACACTAGTAGACGCACATCTAAAACCCTACAATACTACACGAGTAATTCACTACCCTGCGTACACTGGTCCAATAGAGGACAAGCAGATGCGCATTGGTGAACACAGTGACTACGGCACCATCACACTGTTATGGCAGATTAATAATGTGCCAGGACTTGAAGTACAGGATTTAGGAGGTGCTTGGCATCCCGTACCCTATGCAGAAGATGGTGTCGTGGTCAACATTGGTGACTTACTACAGCGTTGGACCAATGATTATTTTGTTAGCACCAAGCACAGAGTAGTTAACACACACATTGATCAAACACGTTATAGCATGCCACACTTTGTAGATCCTACACCAGGGACTATTGTAAGCAACTTGCGTAACGAGCCAGCAAAGTATGATCCTATTGAAAGCAAAGCATACTTGATGTGGCGATTAGCACAGAGTTATTAACATGGATTTATTTCAAAAAGTAGACTTTATAAGTCATGCAGGCATTCCAATGAGTTGGAAAATTGAGTGTGATGCAATATCAAATGATGAATGGGCAGCACTAGCAAAAATGATTATGGAATATCAAACTGAACCTTTTAGGGCAGCAATTGGTATTCCACGCGGTGGCGCACCATTGGGCTTTGCACTTAATGCATATGCTACTGACAATCCCGACCATAAGTTTCTTATATGCGATGATGTGTATACAACAGGCACTAGTTTTAGAGAGTTCCTAGAGCAAGAAGGGCATGCCAGAGAAGATGTTTTTTGCTGGACTGCATTTGCCCGTAAGCCTACTACGGACGGTGTTCGCGCACTGTTTACTATGCCCATAGTTACGAATTAGCACAGAGTTACTAGATTAGCATGAGTTCAAAACCTAAATTATTATTGCATCCTGACAAATGGAATAATGCTGTTAGTCCATTCTTAGAACCTTTATTTGATGAACATTTTGAACGAGTATTCATTGACCCATCAGTAACATATAACGCTAAAGAATCAATAGTGTATGCCAATTGTGAAGACACAGACTGGGTAATCCCTTGGAGAGACAATCAGTATAAGGTAGTAATTGATAATCTTTGGGAAAGTCCAATGACAAATTTACCCCACGGCGTCAATGTTATAAATCCAGACTTATGGTTTTTTCGAGCAAATGAAAGTTTATGTTATGAATATTTTGGATATGATCAATACACAAGAGTACCAAATATTACCAAAACTTTTTTGATGTTAATGAATCTTCAACGGTTACATAGAGATCAAATATGGGAACAAATTAATCTAGATAACAGCATACACAGTTATGTAGACCGAGGTACACCTTTAAATCACGACGATACTGACACTACAAACGGCAATTGGCAAAGATACTTTAACCCTGATTGGTACAATAGTACTAACTTTAGCATGGTAGTTGAAAGTACTGTAGTGCCTGAGCCGTTGGGCGTGACTGAAAAAACATTTAAGCCCATAGCCTTTCAACATCCTTTTATACTATGGGGACCTGCAGGCTATCTAAATCAATTACACGATCAAGGATTTTGTACATTTGATCATATTATAGATGAGTCATATAACACGGAGCAAGATCACGCTACGAGATTGACTATGATTATTGAGCAAGTTAACAAAATAAAGGATATTAAGTTGACTGACACGGAAACTGTAAAAAGAACCATGCATAATCATAATTTATTTTTTGATACTCAATGGAGTAGACACAAGTTTAATGAAAATTTATTTCAGCCTATGTTAGAGTTACTGTAAATAATTACTTAAAAGGAACAGAAACACTATGATAATTAACACACACAATGATTGGGATCCTCTAGAAGAAGTAATTGTAGGACATGCCCATCATAGTCGTATTAGCCTAGACATTAGTACAAGAAGTTTTAGTTACGCAAATTATACTATGGAAGAAATTGCACACATGGAAGGCCCTTATCCGCAATGGATAATAGACGAGGCAAATGAAGATGCAGACGGGCTTGCAACTACACTAACTAAAATGGGTGTACGAGTACACAGACCAGAAATCATTGATTGGAACACGGAGCATAGTACTCCAGACTGGTCTAGTAAAGGATGGTATAGTTGGTGCCCAAGAGATCTAGTATTACCCTTAGGAGACATGTTGATAGAAACACCAACACCTACTAGGTCTAGACAACATGAAACTAGACTGTTTGATAAAATATTCTATGAAGCATTTGATGACGGAGCATTATGGTTCGGTGCACCTAGACCCAGACTGTTAGACGACAGTTATCAATTTGACGACATAGAGGGCAAGCCTACACTGAGAGATTTAGAAATAGTATTTGATGCTCCTAACATTGTAAGGGTAGGTAAGGATTTACTATATCAAATATCCAACAGCGGCAATCTTAAAGGGTATCATTGGCTTAAAAGATTGTTGGAACCAATGGGATACAAAATGCACTACAGTGAACTATATAGTTACGCACATTTTGATAGTACTATTATTCCACTACGACCAGGACTAGTGCTTATGAACAGTAGTAGAGTAAACCCAGATAATTGTCCTGAGATGTTTGCTAAGTGGGATAAAATCTGGTTTGAAGATTGTGTAGTACAAGGAAGTAAACTAGAGGGATATGTTGCACCTTGCAGTCCTTATATAGGAATGAATATACTAAGTGTTGACGAAAATACAATTATATGTGATTCCACGCAAGAGCCCCTGATGCGAGCGTTAGAAAAATACAAGATTAATTGTGTCCCAGTACAATTTAGACATGCAATGACACTTAGTGGGGGAATACATTGTGCAACATTAGATTTGCGTAGGCGAGGTACATTGGAGGATTATTGTGATTAAGGGTCATATAGAATTACAGGTTTCCAGTGATGAAATTAGCGCACTAAAATTTGAAGACTATTTTCAGTGCTATCAGCAAGTAACCGAAACTGAAAAATATTATACAAAAGAAAATTCCAGTATTTGGCAGATGTTTGACGATGAAAGCCCACTGTGGGTGCATGAATTAAGAACTCAGGTACCTCAGGACTTTACTCAGAGTGTTGTTAGCGTTATTAATATACCACCTGGGCAAACAATCCCATATCATATTGATAAGCACTATTTGTTACAAAAAGAATATGGCACTGGAGAAACTTGGCGCTATCTAATTATGTTGGAAGATTGGAAACGTGGTCATTATTTTGAAATTGAGGACGAACCCTATGTCAAATGGCAAGCCGGAGACTGGGTCAAAATTCCTAGGAGTGCATGGCATCTAGCAGGTAATATGGGAACAGAACCTTTTTATTCAGCACAGGTTACGGTAAAACAATGATAAAGCATTATATAGATCTCAAACAATATATCAAAAGTTATTCGGACTTTCCTGTTGAAGGTGTGGACTTTAAATGCACAGCAAGTTTATGTGCAGGTGAAGGTCTTAGACTTGTAAACAACTTTATGTATGATAACTTGCTAAAATACATGCCCTGCGATAAAATTGTAGGATTGGATGCCAGGGGTTTTATTTTTGCTGGTGTACTTGCCCACCGCACACGCTGTCCACTTGTGTTATGTCGCAAGCAGGGCAAACTACCTGGTGCTACAGTAAGCAATACATTTGAACTAGAGTATGGCACTGCCACAATGGAAATACAAAAAGATAGTATTAACAGAGGCGATAGAGTTATTATTATAGACGACTTGATGGCTACTGGAGGTACTATGCAAGCAGCCATTGATATGATTTATGAACTACACGCTACTCCCATTGCAGTAGCAGTAGCGATGGATTTAAGTTTTTTAGGTGGTAGCAAACTCATCATAGAACAAGGGGTACCTTTTTATGCAGCAACAGAATACCAATCCTGATCACAACATACCTGGCGAACCACTAGTATATGAACGTGCCGCGGGCCTTGTATATGCAAGATATACGAACCCTGATCTGCGTCATATCAAACGTTGGATTATAGGCGGCGATCCTGAGGGATTTATTCCCGGCACAGGCATGCCTAGACCTGAAGAATGGTTGAATATCCAAAAGTGTACTCCGGACTGGAATATATTGCAAAAGTCTGATAAACTACGAGAAATGTATACAGCGTTTCTAATAGAGCAAGACAAGTATGTAACATGGGAGAAACTTAATGGGCAATGACTATATCTTTGATGAAGATGACAATAGCATAGAAATTGATCTAAAAAATGTTACTTGGAATGTAGACATGCATGGCTATCCTGTGTACACAGATGTACTAAAAGTACAGGAAGAACTTAAAGAACAACAACTGCGTGAACTACATCCAGAACTTAAACAAGCATATGAGAACTATGCCAAAATGCTTGCAAAATACGGTTTCTGGGAAGATATTACCAAGTAAACGGTTGACATACTCTGTATTTGTGTTACATTAATAGTGTAGGTAAAGTTCTCGGAGATAGCAATGAATAAAGCATTTACATCCTTATTACTCGCTAGTACTACTGCACTTGCCGCTTGTGGCGGAGGCGGTGGCGGTGATGGCAGTAACTATACACCTATAAAAGTTACAAATCTCGGCAGTGTTAATACTGCGGCTATTAGCAATGGATTTGCTGCTGCTATACAAACAGTGAGCCAAGATGGTCTTGTTGATGCTAAAGAGACACTATCTATATTTGAATGGGTTGATGCAAACGCAGACATAAACACCACAGAACTTGCAAAGTACAATGTAACAGTAAATGGCGATACTATGAATCTGCAGGAAGCATGGTATATGCTCAAAGGTTACAAGGCACTTTACTATGATGGTAAAGAAAGTTTTTGGAACAACATGGTCACAGATGGCGAATTTGATGACACAGATGCAGACTATGTGCTACTAAAACAACTAGCAGACAAAGACGATCCTAACTATGCTAAAGCAATTGGACAAGGCGGTAAAACTGTTGAGGACTTTAAACACGACAAGGGTGTTGTTATGCTTGCAAGTACCACAACAGAAACAATTACACTAGCAAGTGATCCTGTTGTTGGCATCCCAGTTCATGTAAGCACTACATATACAGATGCAACTGTTGATACAGTTCTTGCTGATGGACGCACACAGCATGACGTAGTGCGTACAAACACGCACACAAGCAGAACACCTAGTACAATTACAACTACTACCTATACACTTTATACATACACATACACTGATGGCAGCATGAAAAATGCAAAAGGTGCAGAAGCATATAGTAATGCCACTACATACACCACTGCTATTACAACAGAAGAAGTAATAATAAGCACTACATACACAGCGGCTAGTGGTGAAGAAGTTGATCCAGTTGAAGAAACTCCTGTAGAAGAAACACCAGTTGAGGAAACTCCTGAAGTAACAGTGGTCGATACTGTAGTTACTGAAACAGAAGAATACACGGAAAGCAAAACAGTATATGGTGCGCAACAAACTATAAGTGTAGAAGATAAGACCACAGTAGAAGATGGTTACACTGTTGTAAAGCGTTACACAACATATGCGAATCCTTACAGCGTTTATCATTATTACAATGTGACAACTACAACGGTTACAAAGTACAGTGATGGTACTACTAAGACAGATACAGCAACAAAACAACGGGTCAACGGTCCGGATGAAAAAGCAGGCACACAAACAACTACAGTAGAAGAAATCTCAAGAACTAAAATTGTTGTTGAGGAAGTTGTTGATCTAGGCCCTGATCATGCGGACATGGGTACACGCACTCCAGGATACGTTGCAGATGCTACACATTATCAAACAACAGAGTTTGAGTATCTAGGAAGCAAACATCTTAGTGCTAGTAACTTTGATAATGCGTATAGCAGAGGTTGGACTGGCAAAGGCAGTACTATTGTAATTGCAGACACAGGTGCTAATACCCAGCATGTAGACTTGGATGATAATATTAAGTACACAAAAGACTTTACTGGCAACGGTATGAACACTAGTGCAACACATGGCACACATGTTACAGGTATTGCTGGTGCTGAAAAGAACAACGTGGGCGGACATGGTGCCGCATTTGATGCTGATATTGCTGTAGCAAAAGTAAGCAGTGGTACTAGTTACAGTTTCAGTAATGCGCTTAAGGCTGCTGAATGGGGCAAAAAAATTGATAGTGTTGCTATTAATGTAAGTGCCGAAGTACGCTATGATAGTGGATTTAAAAACAGCATTGTAAAGCAAGCACAAGGTGTATACTACAGCACACACTGGTACTATGGTGAAAATGGCTATAACGGTGCTGTTAATGAAGCAGTAAAGTGGAAAGCCGCACTTGGTGATGAGCAGGTACTTGTTAAGGCAGCAGGCAATGCAGGCTGGGATTACAGCGCAGGCATGAATCAGATGGCTACTGCAACTGACGCAAATGGTAATCTTATTCTTGATGGTCAAATGATTGTTGTAGGCAATTGGGATGAGAACAACAATCAGATAAACAGTTCAAGCAACAAAGCAGGCACAGTTTGTGCAACTATGCAAAATGGTGTTTGTATTGATGCCGCTAAGATTAAAGACTACTTTATTATGGCAAACGGTACAGCAATTACTAGCACTGCTACTAACGGCGGTTACACTACAATGACTGGCACTAGCATGGCTGCTCCTGTTGTTACTGGTAGTATTGCAGTATTACATCAGATGTGGCCCTTTATGAAAGGCAAGCACCTAGTACAATTGGTTATGGTTACTGGTAATAAGAACATTCCAGGCTATGATGAAAACATACATGGACAAGGCTTGTTGGATATGGATGCCGCAACACGCCCTGTGGGTGCTACTGGTATTCCTACTACAGGACGTACCAACGGAGGCGTTAGTGCAGTAGCAGGTGGCGCAAACGTAGCAGGTGTGGCTGCAAGTCAGATGCAGGCACTTACAAGTGTCATGGTGCTTGACAGTTTCGAGCGTGACTTTTACATTGACTTAGGCGATATGACACAGGATGTTGATACTAGGACTGCTAGTGTTGCAGAGCAAATGGGTGCAATTAACTACTTTGCAGGTTACATGAATAGTGATCAACATGCAGTTGTACCTTTTGCAATTACAGAGAACAGCAACGTTGAGATTGGTTTTGGTAACAGCACTGGACATTACTTGGGTAATAGTTTTAGTGGTACACTTGGTACAACTACAGACAGTGACACAGTCTATGCTAACTACAACTATACTAATGGTGGCTTTTATGCACAGGCTGGCGTAGGTGTTACTAGTGTAAACTTTGATATGAACAATAGTATGATGGTTAGTGCAGAGAATGTTGTCAGCACAACTGCTACAGCAGGTTATGAGTTTGCTCCTAAACAAGGACATACGCTGGGCTTTGCAGTTAGTCAGCCAGTTACAGTTGAAAGTGCAAAGTTTACTTATAATGTGCCTACAAGCAGAACATTGGATGGCAATGTAAAAACAGAACTAAAAACAGTGGACTTCCGCAATTCAGATCGTGAGATTGATTTGGGTACCTACTACAAGTTTGATATTACACAAACTGGAATAAAAGAAGTAGACACTGTTACAAACATGCTGGGTATACAAGGTAACGTAAAAGCGTTTGCAGAACTACGCAACAAAATAGACAGCGTCAGCGAAATTGAAAAGCGCGGCGGTGTTAACTTAAACTTAAGGTTCTAAAATGAAAGAAAATTATAAACCCGTTAAAACAAGCAAAGTAGGAGGCTCGCCTTTTACAGGAGTACTTGGCTGGATAGATAACAGACTACCCTTACCAAGAATACTATTAAAGGAATACATTGTATTTCAGGTACCACGCAATCTAAACTATCTATATAGTTTTGGCGGTATACTAATGATGTGTCTTATGACACTTATTATAACAGGTGTTATACTTGGCATGCACTATAAACCAGATGTCAATCTAGCATTTGACAGTGTTGAACGTATCATGCGTGATGTCAATCATGGTTGGTTAATACGTTACATCCATATGAACATGGCTAGTTTCTTTTTTATAGCAGTGTATATACACATGTTCAGAGGACTGTATTACGGAAGTTATAAAAATCCTAGAGAACTTATGTGGATATTTGGAATAATCATATTTTTAATGATGATGGCAACAGCATTCCTTGGTTATGTTCTTCCTTGGGGACAAATGAGTTTTTGGGGTGCTACAGTTATTACAAATCTGTTTAGTGCTATTCCCTTTGTTGGAGATAGTATTGTTACACTGCTCTGGGGCAATTTTAGTGTTGATGATCAATTCTTAAATAGAGCATTTATTCTTCACTGGCTAATTGCTTTTGGTATAATTGGTGTTGTTTTGTTTCATGTTATTGCACTGCATATTACAGGTAGTAACAATCCTAGTGGAGTTGAACCAGTTGATACTAGAGATACAATTAGTTTTGCACCATATATGACACAAAAAGATTTGTTTGCAAGTGTTGTATTCCTAACTATTTTTGCTGTGTTCTTATTCTGGATGCCAAACTTTCTAGGACATCCTGACAACTACATTAAAGCAGATCCACTTGTAACACCTGCACACATTGTTCCGGAATGGTATTTCCTTCCGTTCTATGCAATTCTAAGAGCGATTCCAGACAAACTAATGGGAGTGCTTGCTATGGGCGGTGCTATTGTAGCATTTGCGGCACTGCCTTGGTTGGACAGAAGTTACATTCGTAGTTGTAGATATCGTCCCGTATGGAAATGGTGTGTATGGATATTTGTAGTGGACTTTTTTGTTCTTATGTATGTAGGCGCAATGCCAGCAGAAGAACCATATGTAACAATTAGCCGCATAGGCACAGCATACTGGTTTGGTTTCTTATTTGTACTAGCACCTTTGGTGGGAATATATGAGAATGGAAAACAGTTACCTGCTAGTATACACCAAAGCATGGAGAAAGAAAGATGATTAGTAAACCAGCACGGGTAATTGCGTTACAAGAAGAAATAGCATATGCTAAAACTTGTTTACAAGAGCATGACACAGGACACATATACACTGCTATTAATTGGATGGAACGCAGAATAGAGGTACTGACAGCAGAATTAATGGTACAACACAGTAAATAAATACACTATGACCGACATTGTAATTTGTAGTATCCCGCGAATGAGTATATATTATCCGCCGGCTGCTCCTGCACTTATAAAAGCAAGTGCAGAAGCAGCAGGATTTACTGCGACTACAATAGACTTTGTAATACAATTCCATGACAAATACTTTGGTACACCACAGTGGGATCAACTTGATCAGTGGCTTGTGCTAGAAACTAACGATCCAGAGTCCTATTCAATTATGAAAAGTGAGGCTGACAATTGGGCAGACCAAATGTTAGCACTAAGTCCTCGTTGGATAGGTATAAGTGTATTCAGTTTTGAAAGTCATAAGATAGCAAAACTACTTTGTATGAGTATCCGTAAAAAAAGTACACAGGTAAAAATTGTACTAGGTGGTGCTGGAATAAGCGGTGATGCCTATGATGTAGGTGCGCAGTACAAGGAAAATAAACTTTGTGATGAAATTATTACAGGCGATGGTGAACGCAGTATAGTGGAACTACTACAGGAAACATATAGTGAGAAGTTTGATAGACTGGATCAACTAGATGCTTGGCCCTATGCAGACTACAGTGATTACGATTTAGACTTATACAAAGCAAACAAACAACGTAAGAATCAAGTAAAGTCAAACAAAATGGATGTTTGGCAAGGCTATGGCAATGCTTGGTATCGCAGTGATGAGATTCTTACACTGCCTTTAGTGGGAAGTAGAGGATGTGTGCGTAAGTGTAGTTTTTGTGACATCCCGCATTTATGGCCCAAGTATAAAACTCGCAGTGCAGAGAATATTGCAGAAGAAGTAGTTGCGCAGTATGAACAACACAATGTACAGCGTTTTCACTTTACAGATAGTTTGATTAATGGTAACCAAAAGAACTTCCGTAAACTAGCAGAGATACTTGCAGAATACAGAACTAAAAACAGTGCAGATTTTACAATTACAGGACAATATATTTGCCGTACTGAATCGTTTGAAAGTCAGGAATACTACAATCTATTGGCTAGTGCAGGATTCAAGATACTTGAAATAGGCATAGAAAGTGGCAGTGAAGCAGTGCGTTGGCATATGGGTAAAAAGTTTACTAACCATGACATTGATGTACTAGTGGAAAGATTGCACCGTGCTAACATGATGGCTGTGCTTATGTTTATTGTAGGTTATCCAACAGAAACACTGGAAGACTTCCAACAAACAATGGACATGCTAACACGCTATCAACCCTATGTTAATAATGGTACAGTGGTTGAAGCAACACTGGGAGGAACACTGCATATTGATCCAAACAGTGCCCTAGCAAAAGATCCGCATATTATAACTAGTTTGGACAGTGCTGGAAACATAGACTATTTCAACTGGGCATACAGTAAAAATCCTGATCTTACATTCAAAGAACGTATTAGGCGCAGACTTACAATAATGGAACATGCACAGAGTCTTGGATACCTTAGTCCAACAAACAACCAAGAGATTGCAATTCTAAGAAAAAGATGGAATAGTATCAATGAAACTAACAATACAACTGCGAACAATGACCTCCTTAGAACGCGGTCCGAACTTGCGCATCAGGGTCAACAAGCAATTACTGCATGAAGTTGACAATCTACAACAAGATACAAATATAGATTTAGAGTTTGAGCCTGTGCTTGCTAATAATCTTGTGATAGAGCATTGGGGCAAAAATCCTAAACATATTCCTAGTAGTGAAGATATTGCATTTGAAATTGTAGCAATAGCATTTGATGGCATAGAACTACACAGAAATTTACTGTACAGTGGTGAATTTTATCCTAACTGGAACTATGGTGATGCTCCTAACATTGTAGAGAACAATTGTTATATAGGATACAATGGAATATGGAGTCTTGTGTTCCCACAAGATCCAGTAACATGGATGATGGATTACATTGAACAAGAAATGTTTGTTCAAGGCACAAGTTATAATCATCAAGAAGTAGGTGCTGATATTGGCGCACAGGACCTAGAAGATTTTAAAAGAGACTTTTTAGGTTGACATAATCAAATTTTTAGGGTAAAATATAACAATGAAAAGATATATTACGCAAGAAGAAATTAAACACAGTCTATTAGATATTGTACAGCAGATGTACAAAGACGACTGGCGTCCTGACTTTATTGTGGGCGTTACTCGTGGCGGTCTTTGGCCCGCTATGATGCTTAGCCATTACCTAGGAATTAAAATGTACACACTGGATGTGCGCATGCGTGATGGTGATGAAAAAGAACACTGTGAATGGCTTATAAACGAAGCAACATGTGGAACTAATATTCTAATTATTGATGACATTAATGACACAGGCGAAACATTTACTTGGATACGCAATGACTGGGGTGTACTAGAAAATAACCTCAGATTTGCTGCACTTGTAGATAATTTGCCAAGTCAGTTTGATTTAGACTATAGTAGTATCGAAATTAACAAAGCAGAAAATCCAGAGTGGATTGTATTTCCTTATGAGGAGTGGTGGTAATGATTATTAAGAAAATTGAATATCATAGTGTACACAGTCATATGACATATGAACTGGATGATGAGGATATTGTTGCTGAGTTTGGTAGCATGGAAGCATTTGAGAAACACTATGATGAAGAGTCAGATGAGTTTTATGAGTTTGTTAGCAATCATGATTATGACAGAGAAGATGATTGGTTTAGTGACCGTAAAGGCGGATATGATATTGAATGGAGCATTGAAGATTGATAACAGAATATCGTAATTTTGTTGATGATGGCGTGCTAGGTAATCTTTGGCTCAATGTTACACAACCGCAATGGCGTTTTGGACAAAAGAGCAATAATGATACTGTGTATCCTATGTGGGTGCAAAACTTTTATGATACATATAACAACGTGTACAAAGAAAATACATGCCAGCACATCGTAAAAGTAGGAGATATGTTTTTAGATCTTTGTCCAGAGGATTATATTATGGTGCGCAGTATGATATGCGGCAACACATTTGGACAAGATGGTGATATACATGATGATTGGCTTGAACCAGAAGAAAGTTTGACAGGAGTTCTTTACCTAAATAGAAGATGGGAAGATAATTGGGGCGGAGAAACAATAGTTTATTCTGACAATAAAACAGAAATAAGTAAATTTGAGGCAGGAAAACTTATTGTATTCGATGGCAGCAACCCTCACATAGGAAAAGGTCCTCAAAGAAACTGCGGAGAGTTAAGATGTATACTAGCAATACAAGCAGTAAAAATGGATGCATGGCAAAAACATATTGACAAAATGCGCAACAAATCTTAAAATATACTTAGACGTCATAGGATCGTCCGTCTCTAAACATTCCGACCTATAACATAGGAGAAGGAATATGCCTTATTACAGCACAAAAACATATGGACATAACATTGGACTTAGTGCAGTGTTTCGTCAACCGCATGCAGATCACAGTCATTGCAGATTCTTGCATGGGTATAGTTTAGCATTTAAATTTACGTTCACATGTAGCGATTTAGATCATCGCAACTGGGTGCAAGACTTTGGTGGACTCAAGGAACTAAAACACTGGCTTGAAGAACAGTTTGATCACAAAGTTGTTATTGACAGTGAAGATCCTCACATGGAAGACTTTTATCACCTAGAGAAACTTGGACTTGCAGAGATTACAGTAATGGATGGTGTAGGTGCAGAGAAGTTTGCAGAACATGCATGGCGTTTCGCAGATGAACTTGTACGCAATCAAACAGCAGGTCGTGTAAGTTGTGAAAGCGCAGAATGCAGTGAGCATGGCGCAAACAGTGCAATCTATACACCATGGCAAGTACGCAAGGAGAGATTCACAGATGAAACTGAGGTATAGTGAGGCGTTTTACAGCGTACAAGGTGAAGGAAAGTTTGTAGGAGTACCCAGCGTATTCCTGCGTACATTTGGTTGTAACTTTCGTTGCATGAACTTTGGGTTACCCAGAGGCACACCTATGCGCAGTGAGCAAGGAAAACACAATGCAGAAGTCAAAGAACTGCTGGATAGTGGCGTAGTAAATACAGTAGAGAAGTTTAATGACTTGCCTATTATCCACACAGGCTGTGATACATATGCAAGTATCTATCCAGAGTTTAAAAAGTTTATGATGGATAGAACTGTGGATGAAGTTGTGGAACATTTACTCAGTCTCACGCCTGAAGGCAGTTGGACTATGGAGAACGGTCAAGACGTACACCTCATCTTTACAGGCGGAGAACCTCTGCTGGGTTGGCAGAAGTTTTACACAGAACTACTAGAACATCCAAGAATGAAGGATTTAAAGAATGTCACATTTGAAACAAATGCTACTCAATCCCTTAGGGAAGACTTTAGAAACTATCTCAACAATCAAGAGCGATTTACTGTCACTTGGAGTTGTTCCCCGAAACTTACAGTTAGCGGAGAATCTCAAACTGATGCTATTAAGCCTGGGATTGTTGCCGATTACGCTGGCGTTAATAACAGTGAACTCTATCTCAAGTTTGTTGTCGCTGATAGTATGGATGTGGACGAGGTTACAGATGCTGTTCAAGCATACCGTGACGCAGACGTTAACTGTGCAGTATATTGCATGCCGTTGGGCGGACGTAGTGAAGAGTATACGCTCAATGTTAATGAAGTTGCCAAACTATGCATGGAGCGAGGTTGGCGGTTCACACCACGCCTCCATATTAGCCTCTTCGGAAACGCCTGGGGAACCTAGAAAGAGAGATCGCAGATCTGCACAACTGGAACGTGCAATGAAACATCCAGTTGATCCAGATAAACTAAGAAAAGCAGGAATGTAATGTTTGATAAAATTAAAAAGGCAGTGCTAGGCAACACAAAGCCAGCACCAACAAAAGCAAAAACGGCAAAGACTAAAAAGTCTGAAAAGGATCTTGCTACAGAAGCAGGAGAACCCTGGGTTGGTGTGCTGGGCATGGAACTTATGGAAGGTAACCTAGACCAAGGTGCATTTGAACTTGACTGGAACGACATCTTTGTTGCTAAACTAATTCGTTCAGGTTACCAAGGCAAAACAGATAATGATATTGTAGACAACTGGTTCCAGGATGTATGTCGTAATATTGTATTGGAAAGTTATGAAAAAGAACAAGCACAGTATAATGTAGAAAACATTGATGAACATAGACGAGGATATAAGTGATCTATGTAAATGGTGATAGTCATACTGCTGGTGCTGACATAATTCCAGGTATTGCATTTGCACAAGATGATCCACTGTATCTAACCTATGCGCATAAGCCGCACCCCCTAGCACTACAAAAAACATTTGGGTTTTATCTTGCGCAAACAATGAATAATGCCTTTTATTGTGATGCACTAAGTGGATCTAGCAATGACCGTATACTGCGCACTACACGCGAATTTATTGAAAATACACAAGACAAAGACACAATAGGATTTGTAGTTATTGGATGGACAAGTTGGGAACGAGAAGAGTGGAAATACAAAAACGATTACTTGCAAGTCACAGCAAGTGGTACAGATTCTGTGCCAGAAAGTATGGTAGAAGATTACCGGACTTGGGTAATAAAACAAACTCCGGAAAACCATATACAAAAAACTAAGCAGTGGCATGATAGGATATGGGATTTTCATAATGAACTTGTTGACCAAAACATAAAACATGTGTTCTTTAATACAGTGAGTAGTTTTGACGCTGTAAAGGAACAACGAGACTGGCACAATTGCTATTTCGGTCCCTATGATAAAAATTATACCATGCATGCGTGGCTAGTTAATCAAGGATATTCCACAGTAACCCCACAGTGTATGCATTTCGGTGTAAATGCACACAAATATTTTTCACAATGTATTCATCTGTATTGTATGGAACAATTAAATAGTATGGACGTTGTCAAAACAGATCATACCAAAGTACATAAAAAAATAAATTTTCCCAATGAAATTCAAGTTGACACAAAGTTTAATTTGTAATATAATATAGACAGTTAAACAAATACAGAGAAGAGATATGGCTACTTATCTATTAGTGGATACAATGAACACATTCTTTCGTGCAAGACATGTTGTGCGAGGAGACATTAGTGAAAAAGTTGGTATGGCAATACATATTACGCTAAATGCCATTAACAAATGCTACAAACAATTTAATGCAGATCATGTGGTGTTTGCACTGGAAGGTCGTAGTTGGCGCAAGGATTTTTATGCTCCATACAAAAAGAATCGCAGTGACAAACGTGCAAGTCTTACGCCTAAAGAAGTAGAAGAAGACACAGCATTCTTTGAAGCATATGACGACTTTCTTAAATTTATGATTGAACGCACAAACTGTAGTGCTATCAAGTGTGATATAGCAGAAGCAGATGATATTATTGCACGGTTTATTGCACAACATCCCCAAGATGAACATGTAATTGTTAGCAGTGACACAGACTTTGTACAGTTACTTACAGATCGTGTACATCAGTATAATGGTATAACAAAAGAAACTATTAAAATTACTGGTGTTATTGGAGACGATGGCAAGCCTGTTATAGATAAAAAAACAGGTGAACAAAAGATTCCTGCTGCACCTGACTATCAGTTATTTAAGAAGTGTATGAGAGGCGATAGCAGTGATAATGTATTCAGTGCTTATCCCGGTGTGCGTGAAAAAGGCAGTAAGAACAAAGTTGGTCTTATGGAGGCATACGCTGACAAAAACACAAAAGGCTTTAATTGGAATAACATGATGTTACAGCGTTGGACAGATCATAACGGTGTAGAACATCGTGTGCTTGATGACTATGAGCGTAATGTTACGCTAGTGGACTTGACTGCACAGCCCGCAGAGATACGCGATTATGTAGATGATATTATTCGTGAGCACACTGTTGCTAAAAACAAGCCCATGGTAGGCGCACACTTTATGAAGTTCTGCGGTAAGTGGGATATGCAACGTATTGCGGAAAATGCAACACAGTTTGCAGAACTATTACAAAAGAATTACCCGGAGGACGATAATGCAATTCGTGGCTAAACCTGTACTAGAAGATAAGTTCTGGATCTTAGAAGATAATGGTCAAAAAGTAGGCACTATTCGCAGCAACGAAAATGGTGTAACACTACAAGTTGGCAGTGAAAATCAAACGTTTAAGGCATTGGATGAACTTAAACTTGCAATGGAAGTAAGTTTTACTGGCAAAGATCAAATTGAAAATGTAAAAGAAAACTATGAAGTACATGGGTATCCTTGTAAAACTAAACCCTGTAATTCAATATATGATCTAAAGCGTAAACTGCCACTGTATACCAAAACAGAAGGTAGCCAAAGTTTTTTCTGTGCAGGTTATTACTGCATAGAGTTTGAACATGGATGGGTACCTGCTAGTTGTCCTAAACTAATTACACTTAGTAGGTATGGTTATACAGGTCCATTTAAAACAAAGTTAGAAATGCAGGAAGTACTAAGAAAAACAAATGGCTAAAACAAGTTTCCCTAATTTAGAACGTTTCGCTCATCAGTGCATTAACCTTAAAAAAGATAGTATAACAATTAGTGCTACTGATGCTCGAGGTGTTAGCAATGAATATGCAAAATTACTAGAACATATTGTACACTTACAAGCACTAGTAATCCAGTTACAAGAAGCACAGGATCGTGTAATAGAAGTAGAGATAGACAACGGTACTTTTTAATAAAGTACGCATATTTCTTGCTAAATAATAGTAGCATATTATAAAGCGAGACAAATAATGAGTAGACCTAAGCCTACGGTTCTATTAGAGAAGATTGAAAAAGAAACTTACAAAGCAGAACAAGTGCTTGCTAGTCAAGGCATCTGGGCTGTATATTATGATAAAAAACCAATCAATCTAAAAACATTTAACATGCTTATTAGTTATCCTGGACCTAAATACAAAAAGGTATCCTTTAGTAATCCTGGACATGCTATCAACCTAGCAAAAAAATTGAACAAACAATTTGACACAGATCAGTTTACCGTTGTGGTACTAGACAAGGGTAAGCAGATTTACCCATGATATGCTTACCAAGGATCAATATACGCAAGCATTTATAGACAATGATCCCAGAGAATTTCATCTAAGACTTACCTTTGATATGGCTTACACAAACTGGTGGCAAAACGCTAGACGTGATGGCGGCATGCGCCTGACGCAAAAGGGTTGTATACAACTTATAGATAGACTCAAATTAGAATACTACGAGATACCCATAGAGGAAGTTGAGCCAACAGGACGTTTCCTATTAGACCTTGACAGATACATAAAAACACCGTATTATATAAGAGACATTAAAAAACGTAGCAGAAGTATACTGTTGTTTGATAAAAAGACACACTTTGCACTTACTATGTACAATGGTGATTTTCAGAAATTTGTAAATGCACACAAAATTTAAACATTGGGGAACCAGAGAACTAGACGACACTCATTGGAAGTGGATTGTTACTGCTGAAGTAGAGGATAATCCACGAGACAAACGCAAGTTTCTCGCATGGATGACCGAAAAGTTTGGTGAACAAGGCAGCCGCTGGAGCATACGCTGGAGTATGTTGGGTGTAGATATACGCTTTCATGAGCCAAAAGACTACTTTACATTTACCATGTTTCACACTATCGAGCCAGAAAAAGACTAAATAGTATTGTTAACAGAATTCGCAAGTTGGGATAAGGCGCCAACACGTTCGCTCTAATTTATAATTAGGGCGGTTTTTTTTGGTTGACATATCGCAAAAAGACTGCATA